>JACDJC010003312.1_pt1 | contig 11794 bp, 14 predicted proteins | sample 7454191 | NCBI WGS metagenome assembly JACDJC01 (sample SAMN14253291, study PRJNA609438) | sludge metagenome | isolation source: sludge after 25d culture with pyrite and EDTA | collected 2018-12-20
GACGGCTCCCCTTCATCGTCGGAAGCTGCCGTCGGAACAGCGAGGCCCGTCGCTGCGGCGAGTGAGGAAGTGCTCAGCGACGACGCCGGCAGGTGACATGTACCAGCCCGGCCGCCTCGGTGACGGCGATCTCGTCCGCCAGCCGTCGCACGATGCCGAGGCCTCGACCCGATGGCAGATCGGTGGCCGCCACCTTCCACGTGCTGGGGTCCATCGGCGGGAGCGAGAAGGCGACACCGTTGGTCACCGTGATGGAGAACCACTTCGCCGATGGGGCATCGACGCGGACGACGATGTCGCCGCCGTCACCATGCTGGATCGAGTTGGCCATGAGCTCACTGACGATGAGGTCGAGGTCGTCGACGACATCGGCTCCGGCAGCCAATCGGCGCAGCTCACCGTTGACGAACTCTCGCGCCTGGCGAGTGCTGGCGGGTGACGAGGGAAGCGTGCGGGCGACCTGCGCGGAAGACTGCATCATGAAGGTGCTCCGGCGCGCCGACTGACCCGGGTCGACTCCACATCCGCCGATGAGGTGGCGACGTCGCACGACGAAGGCGGTTGCGTTCCGACCGGCGCTGCATGCATGACTCGGACCTACCCCCGCGACCACGGACTGAAACGTCAATCGCATTGTGGCCGGTGCTGCAATCAGTCGGCAGGGTCGGACGACTCATCGGTGCCGAGGTGGCTGCGCAGCAACGCCAAGCTGCTCGTGATCAACCTGCCCACGTGCACCTGACTGGTACCGATCCGCTCGGCGATCTGTGCTTGCGTCATCTCGTCGAAGAAGCGCATCTCGATGATCTGGCGCTCGCGAGGTCGTAGCCGCTCGAGGACCTGTCGAACCACTTCGCGGTCGAGCACCGCCTCCACCCGGGCCTCGCTGCGATCGCCGCGCGGGCGCCGTTCGGAGGCGAGGTCGAGCGGCGCCGTGCGATAGGCGGTGTTCGCTTCGAGGGCCTGCAGGACCAGGTCTTCCTCGATGCCGAGGTGCGCGGCCACTTCGTTGGCCGTGGGCGACCTGCCGAGTGTGGTCGTGAGGCCATCGTGGGCCGTGTTCACAGCGGATCGCACGTCCTTCGCTCGTCGCGGAACGTGCACCCGCCATGTGCGGTCGCGAAAGTGACGTTTGATCTCGCCCACGATCGTCGGTGTGGCATAGGCGCCGAACGGCACGCCGACCGAAGGGTCGAAGCGATCGATCGCATGGAGCAGCGCAACGCTCGCAACCTGCAACACGTCGTCGAATGGCTCCCCGCGGTCGGCGAATCGTCGCGCCGACCGTTTCGCCAGCCAGAGCGAGCGCTCGACGATCTCATCGCGCAACTGCTGGTCGCCGGTGCGCGCAAAGGTGACCAGCGCCTGCTCGAGCCACCGTTCGTCGGGCTCGTGGTCTGTATCGAGCAGCGTCACGGCTCTCGCTGCTGCCGGCTTGCCCAGATCTCGGCTCGCTCGCTCGTGCCCTCGATGCCGTGACGTGTGCTCACCGCCTCGAGCACCGTCCGGCACAGCGCGAGGTCGGGGTGATCGAGGTCGAAGTCGACGAGGTCGGCGGCGCCCCGAACGGTGAAGCAGTCGTCGATGACCTCGAAGGTGACCACGATGGTGGATTGCGCGCCGTGCTCGACGAGTGCCACCATGACCTCGCTGACCATCACGTTGATGTCGTCGAGCTCTTCGATGCTGAAGCCGGCCATCGATGCGACCCCGGCTGCGGTGAGCCGTGCGACGCGCGACATCATCGACAGCGGGGGCAGCTCGAGACGCACAGGTCCGATGGTGGACGGCGCGGCCGACGTCGGAGCCGAGGTGATGGGCTCAGTCACGTCGGCTCGCGATCGTGAACTGGTCGACCGTGCCGGTGATCTCGAGGAGCCGGATGATCTGCGGGCCGACCGAACGCAGTTCCAACCGAGCCTGTCGAGCGGCCGCGCTGCGCGCCGTGGCGAGCATGCTGCGCAGACCGGACGAATCCATGAAGTCGACGTCGGTGAGATCGACGACGATGTCGCCGCCGCCATGCGCGAGCAGCTCGGACTCGCGTTCCAGCAGCGCCTGCTCCAGGATCGGTCCGCCCACCATGTCGATGTCACCGGCGACGATGAGGGTGCCGTCCGGCGCAGTCGCCATCGTCAAGAAGTTCTTGTTGGAATCCATCGAGCCTCCTAGGTCATGGTGAGTGGCGATGTCGTGGTCCGAAACGCCCTGCAACCCGGCTGGGGTACCCCGCGACGCACTGTTGTAAACGTAGAGACTCGGCCAGGGGGGGAGCGAGCGGCCGACGACGGTCCGCAATGACGAGCTGGGCTTGCTCTGTAGGCTCGCCGTCATCGCCGACCGAGGAGCCGCCGTGGGCGCGCCAGAGCACACACCGAACGACGAGTTGCTCGGCCGGTCGGTGCGCGCCCTGCTGCAGGCCCGGCACCAGCACAACCCGTCGGGAATGCTCGGCGTTGTCGACACCGTACGACTGCTGCTCGGTGCCGACGCTGCTCGCGTGCATGTTGCCGACTACGCGCTCAACGCTCTGTGCGTGCTGTCGGCGACCGGCCCGATCGACGACGCCTACCTGCTGGAAGGAACCATGGCAGGGCGTGCGTTTTCGTCCGGCGAGATCGTCACCACCGACATCACCTGGTGGGTGCCTCTGGTCGACGGCACCGAACGGCTGGGTGTACTCGAGCTGGAGTTCGACGACGCACCGCATGAGCAGCCGCAGGTGCTCGCTGATCTGTCCGCGCTGCTGGTGCTCCTGGTCATCTCCATGCGGCGCTACACCGACGTCTGGCTGCGCACGCGGCGGGCACTCACCATGACGCCGGCCGCCGAGGCCCAATGGGATCTCCTCCCGCCGCTCGCATCCGCCAGCAGCGAAGTGGCCGTGAGTGGCATTCTGCAACCCGCGTACGAGATCGGCGGCGACTCGTTCGACTACGCGATCAACCCCGGCCACCTCGACCTGGCGATCGTCGACGCCGTCGGTCACGGCATGTCGGCGGTGATGATGTCGACGGCAGTCATCAACAGCTTGCGCAACACGCGGCGCGAACGGCGCAGCCTGGTCGATGGTTACCGTCAGGCCGACCAGTTGATCGCGCGGCACTTCGGCAACTCCAACTACGTCACCGGCCAGCTCGCGTCGCTCGATGTCGCCACCGGCGTGCTCACCTGGATCAATGCCGGCCACCTGCTGCCACTGCTGGTGCGCAACGGCACCTACGCAGGCGAACTGCAGTGTGAGCCGTCCATGCCAATGGGGCTCGGGGGCCCTGTCGTGCAGGTGGCGCAGGAAACGTTGCAGCGCGGCGACAGAGTGCTGTTCCACACCGATGGCATCACCGAGTCGGTGTCGCCCTCGGGCGGCCGCTTCGGTCTCGATCGGCTGGCCGACTACCTCGTTCGGGCCACGCTCGACGGCGTGCCCGGCGCGGAGACCGTTCGCCGGCTCTCGGCCGCGGTGGGTGCGCACGTCGTGGAAGGTCTCAACGACGATGCCACCATGCTCCTCGTCGAGTATCACGGAACGAGCGCCGAGCGCACCTGACCGGTCGGGTCAGGTGCCGTCGGAGCGACCCGGGCCGGTGAGCACCATGTGGAGTGCCGCAAGCGTCGTGGACAGGTGCCGGCGGAGCTCCTGCGCGGCGGCGGTGGCGTCGCCGGCGAGCGCGAGATCCGCCAAGGTGCGGTGTGCCGCTGCGGTGTTGTAGCCGGGCGGGCGGTCGGGCAGGCCGACGGTCACCATCAGGCCGGCTCGATCCGAGAGCATGGTGGCCAGCCGCAGCAGCCATGCCGAATCGCAGGCCGACAGCAGCTCGCGGTGAAAGGCGGCGTGCACGCTCGCCGGCGCGATGCGCTCGGCGTCGAGTGCGTTCCATGCCGCCGTGACCCGCTCGCGGTAGCCGGCGTCGCCAGCCGCGACGGCTCGTTCGAGCGCCGTTGGTTCCAGGATGAGCCGGAGCTCGTAGATCTCGTTGGCTTCGTGCAGGTCGACCTCGGCGACGCGAGCCGACCCGTGTGATTGGAGCACGACGAGGCCCTCGGACGCGAGCTTGCGCAGTGCCTCGCGCAGGGGGGTGGCCGACAGGCCCAGTTGTTCGGCCAGCGTGGAGATGACGAGTGTGTCGCCGGGGCGGTGGTCGCCCTGCAGGATCGATTGGCGGAGCTGCTGGTCTGCCCACTCGGTGAGCGTCGGTGGCTGGTCGCCGGCGAGGGCTCGGGTACCGGATGTCACTGCCTCATTGTGCCACAGCACCGTCTTGTCCTCTACTCTCCATCATATATGATATAGCTACGTTCGACGAAGGAGATGATCGCCGATGGCCCTGAACGGTTTGCTCGACATCGAGCTGAGCGTGCCCAACCCCACCGAGCTGCTCGAGTTCTGGCAGCGGCGCGGCATGGTGCGCACCGCCGACGGTGTGGTCGGCACCGCCGATCGACCGGTGCAACTGCGCATCGCGGAAGGCGGGTACCGCCACATGTCCGAACTGCACATGAGCTGCGCCACCGAGCACGACCTCGCCGACATCGCGGGTCGGATCGGTGAGATGGGGGTTACGTCGGCCATCAGCGGGACACGGCTCACGTGCACCGACCCCGTGTTCCAACACCGGGTGGTCATCGACGTGACGGCGCCGCACCCTCTGACGCCTGCGCAGGCACGAGCGTGGAACCACGCCGGCACGCAGGAGCGGCTCAACGCTCGCGCCGAAGCGGTGGTGGAAGCTCGCCCGCGGGCGCCGCGCCGGCTGGGCCACATCGTGCTCGGCACGCCGCACTTCCAGAAGGCGACCGCGTTCTACTTCGATGGTCTCGGCTTCAAGGTCTCCGACCAGTTCCTGCAGGGCGTGGCCACGTTCGGCCGCATCGAGTCGGATCACCACAACCTGCTCATCCAGCCCGCGCCGACCTCGTACATCAACCACTACGCGGTGGAGATGGACGACATCGATGCGATCGGCAAGGCCGGGCAGGCGGTGTTGGCCGAGCGACCGGAAGCAAACGTGGTCGGCGTGGGTCGCCACTTCCTCGGATCCAACGTGTTCTGGTACCTCACCGACCCGGCCGGCACGATGTTCGAACTCTTCTCCGACATCGACCAGATCGTCGACGACGAGGCCTGGGAGCGCGACCACTGCCGGCGAGATTGGATGGGGTCTGATGGGCCGGCCCCGATCTCGGTGTGGGGCCCGCCGGAGCCGGAGACGTTCCTCAACCCGGCCGACCTGCCGGTCATCGGCGCCGCCCGCGAAGCCCTCGGCCTGGACTGAGGCGGCGATGGACCTCGGCATCAGTGGCCGCTCGGCCATCCTCATCGCGTCCAGCCGCGGCCTGGGCCGGGCCTGCGCAGAGAGCCTCGCTCGCGAGGGCGTGCACGTGGTCATCAACGGCCGCACCGAGGCCGATGTGCTGCGCACGTGCGACGAGCTCCGCGACGCCTACGGCATCACCGCCTCGCCCGTCGTCGGCGATGCGACAACGCCCGATGTGCACGACGCCTTGCTGGCAGCATGCCCGGAGCCCGACATCGTGCTGCTCAACGGCGAAGGGCCACCCCCCACCGCATTCGGCGACATCGACGCCGCTCGCTGGGCCGACGCGCTGCAGCGAACGATGGTGTCACCGTTGCTGTTCGTGCAGCGGGTCATCGGCGGCATGCAGCAACGCCGGTTCGGCCGCATCGTCGCCATCTCGTCGGCGATGGTGAAGTCACCCAACCCGCTGATGAGCATGTCGCACGGCCCACGCTTGGGGCTCGCCGGCGTGCTCAAGGGGCTGTCGAAATCGGCGGTCGCTCACAACGTCACGATCAACACCATCCTGCCCGAGCGGTTCGACACCGGTCGTCAGCAGCAGATGGCGCAGCTGGTGATGAGGTTCAAGGGGATCTCGTACGAGGAAGCACGCGCCGAGCAGGTGGCCTCGATCAAGGCCGGCCGGCTGGGTCGCCCCGGCGAGTTCGGCGACACCTTCGCGTTCGTGTGCTCCGCGCAGGCTGGGTACATGAGCGGCCAGAGCATCCAACTCGACGGCGGCAGCTACGAAGGAGTCTTCTGATGGCCGCGACGCCCGTCGCTGTCGACGTTGATGTCGATGTCGATGTCGTGATCGTCGGTGCCGGCCCCACCGGGCTGACCGCTGCTCACCTGTGCCACCGGCTCGGGCTGTCGGCCGTGGTGCTCGAACAGCGGGAGGGGCCGCAGCGTTCTCCCGCCGCGCACGCTATCAACGCCCGCACCTTCGAGATCTGGCGGCAGGCGGGCGTGGCGATGGGCCCGGTGTTGGCGGCCGCGCTCTCCCCCGACGAAGCCGGGAAGGTGCACTGGGTCACGAAGTTCGGCGGCGAAGTCATCGGTACCCTGCCCTATGAACGGCAGGGCGACGAGATGCTCACCGTCACGCCGACACCGCTGCGCAACCTGAGCCAGCACCGCCTGGAGCCATTGCTGCTGGCATCCGAGCTCGACGTGCGGTACTGCCACACCTGGGTCGGTGCTGCCGAGACCGCGACCGGCGTCGACATCGAAGCCATCGGGCCCGACGGGCCGCTGCGCATCGCCGCCAAGTACTTGCTGGGCGCCGACGGTGCGGCCAGCGCGGTGCGGCGCTCGCTGGGCATCGAGCTGATCGGCCCGCGGTCGCTGCAGTCGTTCGTGATGGTCCACCTGGCGGCCGACCTCCGTCCGCTCATGGGCGACCGGCCCGGTGTTCTGCACTTCGTCCTCGACCCGGCCGCCGGCGGCACGTTCATCTCACACGGTTGTGACCGCGAATGGGTGTACATGCACCCGTGGGACCCGGCGACGCAACCGGCGGAGACGCTCACCACCGACCACTGTGCCGCGCTGGTTCGGGCGGCCATGACCGACAGCGGTGTTCCGTTCGACATCCTGACCATCGGCACCTGGCACATGAGCGCGCAGATCGCAGAGCGGTACCGCTCCGGCCGCTCGTTCCTGGTCGGCGATGCCGCTCATCGCTTCCCGCCCACCGGTGGCCTCGGTCTGAACACCGGTGTGGCCGACGTGCACAACTTGATCTGGAAGCTCGCCGCCGTCGAAGCCGGCCGGTTGGCCCCGTCGATGCTCGACACGTACGAGAGCGAACGAAAGCCGGTCGCCGAGTTCAACTGTGAGCAGTCGCTGCACAACGCGTTCAAGCTGATCGAGATCCCGATGGCGCTCGGTGTCACCGCCGACGTCGACGAGTCGATCGCGGCGATGCACGCCACGCTCGCCGACCCAGCGGGCCGAGCAGCAGTGCAGGCCGCGATCGCCAACCAGGCCATCCACTTCGATCTGCTCGGCCTGCAGCTGGGCCACTCGTACAGCGGGCCGCTCGTGATCGACGACGGCAGCGAGGCCCCGCTGCTCGCAGAGCCCGCCCGCGACTACGCACCGTCCAGCAGGCCCGGCGGTCGGTTGCCCCACGCCTGGTTGCCCGATGGCCGCTCGACGCTCGACCTGATCGACATCGGCGTTCCGACGGTGCTGGTGTGCGCCAGTTCTGCGCCTGCAGTTGGCGAGTGGGCGCCCGCAGTCGTCGTCGCGTGCCCTGCGGGCATCTGGCACGACACGTTCGCCATGGCCCACGACCACTGCCTCGTCGTGCGGCCTGATCAGCACGTGGCGTATCGCGGTGCACGCGATGGCGTCTCGGCAGCGCTGCAACGGTTCCGATAACAGGCGCTCGGCCGGTCGCCTCCGACCGGGCCGATCGTCAGCGCGTGCTGGCGAGCACCGGCAGCAGTGCCCGGGCGACTTCGGCCGGTCGTTCTTCGTGCGAGAAGAGCCCCGCGCCGGCGATGACCTCCAGCTGGGCGTCGGGGAAGTCCGCCACCATCTCGCGGGCCCACTCGACGGGGAAGAAGCGGTCCTCTTCGCCCCAGACCAGTTGGACGGGGACATCGATCTGTCGGTGCAGCTCGGCGAGATCTCGAACGTGCTGGTGATCGAAGCTCTTCAGCAGTCGGATTGCCGCATCTCGGTGCGTGCGCGATCGGTGGAGCGGCTGGAGGAAGAACTCGTCGAACTCGCCGTCGAGCAGCGACCGGTCGGCGAACGCGTCGCCGAGCACCAATCGGTTGCGCCGCAGTCGTGGCCGACCGGCGAGCCAACCGAGCGCAGCGCCGAACCCGGGAACCCGCCGTCCGGCGATGAACGACTTGAACTTCCAGCTGAGGCCTGTCGACTGCTCGGTGTCGATCAACCCGAGTGCGCGCAGCCGTGCATCGCCGGCCACGGCGTGGCGGGCGATCATCCCGCCGCTGTCGTGCCCGACCACTGCGACGTCGCGCAGTTCGAGCAGGTCGAGGGCGCGCCGCACGCTGTGGATGTGGTGGTCGATGGTCAAGGGCGTGTTCGTCGTGAACCGGCTGTTCCCTGCGCCGGGAAGGTCGATGAGGTGGCAGGTGACGTGGTCGGTGAGGTGGGGGAGCAGCCTGCGGAAGGTGGCGCTGCTGACCGGCCAGCCGTGCACGAACAGCACGTCGGGCCCGCTGCCCACGCAGCGGTACGCAACCTCGCCGGCACCGACATCGAGGAACCGGTCCGGCTCGCGCCGGAACAGGTCGGCGGCGGCCGCTGCGGACATGCTCATGCTGCACCTGCATCGTGGATGGCGGCGGCCGTGTTGACATCGAAGTAGTCCCGCCAGACGGTGACCTTGCCGTCGTGCACCTCGAACACGCTGTTGACCGGTAGCTCCCGCCATCCATGATCGAGGCGATGACGATCCAGTCGCTCGAAGAACACCACCGGCCCCGATGCCGCGCGTCGCAGGATCAGGAACTCGTTCTCGTGGATGGGTGCGAAGAACGGCTCGAGCACCTGGCGGACTCCTGAGTGGCCGCGCACCGTGCCGAGTGGGATGTTCGTGTACTCGACGTCGTCGGACAACAGGGAGAGTGCGGTGTCGAAGTCCATCGCGGCGAACGCATCGAGGAACGCCTCCACCACGTCGGTCGGTGTTGCAGCGTGGTCGGTCATCGGGGAGCCTCCTATCTTTGTAGTGGTCACTGCGAAACCATAGTCGCAGTGACCACTACGATCAAGGCCGATGGGTCACAAGCACACCAAAGCCGAGATCCTCGAGGGAGCGCTGGCCGCTGCGTTCGACGACGGACTGAGTCAGCTCACGTTCGGACGGCTCGCCAAGCGGCTCGGCATCAGCGACCGGATCGTCGTCTACTACTTCCCCACGAAGGACGACCTGATCGGTGAGGTGCTCGCTGCGATGGGCGCCGAGTTGCAGGCGACGCTGGCCCCGACCTTCTCCACGCCCGCTGCCGATCACCTCGACCTGCTGCGCACGGCCTGGCCGATCCTGGCGCGGCCAGAGGCGGATCCGGTCTTCGCACTGTTCTTCGAAGCCGGTGGCCTCGCCGCCACCGGACGCGAGCCGTTCCGTACCCTCGTTCCACAACTGGTCGAAGCCTGGATCGAGTGGGCAGCAGCGTTCATCCGTGGCACGCGGGCACGGCGGCGCGCCGAGGCCGAGGCCGCGATCGCTCTCCTCGACGGCCTGCTCCTGTTGCGCCAACTCGCCGGTCCGGCGGTGGCCGACCGTGCTGCCCGGAGGATCGGGACCGGTCGACCGGCCTGACTACGCGTTGGTCTCGCAATTGACGTGGGCGCGTTGCTGGATGGGGAGGGACTGAACGGGCAGGTTGGCGTGGCGCCACTCGGGGAAGCCGTCCTCGAGGCGGCGAGCAGTGCGCCCTCTTCTGCGCAGCAGGCGCACTGCCTCATCGGCGAGCAGGCAGTACGGCCCGCGGCAGTAGGCGACGATCTCGACGTTCTCAGGAAGTGTGCGCAACTCGCGGGCCAACCGATCCGCGGGTATCGAGCGCGCCCCGGCGATGTGCCCGGCCGCGTACTCGGCGGGCGGGCGGACGTCGACCACGACGACATCGCCGGCCGCGAGCCGGTCGGCAAGCTCGACTCTGCTCAACTGGTCGAGCTGGTCGCGGCGCCCCAGGTAGGCGGCTGCGAGCGCGTCGAGCTCGGCGTGATGTGCGGCCGCGACGTCGCGCACGGCGCTCCACAGGTCGATGACGCGGTGCGAGGCGAGCCGGTAGTAGATGCGGTTCTTCTCGCGACGGGTGACGACGAGGCCGGCGCCGGCGAGGGTGCGGAGGTGGAACGAAGTGTTGGCGACGCTCTGGCCGATCTCCTCGGCGAGCTCTTCGACGTGTCGCTCGCCCTGGGCGAGCACGTCGACCAGCTCTGCGCGTCGCCCGTTCGCCAACGCCTTGGCGACATCGGCGAACCCGTCGAACAACGCGTCCTTCCTTACCCGTTCACCCATGACGACTCCTTCTGATCAAACAACTGCTTGACAAGATAGCCTCCCGATCATCAGTATTCAAGAGATGCTTTGAAGAGGAGCGGCGATGCGCATCAGTGATGCGGCGGTTGGCAGATGACCGACACCACCCAACCCGCTCGCCCCTCGAAGCCGATCCGCCTCGGCCTGCGGGAGAACCTCGCTCAGTTCCTGTTGCTGGTGGGCGTCAACGCCCTCGTCGGCGGGATGATCGGCCAGGAGCGCACGGTCCTGCCGCTGCTGGCGAAGGAAGAGTTCGGTCTCACTGCGTTCTCCTCGACGCTCACGTTCATCGCCGCGTTCGGCATCGTGAAAGCCGCCACCAACTTCTTCGCCGGCACCTTGTCGGACCGCTTCGGCCGCAAGCCGGTGCTCATCGCCGGCTGGATCATCGGCATCCCCGTGCCGCTGCTGCTGATCTGGGCGCCCACGTGGGGGTGGGTCATCTTCGCCAACGTGCTGCTCGGCATGAACCAGGGTCTCACATGGTCGACCACGATCATCATGAAGATCGACCTCGTCGGCCCCGCCAAGCGCGGCCTCGCAATGGGCTTCAACGAGGCCGCCGGTTACATCGCCGTTGCGCTCACCGCGCTCGCCACCGGGTACATCGCCGACGTGTACGGGCTCCGGCCGGAACCGTTCTACCTCGGCCTCGCCTACGCCGCACTCGGCCTCGGCATCTCCACCATCTTCGTGCGCGAGACCCGCGGCCACGCCATCCACGAAGCGGCCACCCACACCGCCACCGCCGGCCACCTCCACGGCGAGCTCACCACCGGTCAGATCTTCCGGCTCACCTCCTTCAAGGAGAAGGCTCTCTCGTCGGCCTCGCAGGCCGGTCTCGTCAACAACCTCAACGACGGCCTCGCCTGGGGCCTGCTGCCGCTGTACTTCGCTGCCGCCGGGCTGTCGGTGGCGCGCATCGGCATCCTCGCCGCGCTCTACCCGGCGGTGTGGGGCGTCGGGCAGCTCCTCACCGGCGGATTGTCCGACCGGATCGGCCGCAAACCCCTCATCGCCGGTGGCATGCTCGTGCAGGCGTTCGCGCTCGGGCTGTTCGCCGCCACCGAGGGCTTCGCCATCTGGGCACTGGCCTCCGTGCTGATCGGCGTCGGTACCGCGATGGTGTACCCGACGTTGCTCGCCACGATCGGCGATGTCGCTCACCCGAGCTGGCGGGCCCGCTCTGTCGGCATCTACCGCCTCTGGCGCGACGGCGGCTTCGCCGTCGGCGCCCTCCTCGCCGGCGTGCTCGCCGACGCGTTCGACATCCCCGTCGCGATCTGGGCCGTCGCTGCGCTCACGGCTGCATCGGGCGTGGTCGTGATGGTGCGCATGTACGAAACCCACCCCCGCCACGACCGCACCCCGGTCCCCGACGACGTCGACCTCGAGAGCTGACAGCGCGACGCTCGAGCTCCGAGTCAGGCCTGGGAGAAAAGATACAGCCGACGGTGTAGTA
>JACDJC010003313.1_pt1 | contig 11794 bp, 12 predicted proteins | sample 7454191 | NCBI WGS metagenome assembly JACDJC01 (sample SAMN14253291, study PRJNA609438) | sludge metagenome | isolation source: sludge after 25d culture with pyrite and EDTA | collected 2018-12-20
CAGCCCGAATGCAGCGCGACGATGCCGCCCGACATGATGTCGTATCTGACCCGCGCGAAGCCCGCGGCGCGGATCATGTCGGCGAAGGCGTCGGGCTTTGGGAATTGCCGGATCGACTCCACCAGATAGCGGTAGGACTCGGCATCGCCGGTCACCGCGCGGCCGATCTGCGGGATGACGTGGAACGAGAACAGATCGTAAAGACGGTCGAGGCCCGGCACGTCGACGGTGGAGAATTCCAGGCAGAGAAAGCGCCCGCCCGGCTTCAGCACGCGATATGCCTCCGCAAGCGCCAGCGGAATCCGCGGCACGTTGCGGATGCCGAACGCGATGGTGTAGGCGTCGAAGCTCCGGTCGGGAAAGCCGAGCGACTCAGCGTTGCCTTCGACGAAATCGACGCGGTCGTCGAGATAAAGCGCCTCCGCGCGCTCGCGGCCGACCGCCAGCATGTCGGTGTTGATGTCGCAGACGGTGGCGTGGAAGCCATGGCCCGCCGCCTCGGCGGCGCGGAAGGAGATGTCGCCGGTGCCGCCCGCCACGTCGAGCAGCGCGAACGGCGTATCGTCGCGCGGCGGGTTCAGCGCGGTGATCATGGCTTCCTTCCAGAGCCGGTGAAGGCCGCCGGACATCAGGTCGTTCATCAGGTCGTAGCGCCGCGCGACGCTGTGGAACACCTCGTTCACCAGCCCCTGCTTGTCGTCCAGCCCCACGTCGCGGAAGCCGAAATGCGTCGTCTGGTCAGGCCGTTCCATGCTATCTTGTGTCCACCGGCTGTTGCGGCCGGACCATAGCCTGCCGCGCGACAGCGCGCTACATACCTTGCCGGAACGTGTGGGTCTTGAAGCCGTCTGGCGTCAAGGTTAATGCACGGAGCGCGCGCAGGGGCCGCCGATGCCGATCGCCTTTAATCGGGTCATTCCCACCTTGAGGATGTTCGATGTCCGCAAGGCGCGCGAGTTCTATATCGACTATCTCGGCTTCGGGGTGGATTTCGAGCATCGTTTCGAGCCCGAGTTGCCGCTGTTCATGGGAATTTCGCGCGGCGGGGTTCAGCTTTACCTGAGCGAGCATCACGGCGACGGCTCGCCCGGCGCTCACATCACGGTCGAGACGGCGGGACTCGCCGCATATCACGCCGAGCTGGCGGCCAAGGGTTACAACTACATGCGCCCGGGCCTCGAGAAGCAGCCCTGGGGCGCCACCACCATGACCGTGTACGATCCGTTTTCCAACCACATCATCTTCAGCGAAGCCGACAAGGCTTCGGCATGAGCAGGGCCGATGCCTGAACTGCCCGAGGTCGAGACCGTGCGCCGGGGCCTGCAGCCGGTGATGGAAGGCGTGCGGATCGCGCGGGTGGAGGCGCATCGCAAGGACCTGCGCTTTTCCCTGCAGCCCGATTTTATTGCGCGGCTGCAGGGTCGCACGGTGACCGGGCTCGGCCGCCGCGCCAAGTACCTGATGGCCGATCTCGATAGCGGCGACGTGCTCCTGATGCATCTCGGCATGTCGGGCTCGTTCCGGGTGAAGCACGGCGGGCGCGAGAAGATGCAGGGCGAATTTCACCATCCGCGCAGCGAGGACCGCGCCCACGATCACGTCGTGTTCCACATGGCGTCGGGCGACGTGGTGTCGTTCAACGATCCGCGCCGCTTCGGCTCCATGAAGATCGTCGCGCGCGGCGATCTCGAGGCGGAGCCCTTGTTGCGCGCGCTCGGACCCGAGCCGCTCGGCAACGCGTTTGACGCCGCGATGCTGGCGTCCGCCTGCGCCGGTAAAAAGACCTCGCTGAAAGCCGCGCTGCTCGATCAGCGCGTGGTGGCGGGGCTCGGCAACATCTATGTCTGCGAGGCGCTGTTCCGCGCGCATCTGTCGCCGAAGCGGCAGGCTTCGACGCTGGCGGACCGGCGCGGCGCGCCGACCGATCATGCGAAACGCCTGGTATCGGCGATTCACGCGGTGCTGAACGCCGCGATCAAGGCCGGCGGCTCGTCGTTGCGCGACCATCGCCGCACCGACGGCGAGCTCGGCTACTTCCAGCATTCGTTCCAGGTCTACGACCGCGAAGGCGAGCCGTGCAAAACGCCGGGCTGCGGCGGCACGGTGAAGCGCTTCACGCAGAATGGGCGGTCGACGTTCTGGTGCCCGAAGTGCCAGAAGTGAGCTTGGTCGCCGTGGCGGCGCAACGGGTCATCCACGAGAAGCTTCAACACGTCGTCCCGGCGCAGGCCGGGACCCATACTCCGTGAATTCAATTTTGAGCGGTGTCGGATTCTCTCGCCGACGAGAACTCGGTGGTTGCGGGTCCCGGCCTGCGCCGGGACGACCATGAATATGAATTGGCTCAGTGTTATTTTTTGACGCGCGCCAGGCGGTCCCGCGCCGGCTAAAATCGCCGCGCAAACGCAAAGGCCGAACGGTGACGGACCCCGGCGCATAAGGCGGAACGGTGACCAAAACGTGCGCGACCGTTTTCCCGCCGAAAGCGCGAGTGATTGCAATGCAATCACCCCTTCCACGACCGGCGGCCGGATTATTTCCGCACGCAGACCAGTCGGAGCGCGGCGGCTTTCGCGTCGGACGCTCCCGAGGCGGGGGTGACGCCTCTCGCTTTCAGGAACGCTCGCACTGAGTCGGCGGGAACGAGCACCGCCTGCGCCGGCAGCGGCGTGCCGGTGGCGCCGGCCATCGTTGCGGGCTTCAGCCGCGCGAGGCCGGCGAAGCGGCCGTCGGCGTCGACCACGGCTGCGCCGGAGAATCCCGGCGCCGGCTCCGGCGTCAGCGCAAGGTCGCTGCCCACCTGCGCGACCGTGTTGCTCACGGCGCCGCGGCCGCCCTGGTTCTGCGGATCGGCGATGCCGGTGAGCGTGACGGAGGATTTCGCCGCGCCGGTATCCGCGAGCGCCAGCGGCCGCAAGCCGCTCGCGCCGTAGATGCGCAAGAGCGCCAGCCCGTGACCCTCGTCGTCGGCGACGCGCGCGGCGTTGCCGTGGCCCGGCACGGCGATGGTCGCGCAGCCGTCGGTGGCGTCGCGCTCGGCGAGGATGGCGCCGTCGGCGCTGACGATCATGCCGGTGGAATACTCGACCTTGCGGCGCGGCAGGCCGTTGGCCGCACTGCCTGCCGGAAACGGATTGAACGCGCTCGACATCGCCACCGTGACCGGCGTCATGGTGCCCTCGGTGGCCTGATCGTACAGCACCGTGAGCATGCGCACCTCGGCGTCGCGGATCTGGCCGCGGATGTAGAACTTCTTCAGCCCCTGCAGGCCCGACAGCACGAAGAAGTCCGGCCGCACCACGCTGTAGTCGGTCTTGCGCGCGTTGCGCTTCTTCTCGGCCTCGGCGACGCTCGCAGTGGTGGCCCCCGTCTCCTTGCGGCGCGAAAGCTCGATCTGGATCGTGCCGGTCGCCGACGACCATCGGGTGCCGCCGCCATCGCTCGTCATGGCCGACACCAATTTCGTCGGCACGCCGAGCCGCGCGCCGGTCACCGGATCGCTGACGATCTTCCAGCCGACATGGTCCTGCAGCTTCTTCGCGGCGTCCGCCAGCGCGCCGCGCTCCTGCGGGTTGAGCACGCCGGTCTGCTTGGCGCCGTGATCCTTCTGGAACGCCTTGATGGCGGCGATCATGCGCTCGCTCACCTCGCCGTTGATCGCGCCGTTGTAGTGCGAGGTCCAGGCGAGGTCGGACTGGATCGCCAGCCGCTCGGCCGCCGTCAGCGCCTTGGCGGTGTCGGCCGGGGTCTGCACGGCGGGACGCGCCGGCGCCTCGGCGGCGGCCTTCGGCTTCGCAGTCGCGGGCGGCGCGGTCTGCGCGAAGGCGGGACCGAGCAGCACCGCCATCGTCAGGCCTGTGGCGAACGGCGATTTCATGATTAGTCTCTTGATCGGCGCGGGAGCTGACTAAAGCACAGTTGCCTTGCGCGCAAAAGCGTTGCGAAGGTGCGATGCGGACCACGGGATGAGCGGAATGGACGGACCGATGTTGAGCGCCGAGGAACTGGAACGCTATGCGCGGCACATCGTGCTGCGCGAGGTCGGCGGCCCCGGCCAGGCGGCGCTGAAGGCGGCGCGCGTGCTGGTGATCGGCGCCGGCGGCCTCGGCGCGCCGGTCCTGATGTATCTGGCGGCGGCGGGCGTCGGCACGCTCGGCGTGATCGACCACGACACCGTGTCGCTGTCCAACCTGCAGCGCCAGATCATCCATGCCACGCCCGATGTCGGCCGGCCCAAGGTGGACAGCGCGGCCGACAGGATCCTCGCGCTCAACCCGCATGTCACGCTGCGCACCCACGCGACGCGGCTCGCCGCCGCCAACGCGCTGGCGCTGTTGTCCGGCTACGACATCGTCGTGGACGGCTCGGACAATTTCGCCACGCGCTATCTGGTGTCGGACGCCTGCTATCTGGCGAAGAAGACGCTGGTGGCCGGCGCGCTCGGGGTGTTCGACGCCTCGCTCACCACCATCCGCGCGCACGAGGCGGGCGCCGACGGCGCGCCGAACCCGACCTATCGCTGCCTGTTTCCGGAGCCGCCGCCGCCCGGCACCGTGCCGACCTGCGAGGAGGCCGGCGTGCTCGGCGCGCTGGCCGGCGTGCTCGGCTCGATGATGGCGCTGGAGACGATCCGCGAGATCGTCGGCTTCGGCGACAGCCTGGTGGGACGGCTGGTGATGATCGACGCCCGCGCCATGCGCTTCGAGACGCTGCGCTACGCCCGCGATCCGTCGAATCCGCTCAACGGCGACCATCCGACGATCACGGATCTGAGCGGGCACACGTAATCGGTTATTCGGGGGCGCGAGCTTTGCGAGCGAACCCGGAATCCGGATGTTGTTTCCGGTGAACTCATCGGATTCCGGATCGGCGGGATTCCGGATCAGCCCGCTTTGCGGGCTGTCCGGAATGACGACAGATGGCGAATGTTTACGCCACGCCCGGCGAGCGCAGCGAAGCAATCCAGAGTTACAAAGAAAGAGCTGGATTGCTTCGTCGCTTACGCTCCTCGCAATGACGGGGAAAGTTCAGCGCAGGGACTTCCCCATCGTCATTGCGAGCCAACGGGTCGGCGCGAAGCGCCGCCCGATGACAGGCTCCGCGAAGCAATCCACGTCTTTGAGAGAGCAGCAAGACGTGGATGGCCGGGTCAAGCCCGGCCATGACGCCTCTGGTTTGCTTCCTATGCCACGCCCGGCAGCACGCGGTCCGGCGGCTTGTGGCCGTCGAGGAAGGTGCGGATGTTGATCATCACCTTCTCGCCCATCTCGACGCGGCCCTCGATGGTGGCCGAGCCCATGTGCGGCAGCAGCACCACCTTGCCGGCCTTGGCGAGCCGCACCAGCTTCGGGTTCACCGCCGGCTCGTGCTCGAACACGTCCAGCGCGGCGCCGGCGATCTCGCCGTCCTCGATCAGCTTGGTCAGCGTCGCCTCGTCGATCACCTCGCCGCGGGCGGTGTTGATGACGTAGGCATCCTTGCGGATCAGCTTCAGCCGCCGCGCCGACAGCAGATGGAAGGTGGCGGGCGTGTGCGGGCAGTTCACCGAGATGAAGTCCATGCGCGCCAGCATCTGGTCGAGGCTGTCCCAGTAGGTCGCGCGCAGCTCTTCCTCGATCTGCGGCGCCACCGGGCGGCGGTTGTGGTAGTGGATCTGCAGCCCGAAGGCGTGGGCGCGGCGCGCCACCGCCTGGCCGATGCGGCCCATGCCGATGATGCCGAGGCGCTTGCCGCCGATGCGGTGGCCGAGCATCCAGGTCGGCGACCAGCCGAGCCATTCGCGGCCTTCCATCAGGATCGAAGCGCCCTCGATCAGTCGCCGCGGCACCGCGAGGATCAGCGCCATGGTCATGTCGGCGGTGTCCTCGGTCAAGACCTTCGGCGTGTTGGTGACGGTGATGCCGCGGGCCATGGCGGCGGCGACGTCGATGTTGTCGACGCCGTTGCCGAAATTGGCGATCAGCTTCAGCCGGATGTCGGGCTGGTCGAGGATGGCGGCGGTGATCTCGTCGGAAACGGTCGGCACCAGGATGTCGGCGCTGCGTACCGCCTCGGCGAGCCTGTCGGGCGTCATCGGCGTGTCGTCGATGTTGAGTCGCGTGTCGAACAGTTCGCGCATGCGCGTTTCGGTGATGTCGGGCAGTTTCCGCGTCACGACCACCAGGGGCTTTTTCTTAGCCGGTACCATGTCCGTCGCGTGGTCCTCTGCTCGTCGCCGCTGTCGCGCGTCCGGCACTTTTATTCGATCGTTCAGCCCGCATTAACCGGCCTGCCCGAAGGTAGCGTCGTCGCCGCCCGGCGGGCTTTCCGCGGGTTTTCAGGTGCCTGGGCCCGGGTCCCTCTCTAGCAGAAGGCCGCGCCAAGACAAGAACCCCGGAAGGGCGGGCGCCGCCGCGCGCGGAGTTCCGAAGGCGCGGCCGCAGGGAGGTTGCGCTGCGGCGACGGGACGGGCGCGCGGGGGCGCGGGGGGAGTCGAAGGACGGACGTGATGGGGTTGAAGACCACGCTTGCGGCGCTGGCGCTCGGCGGCGCGTTCTGGATCGCGTGCGGCGCGGCCGGGTTCGCGGCCAAGGACACGGCCACGGGAACGGCGAGCGGCCTGCCGGTGCCGCGCTATGTCAGCCTGAAGTCGGATCACGTCAACGTCCGCGCCGGCCCGACCAAGGATCACGACGTCGCCTGGGTCTATACCCGCGCCGGCCTGCCGGTGGAGATCACCGCCGAGTTCGAGAACTGGCGGCGGGTGCGCGATTCGGAAGGCGCGGAAGGCTGGGTCTATCACTCGCTGCTGTCGGGCAGGCGGACGGCGGTGGTGACCATGAAGAACAAGGACGAGCTGGTGCCGATCCACGACCGCGCCGATCCCGCGAGCGCGGTCGCGGCGCGGCTGCAGGCCGGCGTGGTGGCGCAGGTCAGGCGCTGCAACGACGGCTGGTGCCGCATCACCGGCAGCGGCTTCGACGGCTGGATCGAGCAGCAGCGGCTGTGGGGCGTCTACGCCGACGAGAAGGTGAATTGAGCGCGGTGCTGGGGCGCATCGCGTGCCGTAAGGCAATCCAGACTTAATGCGCCGGCGTCATTCCGGGGCGCCCGCGTCAGCGGGCGAACCCGGAATCTTTTTCAATCTCGGGAGATTCCGGATCGGCGCTGTGCGCCGTCCGGAATGACGTGGTGAGGTGAGCGGAATGACGTGGTGAAGTGAGTCGGGCGCGCCGCTCAGCGCTTCTTGCGCAGCCGCACCACCATGTCGACGCGGGCAATCTCGTAGCCGTCCGGCACGTCCGGCATCTTCTGCAGCATCAGGTGCTGGTCCGGAATGTCCACCAGCTCGTGGCTGCCTTCCATGTAGAAGTGATGATGGGCGGTGGTGTTGGTGTCGAAATAGGTCTTGGTGCCGTCGACGCTGACCTGACGGAGCAGGCCGGCCTCGGTGAGCTGGTTCAGCGTGTTGTAGACGGTGGCGAGCGACACCGGCACCTTGGCGCGGGTCGCCTCCTCGTAGAGCATTTCCGCCGTCAGGTGGCGTCCGCCCTTGCCGAACAGGAGCCAGCCCAGCGCCATGCGCTGGCGGGTCGGGCGCAGGCCGACGGATTGCAGCATCTCGTTGACGTCGTGCCACGGGCATCCGGTGAGCATGGGCGCATGGTGGTGGCCATGCTGCACGTCATGATCGCTGTCGGTTATTGCAACTTCGCTCATCGGAACACTCGCATGCGGGCCGACACGCGCCCGCCTCGTAACCCAGGTTATGGCTACTATAGGAAAGGATGCATTTACATGCAAGTTTTTCGCAACTGGGCTGTGGGCGGGGCGGAGCGGGGCGGCCTGTGGCGGTCCCGCCGCCGCGGCGTGCCCGGCTGCTTGCGGCTGGGGAAATCGCCTTCGATTCGCGCGTGTTACAGGAACTTTGACCCGCGATGGGCCTATGCTAGAGGTCCGCGGATCGCCGCTGCGCCGGCATGTCGGAATTAAGGATGCCAGATGAAGGACCGCCGCAACAGCTATGACTACGAGGAGCTGCTGGCCTGCGGCCGGGGCGAGCTGTTCGGCGCCGGCAACGCCCAGCTTCCGCTGCCGCCGATGCTGATGTTCGACCGCATCACCGAGATTACCGAGACCGGCGGCGAGCATGGCCGGGGCCTGATCCGCGCCGAGCTCGACGTAAAGCCGGACCTGTGGTTTTTCGGCTGCCATTTCAAGGGCGATCCGGTGATGCCGGGCTGCCTCGGGCTTGACGCGCTGTGGCAGATGGTCGGTTTTTTCCTTGGCTGGAGCGGCGGCCTCGGCCGCGGCCGCGCGCTCGGGCTCAGCGAACTAAAGTTTACGGGCCAGGTGCTGCCGAACATCACCAAGGTCTCCTACGGCGTCGACATCAAGCGCGTGATGCGCTCGAAGCTCGTGCTCGGCGTGGCCGACGGCTGGCTTTCGGCCGACGGCGAGATAATCTATCGCGCCAAGGACCTGAAGGTCGGCCTGTTTCAGCAGGACGCCCCATTGCAGCCGGGAACGTGATGCAGAAGGCGGGCGCGCGGGGCATCGGCCGGGCCTGCGGTCCGGGCAGGCGGGGCGCGGCAATACAGACGTGGTCAGAGAGGGCGAGGCGATCATGAGGCGGGTTGTCGTCACGGGGATGGGCATCGTCTCGTCCATCGGAAACAACACCCAGGAGGTGCTTGCGAGCCTGTACGAGGCCAAGCCCGGCATTTCCTTCTCCGACGAATACGCCAGGCTCGGCTTCCGCTCGCATGTGCACGGCGCGCCGACGCTCGATCCGTCGGAGGTGGTCGACCGCCGCGCGATGCGTTTTCTCGGCCGGGGCGCGGCGTGGAATCACGTCGCGATGGAGCAGGCGATCCGCGACGCCGGGCTCGAGGACAAGGACGTTTCCAACGAGCGCACCGGCATCATCATGGGCTCCGGCGGGCCCTCGACCCGCACCATCGTCGAGGCCGCCGACATCACGCGCACCAAGGGCCCCAAGCGGGTTGGGCCGTTCGCGGTTCCGAAGGCGATGTCGTCGAGCCCGTCGGCGACGCTCGCCACCTGGTTCAAGATCAAGGGCCTGAACTATTCGATCTCGTCGGCCTGCGCGACCTCCAACCACTGCATCGGCAACGCCTACGAGATGATCCAGTGGGGCAAGCAGGACGTGATGTTCGCCGGCGGCTGCGAGGAGCTCGACTGGACGCTCACCGTGCTGTTCGACGCCATGGGCGCGCTGTCGTCGAAGTACAACGACAGTCCCCTGGTCGCCTCGCGCGCCTACGACAAGGACCGCGACGGCTTCGTGATCTCGGCCGGCGCCGGCGTCCTCGTGCTGGAAGAGCTGGAGCGCGCCAGGGCGCGCGGCGCCAAGATTTACGGCGAGATCGTCGGCTACGGCGCCACCGCCGACGGCGTCGACATGGTGGCGCCCTCGGGCGAGGGCGCGGAACGCTGCATGCGCATGGCGCTCGCCACCGTCGGATCGAAGATCGACTACATCAACCCGCACGCCACCTCTACGGAAGTCGGCGACCTCAAGGAAATCGAGGCGATCCGCGCCGTGTTCGGCTCCGGCGACAAATGCCCGCCGATCGCGGCGACCAAGTCGCTCACCGGTCATTCGCAGGGCGCCACCGGCGTGCACGAGTCGATCTACGCGCTGCTCCTGATGAACAACGGCTTCATCTGCGAGAGCGCCAACATCACCGAGCTCGATCCGGCGTTCGCCGACATGCCGATCGTGCGCAAGCGCATCGACAACGCGAAGCTGGAGACGGTGCTGTCGAACTCGTTCGGCTTCGGCGGCACCAACGCGACGCTGGTGTTCCGGCGGCTGGATGCATGAGACTGGATCGCAGGCCGGTGGAGCGATCCGCCATATCGTCATTGCGAGGAGGCGAAGCCGACGAAGCAATCCAGTTCGGGCTCCGCTTTTCACTGTTCATTTAGCCTGGATTGCTTCGCTTCGCTCGCAATGACGAGTGTAGCGGGCCAGGCCAAGCCTCGGGAATTTTGACATGCAGGGACTGATGCAGGGCAAGCGCGGGCTCATCATGGGCGTCGCCAACGATCATTCGATCGCATGGGGCATCGCGCAGGCGCTTGCCGCGCAGGGCGCGGAGCTCGCCTTCACCTATCAGGGCGAGGCGCTCGGCAAGCGCGTCAAGCCGCTGGCGCAGTCGCTCGGTGCCAAGCTGGTGCTGCCCTGCGACGTCGAGGATCTCGCCTCGGTGGACGCGACCTTCGCCGCGCTCAAGGATGCCTGGGGCACGATGGACTTTTTGGTCCACGCCATCGGCTTCTCCGACCGGAACGAATTGAAGGGCCGCTATGCCGACACCACGCGCGAGAACTTCTCGCGCACCATGGTGATCTCCTGCTTCTCCTTCACCGAGATCGCCAAACGCGCCGCGGAGATGATGCCGAACGGCGGTTCGCTGGTGACGCTGACCTATGGCGGCTCGACGCGGGTGATGCCGAACTACAACGTGATGGGCGTGGCCAAGGCCGCGCTGGAGGCCTCGGTGCGCTATCTCGCGGTGGATTTCGGCGGCCGCAACATCCGCGTCAACGCCATCTCCGCCGGCCCGATCCGGACGCTGGCCGGCGCCGGCATCGCCGACGCGCGGCAGATGTTCAACTTCCAGAAGCGCCACGCGCCGCTCAAGCGCACCGTCACCATCGAGGAGGTCGGCGGCGCGGCGCTGTACCTGCTCTCGGACCTGTCGAGCGGCGTGACCGGCGAGGTCCATTTCGTCGATTCCGGCTACAACATCATCTCGATGCCGCAGCCCGACGCGCTGAAGACGGTGGACGAGGCCGAGACCGCGGCCGAGCAGCGCGCCGAAGGCAAAACGTAAGCGCCGCCTATCCCGCCGCGATCGCCTGCGCCCGCTGGAACGCCGGCCGCGCCGCGCAGGCGTCGAGATAGCGCTCGAACGACGGCCGGCTCGGCATCACCTTGAACATCCGGACGCCGAAGTTGAGGCCGCTGCCGACCATGATGTCGGCGGCGGTGAACAGGTCGCCGAGCAGCCACGGCCCGCTGGCGAGCGCTGTGTCCAGCACGTCGAGCACCCGCGTGGCGCTGCCCCAGCCGGCGGCGGTTTCCTGAATCTCGAGCTTGGTGAAGAGCTGCACCATCGCCGGCTCGATGCAGCCCGGCGCGAAGAACAGCCATTGCAGGTATCGCGCGCGGTGCGGATCGCCCACCGGCGGCGCGAGCTTCGCGTCCGGATAGCGCTCGGCGACATAGGCGCAGATCGCCGCGGATTCCGCGATGCTCGCCTCGCCGTCGGTCAGCGCCGGCACCTTGCCCATCGGGTTGATGGCGAGGAAGTCCGGCGTCTTCTGCGCGCCGGTGGAGATGTCGGTGAGCACGCGCTCGTAGGGCTGGCCGGTCTCTTCCATCAGCCAGAGCGCGGAGAACGAGCGGGTGCGCGGCGACCAGTAGAGCTTCATCACGGGAGTGTCCTTGGAGGTTCGTTCGACCAGTTCTGTCGTCATTGCGAGGAGCGTCAGCGACGAAGCAATCCAGCTCTTTTTTGCATCTCTGGATTGCTTCGCTTCGCTCGCAATGACGATTTCCTTTCATTCGGCGCCAGTCGTCCGACAGAAAAAGGGCGGCCATCAGGCCGCCCTTTCATCCTATGAACAATCTCAGATCGTCAGCGTGCCGGCCTTGGCCGCGGCGTAGCGCTCGCCGATCTTCTGCCAGTTCACCACGTTCCACCACGCCTTGAGATAGTCGGCGCGGCGGTTCTGGTAGTTGAGGTAGTAGGCGTGCTCCCAGACGTCGTTGCCGAGCAGC
>JACDJC010003316.1_pt1 | contig 11785 bp, 15 predicted proteins | sample 7454191 | NCBI WGS metagenome assembly JACDJC01 (sample SAMN14253291, study PRJNA609438) | sludge metagenome | isolation source: sludge after 25d culture with pyrite and EDTA | collected 2018-12-20
GCCCAGCGGGGCGTGATGCGCATGTTCCAGCTCACCCGCGTCTTCCGCCGCATGAACGTCGTCGACAATCTGCTCGTTGCGGGGCGCGCCCTGGGTCTTGGCGCCGCCGAGGCGCTGTCGCGCGCAGATGCGCTGATCACCGAATTGCGCCTCGATATCGTGCGGCATCTCGATGCCGGGCAGCTATCCGGCGGGCAGATGAAGCTGCTCGAATTCGGCGTGTGCTTCATGGTGCCGCCGCGCATCGCGCTGCTGGACGAGCCGTTCGCGGCGGTGCACCCGACCATGAAGGAGATCATGGGCGATTTCATCCGCTCGCGCCACGCGAAGGGCCAGACCTTCATCCTGGTCAGCCACGACATGCCGGTCGTCGTCGAGCTCTGCCCGCGCGCGATCTGCATGAATGCCGGCGGTATCATCATCGACGCCACCACGCGGGAGGTTCTCAACGATCCGCGCGTGATCGAGGCCTATCTCGGAGGGCAGGCCGCATGAGCGCCGTGCTGACCCTCGATAACGTCACTGCCGGCTACAGCGTCGACATCGACGTGCTGCGCGATCTGAGCCTCAGCGTCGAGGCGGGCCGCATCACCGGCCTGATCGGCCTCAACGGTGCCGGCAAGTCGACGGTGATGAAGGCGATCTGCGGATTTCTGAAGCCGAAGGCCGGCCGCGTCATCTATGAGGGCGAGGATATCACCGGCCTCGAGCCGCATCGGCTGAGCGCGCGCGGCATCTGGTACATTCCGCAGGAATCCAGCCTGTTTCCGTTCATGACAGTGGCGGAGAACCTGCGGCTGCCGCTGGAGAATCTGTCGCGCACGACCGGCGCGCCGAGCCGGGGCGAGATCGAGCAGCGCTTTCGGGCCATGCTGGAAAAGTTCCCGGCGCTCCGCGCCAAGCTGCGCGCGCAGGCGGGCGATCTCTCCGGCGGCCAGCAGAAGATGCTTGAATTCGCCAAGGCGTGGCTGATGCGCCCGCGGCTGTGCCTGATCGACGAGCCGTCGATCGGGCTTGCGCCGAAGATCGTCGAGGAGGTGTTCGACTGGATTCGCCTGTTCGCCGCCGAGGAAATGGCGATCCTGCTGGTGGATCATAATGTGCGGCGCGTGATCGCGATGTCGCATCGCATCTACGTGCTGAGCCTGGGCGAGATCACGGCGTCCGGAGAGCCCGCCGACTTTGCCGGCGATCTGCACGAACAGGTCAGGCAGTGGCTCGGCATCAACTTCTGACATGACGGGGCCTGCGACAGCGCCGCGACGTCTGCGCGCGCAGCCGCTGACGGCGGAAACGTTCGCGCCGTTCGGTTCGCTCGTTTCGCTCGATGCGGCGGGCGGTCGTCCGGTGAACCAGAACCGCGCGCGGCGCATTCCCGGAATTGGCGACCTGCGGCACGAGGCGGCAGCGGCGCGGCCGGTGCTCGATGTCTACCGCATCGTGCCATCGGCACTGCCGTTCGAGGTCGCGTGTTTCGAGCGCCACGTTCTGACATCGCAGGTGTTCATCCCGATCCGTTGCGGGCGGCTCCTGATCGTCGTGGCGCCGGATCGCGCCGACAGTCAGCCGGATATCGATCGCGCGGTCTCCTTCGTCGGCGACGGCCGCACGGCGATCCACTATCGCGCCGGCGTATGGCATTCGCCGTTGGCGGCGCTGGACGAGGCCGCGCAGCTCGCGATGCTGATGTGGGAGGCGGGCGACGCCCGCGACTGCGAGGAAGCCGCTCCCTTCGCCTCCATGGAGATCGTCTGACAAACGCGGCGCGACGGATGCCCGCGGAGCTCTGCGGGATCCGGTGCCGCGTCTTTAATGTTGCCTGGCCGCCCCAAAACGGACGCGACGGTCGGCAAAATCCGCGGTCGAGCAATCCCGCAGCAGGTCGGACCTGGGATTGAACGGCTGCTCGATGCTGATCGACCGGCAATCGAGGTCTGCCGCGATATTGTCCGCACTCGTGGCGATCGCAGCGTCGATGGCCGAACCCGCAAGATGCGCCACAACCAGATGGGTGATGCACAGCCGCTTGCGCGCCCGGAGGTCGAAATCGACCCGGTAGCTGAACAGCGCATGGACGATGCCGCGACGGTCGCGGATCGCGATCAGGCCGGCATTGCCCGACGCGCTGCGGCCGATTCGCCGCACGAAGCGCAGCCAGTCCTCCAGCGAGACGCCGGCATCGTACAAATAAACGAGGGGATAGGCCGCCCGGGCGCATTGCCCGCTCATTGGAAGTGCTTGAAATTGCTCATCCATTTTGCCAACCCCGACGACCCGTCCAAAATGGCCCGGCGGCGATGGCCGGGGCATTGACCTACGTCAACGACGCTATTCATTGATCCAGGTCAAAGATTATCAAGGCGGGGGACGCCAACGGGGGCGGACGACAGCGCATGACATTTTTGGAGCAGTGCACAAAGCCTGCGGGGCGACGATGCGGCCATGGGCCGGATGAGTCGGGATGCGCCGAATGCAAGGTCCGTGCGTTCAGCGTCTGCGGCGCGCTGGAGTTCGGCGAGCTGGACGCGCTCGACCAGATCAGCAGCGTGGTGTCGTTCGCGCCGAAATCGCTGCTGTTCGACCAGGGCGCCGTGGCCGGCAATGTGTTCAACCTCATCGCCGGCGTGGTGAGGCTGTACAAGTCGCTGCCGGACGGACGCCGGCAGATCGTCGGCTTCGCGCTCGCAGGGGATTTCCTCGGGCTTGCCTTGATGGATCGCTATGGCGTGACGGCGGAAGCGGTGACGCCCGTCAAGGTCTGCCGCTTCCCGCGGGCGGCGTTCCTGGCTTTTGTCGACAGCAAGCCGCATCTGCTGCGGCGGCTGCATGAGTTCGCCGGCCACGAGCTCAGTCTTGCGCAGGACCAGATGCTGCTCCTCGGGCGCCGCACCGCGGAGGAGAAGGTCGCCGCGTTCCTTCTCAATCTTCAGGCGCGCTACGGCCGGATCGGCGCCTTCTCCGTCACGGTGCCGTTGCCCATGAACCGGCAGGACATTGCGGACTATCTCGGCCTGACCATCGAGACCGTCAGCCGCACGCTGACCCGGATGTCGCGGGCCAAGACCGTGCTGATCATCCCGGATGGCGTCCGGCTGATGGACACCGAGCATCTGGAGCAGCTCGCCGCCGCATGAGGCGACCTGCATTTTGATGCAGGTCAACGGCGCGGCGCGGCGAAATCGCTACTGAATCATCTCCGCGAAATCGGAGATGGTCATGCCCCTCGATAGCCTGGCGGTGACGGCCGCCGTCTTTCTGATGTTTGTGGTGTTCGGTCTGGCGATCGCCTGGGCCGACAGGCAAACGCGCGACCTGCCGCGGGACCGCTGAAGCTTCCGGCCGCATAACGCTAAGCCGCCGTTTTCGGATAGCGCCGCCGCCGCGCGCCGCGCAGGCCGTCGATCTCAGCCGGCCTTCGCGCCTTGCGCGGCCGCCTTGCGCAGCCTGAGCTTCTCTTCGAAGCTCTTGGTCACGTCGCGCAGGATTGCGGCTGTGCCGGCCGGACGGCCCTGCGTATCGCGCAACATGACGATGGTGAACTCCACCGAGATGCGACGCCCGTCCTTGGTGATGGCCGGAACCGCCAGCAGGTCGCCCTGGCCGTAGCGGCTCTCGCCGGTGACCATCACCTGCCGGTAGCCGTCCCAGTGTCGTGCGCGCAGGTTTTCCGGAATGATGATGTCGAGCGGCTGGCCCACGGCTTCCTCCGCGGCGAAACCGAAAATGCGGGCCGCGCCGGGATTCCAGAACGTGACGAGGCCGTTGCGGTCGGTGGCGATGATGGCGTCCGATGCGGTGGCGAGCAGCGCGTCTGCGAGGCCGGGCGGGACCGTCATGGCTGTTTCTCCGGTGCGTGTCGATGCGGATGGTTCGCCGGCGCCGGCGCACGAGGTGGGCGCTTCGCCCCGCGGCTGCCCGCTTTCGCTGTCGCGGGGCCAGCACGGACCGCTGGTCTGCCGGCGAATGGTCTCGGCGAGTTCCGAAGCCTGCCCGGTTTCCGTCCTGTACATGAGCGTCTCCCGTCTCAGATCCTGGCGCCCACTTGCAAAATCCGCTTGGAGGGTTTGGCGCGGCTTCTGGTCTTTGCCGCCGCATCCGCGATCTGATGCATGATCGCGACGGCGCTGCTGAGCACCTCGCGGTCGCTGTCGGGCGGATAGACCACATAGGCCGGCATCACGAATTCCGGCGCGCCGGGTATGACGTGCAGCCGCCTGGTCGCGAGAAACGGCAGCACGATCCGCAACGGGAAATAGCCGGTGCCGCCGTTCAGCAGCACGTGTTGCAGGCCGAGCCATCCGATATTCGCCGTCAGCGCCGGTCCTCCGAAATTCGGAAAGCACGCGCTGTGCCTGGCGTAGAACTCAGGCCCCCAGTCGATATAGACGTATCCGTCCTGCGGCTCCGGCGCGCTTTTCGGATCGCTCGAGATCATCAGGAGGCGCTCCTCGAAAAGCTGCTCGACCTTCAGCCCCGGCCGGCTTTGCGGCGTGTACATCACGCCGATGTCGATGCGGCCCTCGATCAGCCCCTGCATGATCTCCGGTTCGAGACCGCTTTCGGCGCGGATCGATATGGCGGGATTGGTCTCCTGCATCAGCGGCAGCCAGTGCAGCAGGAATTCTTCCCACAGCCCGACGCGGCCGCCGATCACCAGCGTTCCGCTGAATCCTTTCGGGATGCCGATATCGTGGCGCGCCTGCTCGATCGTCCGCACCAGGGTCGAGGCATGGCGCTGGAACTGCCGGCCGGCGGAGGTCAGCGTCGTGCCGGCCTTGTTGCGCACGAACAGGGTGCAGCCCAGTTGCTCCTCGAGGGAGTGGATGCGCGTGCTCACCGTCGACTGGCTGACGTGAAGCCGCTCGGCGGCGCTGATGAAGTTTCCCGCCTCGACCACGGTCAGGAAGGTGCGGGCCAGCTCGGTGTCCATGGCGCCTCCTTATATTTGTAGTGTCGATATAAAACCGCGATATTATTCGGTTGTCAAAACTATTTAGGACGGTAGCCTTTACAGGACGGATCGTCCGCCGCCGACCGACGCAAGCGGCGGTCCGCGACGGAAGACGCCGCGCCATGTATCGCAACATCCTGCTCGCCTATGACGGTTCGCGCGACGGCCGCGAGGCGCTGGAGCAGGGCGCGAAGCTGGCGGTGCTGTGCGGCGCGCGGGTGTCGCTGCTCACCGTCATGAGCGTGTCGGGGGGCATGCTGCCTGTCGAAGGGATTTCTTTCGTCGAGGACGAGGTGCGCCTGACCAGCATGACGCTGGAGGAAGGCCGGCGCCGTCTCCGCGAGTGGGGCGTCGTGGGCAGCGTCAATCTGCGATACGGCAATCCCGCCGAACAGATCGCGTCGTCTGCGCGCGAGATCGGCGCCGATCTGGTGGTGATCGGCCATCATCACCAGAATGCGCTGTGGCGCTGGCTGAACGGCTCGGTGGGGGCCGCGATCCTCAACCGCGCCTGCTGCAGCGTGCTGGTCGCCATGGAGCCCAGCCATGGGAATTGAGCCGCCCCGGCGTTGTTACGGGATGTGATAGCCGATCGCGGGCAAGAATCTCGGGAACCTTTTCCGCGCCGGACCATCCATGCAGTCAGCAGGAGACCGGCCATGATGCAGACCCAGCCATATCACGGCACCACAGCCATCGCCCGGATGGACGATGGCGATCTGGTGCGGCGCGCGCTCGCCCGTGACAGCAGCGCCTTCCGCGCCATCATGCAGGCCTATAACCGGCGTCTCTACCGGATCGCCAGGAGCATCCTGCGCGACGAGGCCGAGGCCGAGGACGCCGTGCAGGAAAGCTACGTCCGGGCGTTCACCCACCTGCAGAATTTTCGCGGTGAATCGAGCCTCGCCACCTGGCTCTCGCGCATCACCATCAACGAGGCGCTTGGCAGGCTGCGGGCCCGCCGCGTCACGGTGGATATCGCAACGGTCGAAACCCGGGGAGCGGCCGCCGAGATCATCCCGTTTCCTCTCACGTCAAGGTCCGACGATCCGGAACGCACAATGGCGCAGCGTCAGCTTTTGCAACTGGTCGAGAAGGCCACCGACAATCTGCCGGAGGTCTACAGAACCGTTTTCATCACGCGTGTCATCGAGGGCATGAGCGTCGAGGAGACCGCGGACATCCTCAACCTGCGGCCGGAGACGGTGAAGACCCGGCTGCATCGGGCGCGGCGTCTCGTCCATGAGCAGCTCAACAAGCAGATCGGCCCGGTGTTGATGGACGCGTTTCCGTTCGCCGGCCGCCGTTGCGAGCGCATGACCGCCGCAGTGATGAACCGGCTCGGCTTGTCCGAATAGCGGGAACCTTTTTCCCGCCGCGCCATCCAACGCACGTCATCCCATCATCAACACCCGCCCTCGCTGAGGCGCGCGGGAATACAGGAGTGTGTCATGTTCCTCCGACTGAGCGCGGCTGTTGCCGCCGTCTGTCTGTCAAGCAGCCTCGCGTTTGCGCAAGCCGCGCCGAAGCCGACCGATCCCCAGATCGCGCACATCGCCTACACCGCCGGCGTGATCGACATCGACGCGGCCAGGCAGGCGATCGCCAAATCGAAGAACAAGAACGTCATCGCTTTCGCCAGGGACATGGTGCGCGACCATGAGGCCGTGAACAAGCAGGCGCTCGACCTGGTCAAGAAGCTGAAGGTCACGCCTGAGGACAACGACACCAGCAAGTCGCTGGCCAGGCAGGCGGCGGACAAGAAGGCCGAACTCGCCAGGCTCAAGGGCGCCGCCTTCGACAAGGCCTATGTCGACAACGAGGTCGCCTATCACAAGGCGGTCAACGGCGCGCTCGAGACGCTGCTGATCCCCTCGGCCAGCAATCCTGAGCTCAAAAGCCTCTTGCAGACCGGCCTCAAGATCTTCCAGGGCCACCAGCAGCACGCCGAGCATGTCGCTGCAGAGCTGAAGTGAGGAGGCGGGCATGCGGCCGGGACGGTTTCTCCTCGCATGTGCCGTCGTGCTGGGGGCGACGGAATTCGTCCCGGCGCATGCCGATACGATCCGCGTCACCATCGACAATCTCGTATTCGTGCCCGCGAACATCAGCGCGAAGGTCGGCGACACCATCGAATGGGTGAACAACGCCGTGTTCGCGCACACCGCGACGGTGCGCGGCGATTGGGACGTCATGATCGCGCCGAAGAAGACGGCGCGCCTGGTGCTGAAGAAATCCGGCGACGTCGAATACTACTGCCGCTTCCATCCCAACATGAAAGGCCGCATCGCGGTCGCTCCGAAATAGCGGCCTCTCGGTATATTCATAAAATCGATATCAACCCATAATATTATTCGTTTGCTAAATTTGACAGGCGGCCTAGCCTGTCATGCGAGGTGACCGGCGGAGACGTGGAGATCTTGCTTCCTCCCCTGAACCATGTGAGGCGAAGCGCCTTCGCCGGTCGCCAACGGATCGTTCGAGCAGGAGAGGACGCGATGCGTCGCCGGTCACGGGAAACAGGAAAAATGCCGGTTTGTCAGGCAGTAAGGATGCCGCGGATCCGGCTGCTCCGGATCGTGAACGCGGTGGCGGGCATCGGCATTCTCGGACAGGCATGGGCCATGCGCGAGGAGATGCTCCCGGCCTGCGTCGCCGCGGCCGCTGCGGCCGGGCTTGTCGGCCTGCTCAGCCTGCGCGGTCGGTCGGGCTAGACTTCCTGTCCGGCGTCATCGGACCGAACGCGCCCGCATGGCTTGCGCCGGCGGCGCGACCGGATGAGGAGCGTCGGCACGGCGCGCGCTCACCGCCCGATTCCGGCGCCGGGACGCTATATTTCAAAGCATATGCCGCATGCCTCGCATGCAACCCCCATGGACGGCCTTTCGCAAGGCCGACAGGCGCAGTATTGTTGGATGGGTCCTGTCGGAGGCTGGCCGAGCCGGCAGTCCGGGCCCCGCCTGCCTCCAGCAATTCATCCGGAAAACTGCAATCAAGGGAACGTCATGGTCAATCGTATGCAATTCTACATCGACGGCAACTGGGTCGATCCGGCCGTCAAGAAGTCCATCCCGGTCGTCAATCCGGCGACGGAAGAAGCGATGTACGAGATTGCGGTTGGCTCGAAGGCCGACGTCGACAAGGCCGTCGCCGCGGCGCGCCGTGCGTTCGAGACCTTCTCGCGAACCAGCCGCGAGGAGCGGGTGGCGCTGCTCGAGCGCATCATCGAGGTCTACAAGACCCGGATGAAGGAGATCGGCGCCGCGGTGTCCGACGAGATGGGCGCGCCGCTGCCCATGGCCGAGAAGCTGCAGGCCGGCGCCGGCCTCGGCCACCTCGCGTCGACGCTCGCCGCGCTGAAGGACTACAAGTTCGAGGAGCCTCTGGGCTCGGCGGTGGTGGTGCGCGAGCCCATCGGCGTGATCGGCATGATCACGCCATGGAACTGGCCGCTGAACCAGATCGCCTGCAAGGTCGCGCCCGCGATCGCCGCCGGCTGCACCATGATCCTGAAGCCGTCGGAATTCACGCCCTCCTCGGCGCTGATCTTCGCGGAAATCCTGCATGAAGCCGGCGTGCCGAAGGGCGTGTTCAACCTCATCAACGGTCTCGGCCCCGATGTCGGCGTCGCCATGAGCGAGCATCCCGGCATCGACATGATCTCGTTCACCGGCTCGACCCGCGCCGGCATCGACGTCGCCAAGCGTGCCGCCAACACCGTGAAGCGCGTCAGCCAGGAGCTGGGCGGCAAGTCGCCCAACATCATTCTGGAAGACGCCGATCTCAGCAAGGCGGTGGCCGGCGGCGTGGCCCACGTCTTCAACAACTCCGGCCAGTCCTGCAACGCGCCGACCCGCATGATCGTGCCGCAGTCCAAGATGAAGGACGTCGCGGCCATCGCGAAGGCCGTCGCCGACAAGACCAAGGCAGGCGACCCCCGCGCCGAGGGCACCACCATCGGGCCGGTCGTGAACCGCATCCAGTGGGAGAAGATCCAGGGGCTGATCCAGAAGGGCATCGACGAGGGCGCGACGCTGGTGGCCGGCGGCCCCGGCCTGCCGGAAGGCGTCAACAAGGGCTTCTACGTGCGCCCGACCGTGTTCGCCGACGTCACCCGCGACATGACCATCGCGAAGGAGGAGATCTTCGGGCCGGTGCTGGCGATCATGGGCTTCAAGGACGAGGCGGAAGCGGTCGAGATCGCCAACGATACGCCCTACGGCCTCGCCGGCTACGTGTCCGCAGGCAGCGTCGAGCGCGCGCGCAATGTCGGCCGCCAGATCCGCGCCGGCAACGTCAACCTGCAGGGCGTCCCGAACGAGCGCACCGCGCCGTTCGGCGGCTACAAGCAGTCGGGCAACGGCCGCGAGTGGGGCAAGTTCGGTCTCGAGGAATATCTCGAGGTCAAGGCCATCGCCGGCTTCAACGCGGCCTGACGCGGACGCCAGACCGACCGGCCGGCGCGATTCTGGCAAGGATCGCGCCGGCTTTTTCTTTTCAGCGGCGGCCGTTGTCTTGCCCGCTGCACCGGGTAATGTTCGGCGGTCGGCGCCGCAGTCGCGGGCCGACCGTTGACCGTCGAGACCGCCGGCGTCTGCCATGAGCAAGCTGAGAGCCCAGAAATCCGCGGCGAAGCCGCTGCCGTCCCTGAGCCTGCGCATCGACCTCGATCCGGAGGGGCGGATCGGGCCGGGGAAGATCGCGTTGCTCGAACAGATCCAGGTCTGCGGCTCGATCTCCGCGGCCGGCCGCGCCATGGAGATGTCCTACAAGCGCGCGTGGGACCTCGTGGACGAGATCAATCAGATTTGCGGTCAGGCCGCGGTGAATCGGCAGACGGGGGGCAAGCACGGCGGCGGAGCGACGCTCACGCCGTTCGGCGAGTCTCTCATCGAGCGCTATCGAAGGATCGAGCGCGCGGCCGCGGATGCCGCCCACAAGGATCTTCTGGCGCTACGCTCCGAGATCGCGCGGCCGCGCAAGTCGGGCGGCTAGCCCTTTCTGCTCTTAATCAAATCTCGCGTCGTCATGCGCGGATTGATCCGCGCATCCCTCCGCAGGCGGGGAAGGATGGATGTTGCGAAATATAGTGAACCCGGGCGGCGGATCGCGCCGGTGAAGGACATTTTGGCCTTGCCGGAAGTGCGTAATATATAGAATAATATAACGATAGGGCGCGGTGACCGCCTTGGACGATTGGCAATGGGGCCGGTCGTCCTCAGCGCCCGGTGAGAGCCGAAAACGGAGCGAGGGCCATGTTCGATTCGCAATGCGACCTTGCAGCGCTCGTCTATGGCCGGGATCAGAATCCGGACGAGGTATTGCGGGATTTCGCCGCCGATCTCGACGGTCGCGGCTATCGCTCCGTTGGATTGCTGCAGCTCGGCCATCACTGTCTCGATCCGGAATTGTCCGCCATGCTGATCCATAGCGGCGAGAGGTTGCGACTGTTTCAGGACCTTGGCCGTTGCGCGCAGGGGTGCCGGCTGGACGTCGGCCAGCTCATGGAAGCCGGCATCCGGATCGCGGAAGCGATCGACGAGGGCGCGGATCTGGTGGTGATCAACCGCTTCGGGCGACAGGAGCGCGAGGGGAAGGGACTTCTGCACGTCATCGAGCGTGCGCTGGAGGCCGATGTCCCGGTGGTGATCGCGGTGCCGGAATCCGGCTTTGCCGACTGGCTCAGGTTCTCCGGCGGCATGAGCGTGCGGCTGCGGTGCGACCGCGACGCGCTCGAGCTCTGGTGGGGCGGCGTGTCACGCCGCCATGTCGGCTTCGCATGCAGCCATTACCAGACGGTGTGCGAAGTTCTGAAGTAAGCCCCGGCTGCGTCACGCCCCGGCACGTGCCATGCCGGCGCGTTCCCGCGCCAATGCGTCCACAAGCGCCACCCGGATCGCGGCGAGCCCCTTCGCGACGTCGCCCGTGATGTGAAGTCGCAGCGCGCGGCGGCCTCGTTCGGCGAGCACGTCGAAATCGCCGCGGGCCTGGGCCGCCTCGATCACGCCGAAGCTGATGTTCTGATCGGGCACTTCGAGATCGGCCGCGTGATCTGCGGTGATCTGCAGGAACAGCCCGGTGTTCGGCCCGCCCTTGTAGGCCTGGCCGGTGGAATGCAGGAAGCGCGGCCCGAACCCGACGCAGGTGGCGAGATGTCGGGCATCGCGGATCGCGAGGCGCGTGTCCTGCAGCGCGGCCATGTTGGCGTCGTTGCGGTCCAGATAGGCGAGGAGCGCGACGTAATCGCCGGCCTCGCCGCGGGCAAGATGCGCGGCAAGCCAGGACGCGAGGTCGCTGCCCGCACCCGTTTTGCGCAACGCGCCTGCGTTGGCCGCGTCGGTCAGGATCGCGATCGGCCCGTCGCTCGCCACGGCCGTTTCTGCCGGCAGGGCGCCCGACTTCGCATAGGCTGAAGTCAGTTCGCGGGTCCTGATCTTGGCGGCCTCGACGTCCGGCTGGTCGAACGGGTTGACGCCCATGACGGCGCCGGCAACCGCGGTGGCGATCTCGAAGCGGAAGAACTCCTGGCCGATCTGTTCGGCGCCCGTCACCGTGATGCGGATGACCGGATGGCCCGCATCTTCCAGCGCGGCGAGCGCGGCTTCGCGCGCGCGATCGTTGTCGTCGGCGAGACGCAGATCGACGAACACCCGATCGCTGCCGTAGACTTCCGGTTTGCCGAGCGGCTCGCCTTCGAGCGGGATCAGCGCCATGCCGTTCTTGCCGGTGGATTCGGCGATGAGCTGCTCCGCCCACGCGCCGAAATCCGAAAGCTGCGGCGAGGCGGTCAGGGTGATCTTGTCGCGTCCGCGCCGGGACAGCGCGCCGAGCGCC
>JACDJC010003323.1_pt1 | contig 11776 bp, 8 predicted proteins | sample 7454191 | NCBI WGS metagenome assembly JACDJC01 (sample SAMN14253291, study PRJNA609438) | sludge metagenome | isolation source: sludge after 25d culture with pyrite and EDTA | collected 2018-12-20
GGCGCCTAGACTGAACGGATGAGCACTCAGGTAAAGGCTCTTTTCACCGACATAGGCGGCGTGCTGCTGACCAACGGCTGGGACCATACGGCCCGCGCCCGCGCTTGTGAACACTTCAACCTCGACACCGAGGAACTGCACGAACGACACCACCTCACCTTCGATACCTACGAAGAGGGCAAGCTGACGCTCAACGGCTATCTCGAGCGCACCGTCTTCTACGAACCGCGAGACTTCACGTTGGCAGATTTCCGCGCCTTCATGTTCGCGCAGTCTCAGGCGTTGCCCTACATGCTCGAGTTCATGGCGGCGCTCAAGGCGAAGCACCAGCTCAAGGTCATCGCCGTCAGCAACGAGGGCCGCGAGCTGACCGTGCACCGTGTGACCACGTTCGACCTGGGCAGCTTCATAGACGCGTTCATGTCCTCTTGCTTCGTCCACGTGCGCAAGCCCGACGAGGACATCTTCCGCATGGCGCTCGACGTGGCGCAGGTGCCGGCCGAGCACGTCGTCTACATAGACGATCGGCCGATGTTCGTCGACATCGCGAGGGGCCTCGGGCTGACGGGCGTCGTCCATACTTCGTTCGAGGACACGAGGGCCCGGTTCGAGAAGCTGGGGTTGGGGCTGTGAGTGGCGGACGCGCAACGCGGCCCGTCTTCCGGGCCGCCCGCTGCAATGCGTCGTCGACGAACGGCCCCTAACTACCCTCGAGAACGGAACCGGCTCCACCGGGTTCGGCGGCGCTCGCCCCGCGTCAACTGAAAACCAGTCCGTACCCGGGGGGTGGGTACCCTAGACATGGCCCAGCCTCAAGCGTATGGTGCCTAAAAGCCATTCGCCGTCCTTATCGTCCTCCCAAGCTCAAGGAAAGGACTACCCATGTTCACTGCTGACCCCCCAGTAGTCGGGTCGTGCGCTCTTAAGCGCGGCTCCCAGCCTATTGATGGCCCGTTGCGTAGGCGCCTGGTGTTCACCCTCGTCGCCATCGCCTTCGGCCTGCTCAGCCTAGGCTTCGCTCAAAGCTCCGGCGGCACCGCCAACGTTCTTCTCCCCGAAGACCTGCCCACCTTGAATCCGTACCTCAGCACCGCCCTTATAACCACGCAGGTCTCGCCCGCCATCATCGAGCCGCTCTTGACGGTCAACCCGGCCGGCGACTACGTGCCGGTCATGGCGGCGCGCGTGCCGACGCCCGAGAACGGCGACGTCTCGCCTGACGGCCTACGCGTCCGCTGGACGCTGGCGCCAAACCTCAAGTGGTCCGACGGGCAGCCCGTAACGGCCGACGACGTCGTGTTCACTTACGAGGCGGCCACGCAGGGGGCGAACTCCGTTCGCGGCGGGTTGTTCACCAAGGTCGCTTCAGTGACAGCGGTCGATGACGCCACGGTGGACGTTGCCTACACCGAGTTCGATTCCAGTTACCTCGACCTGTTCCAGTACGGCATCTTGCCGCGCCACGCCACGGGCGACCCGGCCGACATGAGCAACTGGGCGTTCAACCGCGCCCCGATCGGCACCGGGCCGTTCGTCCTGACGGACTGGCGTGCCGGCGACCGCATCATCATGGACCGCAACGACAACTACCGTGAGGCCGGGCGCCCGTACCTAGATCGCCTCGTGTTCATGGTCGTGCCCAGCGAGGAGACCCGCGTGGCGATGATGGTGCGCGGCGACGCGCAGCGCATGCTGTGGCCGGGCGCCAACCAGCGCGACGCGCTGCAGGCTTCCGACAACGTCAACTACGTTCTCGTGCCGTCCATCTACATCCTCAGGATGTTCCTCAACCTCGGCGAGCGTGGTAACCCCGTCATCGGTCAGGCTCCGCACCCCATCCTGGGCGACCTCAGGGTCCGTCAGGCGCTTGCGTACGGTATCGATTACGACGCGATCATCGACGGCTTGGCGGAAGGGCGCGTCAAGCGCGCGACCTCGCCGTTCGAGCTGGGCTGGTACGCCTGCGACGTCGACGGCTACACCTTCGACCCCACCAAGGCCGCGGCGCTACTCGACCAGGCCGGCTGGGTCATGGGCAACGACGGCGTGCGCGTGGCGAAGGGCGCCAAGTACGCGCCGGACGGCACCCGCCTGAGCCTCGACATCTTGGGCTACACCGACTTCCGCTTGCTCGAGCAGACCGAGCTCGTCATCGCCGACATGTACTCAGACCTAGGGGTCGAGCTCAACGTCAGGAACGTCGAGCAGAGCGTGTTGTTCGGGGGTTGGTCCGACGGCGCAGTGCGCAAGACGGGCGACTTCGACATCCTGATCTACGACACCGGCGCGGGAATCAACCCGCAAGCGCACGTGTTCGAACTCCTCGACTCCAGCCGCATTCCCACCGAGGAGAACGGCGGCGCCGGCGGGAACTACAGCCGCTGGTCGAACAGCCAAGTCGACGCGTGGCTGGACGAGGCCGGTAGCAGCCCCAGCCTGAGCGTGCGCAAGGCGGATTACTGCAACATCGCCGAGGCCATCAACGAAGACCTGCCACAGATCTACCTTTACCAGTTCGCCGACGGCAGCGCCCTTTCGGTACACCTGAAGGGTGTCGAACCCAACACTTGGGCCGGCATCAGCTGGGACGTCGCTAACTGGTACCTCGAGTAGCTCCTGAGGCGGCGGCAGGCTCTCGTCCATGACGCGCTACGTCTTACGCCGATTGGCCGAAAGCCTGCCGCTGCTACTGGCGGTGAGCGTGTTGGTGTTCGCGCTCCTGCAGGCAAGCCCCGGTAGCCCCCTGGCTCAACTCGAGCGCGACCCGACCATCACCCAGGCCGACATCGAGCGCCTGATGGAGGAGCGCGGCTACAACGACCCGTGGTTCGTGCAGTACGGCAGGTGGCTCGGCGGCGCCCTGAAGGGCGATTTCGGGGCCTCCCTCCAGACGGGCAGACCCGCCACCACCGAGGTCCTGACGCGCGTGCCCAACACGCTGGTGTTGGTGGGCGTCGCTTTCATCGTCACGCTGCTCATCGCCATCCCGGTTGGGGTGCTCAGCGCGGTGCGCCAGTACTCCGCCTTTGACCACATAGTGACGACGCTAACGTTCATGGGCCAGTCCGTGCCGATCTTCTGGCTCGGACTGTTGCTCATCATGGTGTTCTACCTGGGCCTCAGCAACCCGTTCACGGGCGGGCCGCTCTTCCCCGCGGGCGGCATGTACACCCTCGGGCGCGAAGACGTGCTCTCCAACCGCATCTGGCACCTGGTGCTGCCCGTGATCATGCTCACCAGCACCTGGGTGGCGTGGTACACACGCTTCCTGCGGGCGTCCATGCTCGATGTCCTTGGCCTCGATTACGTGCGCACCGCCCGCGCCAAGGGGGCCGCCGAGCGCATCGTCATCTTCCGCCACGCCCTGCGTAACGCGTCAATGCCGCTGATCACCCTGATAGGCCTCGACTTGCCCATGCTGTTCTCCGGCGCGCTCTTCACCGAGACCATCTTCAGCTGGCCGGGCATGGGCCGGCTCTTCTACCAGTCTGCCCTGCGACGCGACTACACCGTGCTGATGGTCATCATCATGCTTACCTCGGCGCTCATCGTCATCGCTAACCTGCTCGCGGACGTGGCCTACGCCGCGGTGGACCCCAGGATCACGTATGACTGAGCGCGGCCCTCGGGGCGAGGTCTGGCGGCGCTTTAGCCGCAACCGTCTGGCCGTGGCCGGCGCGGTGGTGCTGGCGCTGATCGTGCTGGCGGTCGTGCTGGCGGGGCTCTCACCCTACGACCCTTCGTCCACCAACTTGCGGACCCGCTTCGAGGGGCCCTCCCTCGCCCACCCGTTCGGCACCGACGACCTGGGGCGCGACACGCTGACCCGCGTGCTGTTCGGCGGCCGAGTTTCACTACTGGTGGGGCTGCTGGCCATGGCCATCTCCATCGTCGTCGGCACTCTGGTGGGCGCGGCGGCCGGCTACTTCAGGGGCTGGCTCGACAGCGTACTCATGCGGGTCACCGACCTGTTCCTGAGCGTGCCATCGCTGTTCGTGCTGATCGTGTTGAGCACGCTGCTGTTCGATACCGGCGTGGGCACCGCGGCGGGTGGCCTGCCGATGATCGTGATCATCATCGGCGGCATGTCGTGGATGGTGGTGGCGCGGATAGTCCGCTCGAGCTTCTTGGCGATCCGCGAGCGCACCTTCGTGGAGGCCGCCTTCGCCGCCGGCAGCGGGCACGCGCGGCGCATCTTCCGGCACATCTTGCCGAACGCCATCGGCCCCATCCTGGTTCAGGCCACCCTGCAGGTCGCGGTGGCCATCATCGCCGAGTCCGGCCTGAGCTACCTGGGCTTCGGCATCCAACCCCCCACGTCCACCTGGGGCAACATGCTGAAAGACGCCCAGGCGAGCATGACCCGCCACCCACACCTGGCCATCTTCCCCGGCCTGATGATCTTCCTCACGGTCATCGCCGTGAACGCCGTGGGAGATGGTCTGCGCGATGCCTTCGACCCGCACCGGGCGCCACGGGCGCGGCGCGGCAAGCGGACTCAGCGCTTGGCGCCGTCGGCGGGCGAAACAGCGGAGTAGCCGGCGGCTCGAGAGTGGCTCGACCGGAGCTTGGCGATGGCTCGCCACCCATTCGCCGCTGACTAGCCGCGCTTCCCGCGCAGCCAGTCACCGAGTCCGGCTCGCCAGGCCGGCCTTCCGGTACGCCTTTCTTCCCTATCGGCCGACTTCGCCAGCCACAACCCGGCGTTGATGCCCAAGTACCGCAGCGGTTCGGGCTCCCAGGGCCGCCACGCGTGGTTCACCCAGCCGAGCGTGACCAACTCGGTGTCGCGCTTCAGGATCAGGTCGGCCAGGGTCCTGCCTGCCAAGTTCGTCATCGCCACGCCGTCGCCGGCGTACCCACCGGCCCAGCCCATACCGGTCTCGGGTGAGTAGGTGACCGACGGTCGCCAGTCTCGCGAGACGCCTATCGGCCCGCCCCACCTATGGGAAATGCGGTACTCACTCAACTTGGGAAAATGGTCTAACAGCACGGCCGCCAGGTCGAGGTGGACGGCGTCGTTGACGTCGAACGCGGCTCTTATTCCAGAGTTCCAATGGTAAGGCGCCCCTCGACCCCCGAAAGCCAACCGCCCGTCGTGGGTGCGCTGCCCGTAGATGAGAGACGGGCTGTAGTCGCCGAACACCGTCCGATCTCGCAACTTCAGCCCGTCCCACACGCTCTCAGGCAAGGGTTCAGTTGCGATCATGTGCGAGTAGAGGGGCACCAGGGTGCGCCGCAGGCCGTTCAGGTCCCGGGAATAGCCCTCGGTCGCCCTGATCACGCGTCGGGCGCGAACGGTACCGCGGTTCGTGATCACCTCACCCGCGTTCAGGCGCTCTGCCGCGGTCTGCTCAAAGATGCGGACCCCACGGCGCTCGCAAGCGCCCGCCAACCCGTGCGCCAGCGCGGCCGGCTGCACCGCGGCTGCGTGATGCGAGTAGGCGGCGCCCCTCAGTCCGGTGGCCCCGATGAACTCGGCCGCCTCCTCCTCGTCCAGCAGGCGGATGTCGTCCTCCGTGAAGCCCAAACGATGATAAGCCGCGACCTCCGAGCGCGCCCTATCCAAGTGGAGCTCGTCGCGCGCGATGAGGACGCGCCCCCCTTGCCGGAAATGGCAGTCGATCCCCTCGGCCGCCACCACGCGTCCTACTTCCGGCACCACGCCGTTGAGCAGGCGCTTGAACCGCACGCCCTCGACTTTGCCGTAATCACGGACCAGCATGGAGATCCCAAGAGGATAGGCCGCGTGGCACCAGCCGCCGTTCCTGCTCGAGGCGCCGAAGCCGACCCGCCTCGACTCGACCACGACCACGTTCAGCGACGGCTCTATGGACTTGAGATAGTAAGCGGTCCAAAGGCCGGTGAAGCCGGCACCGACGATGGCCACGTCGGCGTCGACATCACCCGGGAGCGGGTCCCGCGTCGGCCGCGTCGGGAGACCCTCCCACCAGAGCGGCGTCTCTTGGGCCTGCAGAACCTGCATATCGGCCATGGGCAACTGTACGCCGACCTTGACGGTGGCGCGGAAACCGACCATTGCGTTGGTACGGAAGCAGCGTCAAGGTCGCATTGAGCGCCGAACGGGCCCGGCGCATCCGGCGCGCAGCTCTCCCGTTAGCATGGGCGCGTGACGAACACTGGCCCACGAGTCGTGATCGTAGGCGGAGGCGCCGCCGGCTTCTTCGCGGCCATAACGTGCAAGGAGGCGAACCGGGCCGCGAGCGTCACCATCCTCGAGAGCAGCGCCGCACCCTTGGCGAAGGTGCGGATATCCGGCGGCGGCCGCTGCAACGTCACTCACGACCAGCCCGACCCAGCTCTGCTCGTCCGCAACTACCCGCGCGGCAACAGGGCGATGCTTGGTCCTTTCACGCGCTTCGGCCCACGCGAAACGGTCGCCTGGTTCGAGGAGCGCGGGGTGGCGCTCAAGACCGAGGCCGACGGCCGCATGTTCCCCGTCACCGACGATTCTGCAACCGTCATCGACTGCTTGGTGGGCGCGGCGCGCGCAGCCGGGGTAGAAGTCCGCACCCGTTCCGCCGTGATCGACGTCGAGGCGCAAGGGGAGATTGACGGTGTCGGTGTCGGGGCGTCCGATGCCAACCAGACCGGCGCCCGCCGGGCCAGCGCAAGTTTCGTGCTACGGCTGAAAAGTGGCGGCAAGGTGGCGGCCGACCGCGTCCTGCTCGCGACCGGCGGCGCACCCGCCGGCTACCGCTGGGCGGCCGCACTAGGGCACACAATAGAGCCACCGGTCCCCTCACTCTTCACCTTCAAGATCGACGACCCACGCTTGCGCGGCTTGGCGGGCGTTTCGGTTCAGGCCGGGCGGGTGCGCTTGGTCGGCGCGAAGGAGGCGCACGAGGGTCCCGTACTCATCACCCACTGGGGCCTCTCCGGTCCGGCGGTGCTGAAGGCATCGGCCTGGGGTGCGCGGCTCTTGCACGACCACGACTACCGGCTGGGCCTCACGGTGAACTGGTGGCCCGACGCGACCGAGCACGAGGTGCGGGAAGCGCTGCTCGCTGCGAGGCTGGCCGATGCCAGGCGCACCGTACTCGCCGCGGGGCCGCTGGACTTGCCCCAGCGGCTGTGGCGAAGGTTGGCGGCGGCCGCCGGAGCGGACGACCACATGCGCTGGGGCGACGCCTCGAACACTTTGGTGGCGGCCCTGGTGCGCGAGGTGCACGGCGGCCACTACGAGATAAGCGGCAAAGGGGTCTTCAAGGAGGAGTTCGTGACCTGCGGCGGCGTGCGGTTGAAGGAAGTCGACTTCGCCACCATGGAGAGCCGCGTGACGCCCGGCCTGCACTTTGCCGGGGAGATCCTCGACATCGACGGCATCACCGGCGGCTTCAACTTTCAGAGCGCCTGGACTACGGGGTGGCTGGCGGGGCGGGCGATGGCAGAACCGTCATGAGGCCAGGACCAGCAGGCCAACGACCTACTCGCGTATCACCCGGATGGGCGAGTCCGTGAGCAGGTCGTTGGTCTAGACCCCAGTGCCGGCGTGGAAGGCGGCGGGGCGGCGAGTGGACGGTGGCGTTATGGACGCGGGGGCAGCGGAGTGAAGCCTGCTGGCTCCAGGTCCGGCCAGGTTCCGTCGTGAACACGTGTGACGAGGGCGTCGAGGGCGGTGATCATGTCCGCAGGCCGGAAGTTGCAGTGACCGTAGCGGATGTCAGCGCGCGCCGCGATGGGGGGCAGGGTGCTGGGGTCAGCGCCCGCCATCAGCAGAAGATCGTCTGGCATGTACCCCTGGACCAGGTACTGCCGAAGCATGGCGCCTGCGCCCTTCGACGTCACGAGGGCCCGGTAAAGCACTTCGTGCACTGTCGGCACATCGGGGTCGACGAACCCGTGCAGCGAGAGAGTGGGCACCCGGAGGTTGCCGCTGGGCTGGTAGAAGAGCGTGTAGTAGAGGATTGCCGCAGGATCGGCCGCGAACACGTCGCTCGGATCGACGTAGGGGCCGGCGGCAAGTGGACCGTACGTCACGCCGGCGTTCGAGAAGGGCGAGCCACCGCCACGGGCGATGGCGTCGCCGCCGCCCTCTACCGAGTAGCGAAGGGCGTGCAGCACCGCGTTGACGGCGAGGCCGGCGTCTACGGAGGGTCCCAAGCTGGTTCCGTAGTTGGCCGGTGTCTGCACGGCAGGCAGCGCGAGCCCGGGCGAACCGCCGAAGGTCAGTGATGTGTTCACCAGAGCGGCGAAGGAGGAGGCCCACAAGGGATCCCCGACCGCAGCCATCACCAGACTTATCCAGTCCGGGTCGGGCGGCATCCAGGAGTCGACCGAACCATTCAGAATGCCAGGGAAAGCGGTGTCGAAGAGCAACCGCAAGTTCCCGATGTAGCTGAACTCCGCCAGGCTCCCGCCCACGGGTCCGCACATCGGCATGGCGCCCTTGTAGCGCCGCGGGAAGAGTTCGGCGAGCGCCACCGTGATCAGCCCGCCCATGGAGTGGCCGAAAACGTAGGTCTCGCTGGGACGCCGCCAGAAGATGATCGGGAACACCGCGTTCAACAGGTGCGTCTCAGCAATACCCTGCTGCACGGCGTATCCCTGCCCGGCATAGCTGGATAGGCCGATCGCGTTGCCCTCACAGAGTGCGAGGTCTCGGGTCTCGAGGAGGCCGGCATCACCGGTAACGAGGCTCATGAAGTCCGCTGCGGTGAAGTCGGCGGTGCGAGAGACGTAGCCGTGGGCGTAGAGCAACAGCTTGCCGTTCCAGTTCTTCGGCATCCAGAAGACATCGATGTAAGGCCTGATGCCGTCCACGTCCAAGCCGAGCATGGGCACCACGACCTGCCTGTAAGACACGTTGCTGTCAGCGGGACAATAAGTCGTACGCACTAAGCTCTGCGGCGATAAAGCGTCCGGGTCGACCTTCGACAACTCGACCTCGGCCTTGAAGCCGTCGAGTTCCACGATGGGATTGTTGCTGGGCGTGACCTGCGGGCTCTGCGGGCTCGAGCAAGCGGCCAGCACCAGCGCCACTGCGGTCAGAGCCACCAGCGCTCCCGTTAACCCGGGCAAGCGAGTGGTTCGCATCGGTTCCTCCTGTGTTCACGAGCAAAGACCATGTTGCCGCGGTGGACCGTGGCTCGCCTCTCCACCAACCCTGAACAGATTGTTTGCAGGAACAGTCGATGGGCCCACGCCACGCTAGCGCAAGGGACGCGCCCCCCTTCTCATCAGCCCTGCCGGCCTAGTGAGACGAGTGGAACCAACCCGCCCGTGCACCGGCCATGCGATCATCACTACTCTCTACCGGACGGCGGATAGCTACCTTCCGGATAGATTCGCGGTGGGTCTCTTAGATTAGATGCTTGTGCTCCGGACACTCGACGGGCCGTGACCACGGTCACATTTCGCCTATTCGCTGCCTACTCTCTGCCGTCTGCCCGCCCGTACTCCTACTCCGAGCGGGTCGCGGTGCGTCAGCGGCTTCGCTTGTTCTCGTACATGCGTTCGTCCGCGACCCGGAGAAGGGTTACCGCGTCGCGACCATCTACCGGTGCCTCGGCCCAACCAACGTCGATCCGTAGTTTCCTGTCGCGGAACTCCACGGCCGGCACGGCCGCGCGCAGGCGCTCGGCCGTGTTCTCCGTGAGGCGGTCTGCCTCGTCGACGAGGATGGCGGCGAACTCGTCGCCGCCCCAGCGGAACAGGTAATCGCCGTCGCGCACACTGGCGCGCAGGGTGGCTGCCACGGCCACCAGCGCCTCGTCGCCCGCCTCGTGGCCGAAAACGTCATTTATCTCCTTGAAGTTAGCCATGTCCATCAGGAGGACGCTGAGGGCGGCCCCGCTACGCTCGGTGCGGGCGAGTTCGCGTTGGAGTATCTCATCGAACGCTCGGCGGTTGGACAGGCCGGTCAGGCTGTCGGTTACGGCGGCATGCATCAGGAGGTCATGCGTGCGTTGGCGTTGCAACAGGCCGGCGAGGGGCGAGCCGAACATCTCGGCTATCTCGCGCGAGTCGCGGCCGAATGCGTCCGGCTCAGTCTGATTCTCGAGGCACAGCAGCGCCAGTACGCTGGCGTCGAAAACCACGGGAAGGGACAGCCCGGCCTGGGCACGCCGGGTGAGGGACTCACCTTCCAACCCGGGCTCAGGTTCGGGGCTTCCTGCGGAGTCGGCTTCATCCAAGTCCGCCAGGCTGGCGACTTCCGCGTCACCGTGGCGCATTATCCTCGCGTGGCCGTTCTGCCAACCGTTGGCGTCGGAGCCGTACCAGGTGAACGCCCGCTCACTGGTGACGGAACGCCCGAGCACTTCGGCGGCCACGTTCCCATGAACCGCGTTGAACACGAACGGCTCTTGCGCGTCGTGGCGCACCAGTAGAAAGCCGCTGTCCGCGCCAGGCACCAGCCGCGCCGCCGTTTCGAGCGCTTCGGCGTACATGCTCTCGGTCGAGGCGCCGAGTGATGCCTGGCCCAGTTGCAGCAACTCGCCCAACACCAACGCGCGCCACCTGGCGCTTAGGTGCGGCTCTAGTACCCGGGCCGCCTGCATGAGGGTAGGGAACCCGGTCGCTTGGCGTGGGTCTGGAAGTATCACCTTGAGCAGCAGTACGTACCGGGCGGGCATGATGCTCCCCACCGGAGCCGCGACGATGCTTCCAGCGTGAACGCGGGGGCCGTAGGTATGGGCGCACGCCTCTGCGATCTCGAAGCGTTCACGCCTGCTGGCGTCATCGTCGCTCCAGGTGCCCATCTCCGCCAGGGACCTGAACCCCGACTCGCCCCTGATCAACAGCATGCCGGCCTCGGCCCCCAGGCGCTCGACGATGGTGAACACCGATACACGCGCGGCCTCGTCGAGGCTCTCACAGGTTGGCAGGGTGGTGCTCAGTGCGGTCACCAAACGGGTCTCGATCCGCTTGGACGCCTCCGTCAACCAGTGGCTGACGTCCCTCGCGAGGAAGCCCACGAGCCGGAGCTCCTCGTCAGAGAGCGGCTCGGGGCGCACTATCGATAGGTAGGCCACGGCAACGCCGCGTTTGCGCAGTTCGAAGCTTGTTGCCGGGCTCGTGGATTCGGGCGTGGCCTCGGGCGTGCCATCGGCCCGTTCCTGACCGGCGCCATCCGCACCCGCGGTTCTCACCAAGACCTGATCCGGGTCCAGCCATGTGACGTCAACTCCGGCGCCGAGCTCGAGCGCCAGATCCCGCCGCACCGCGTCGACCAATTCGACCGGCCGCATTAGATCTTCGTGACGAACCGGAATCGTCAGGATCCTCTCGGCCAACGACGCCCGCGAAGGCGGCGCGGCCTTGGTGGCATGAGCGACTTGGCCAACCTTGGTAGGCATTGTTCGCACCCCTCCTGACAGAGCAGCGGTCACGTCGTCCGGTCTGGCCATCTACTCACGTAAGAGCGGCAAGTTGAGAATCGGCCGAGAGAACGCCCATTCGGCTTTCGGGCGCCCTTCACATATCGTACTTCGGGCATGGCTCGAGCGGCGGCCTGAGCGGCGGCCCGAGCAACCGTTCCAGTGGATACCGCCTACCGTTGAGGCGGGACTCAGATGGCTTACGATCCGAAGAACTCAGGGAGGAACGAATGACGAGCGTTGGAAGTTCCCGAATTGCCGGGCTCGTGGAAACGCTGCGCCGCAACGTGAGGGTTACCCAGAAGAACCTCGCAGGAGTAACGCAGGAAGCCAGCCTTCTTTCCGTGGCTCAAGGTGGCAGCACGCTCAACTGGGTGATCGGCCACATCGTGGCGACGCGCGACAACATGTTGCAGGCCTTGGACACCGAGACC
>JACDJC010003324.1_pt1 | contig 11773 bp, 10 predicted proteins | sample 7454191 | NCBI WGS metagenome assembly JACDJC01 (sample SAMN14253291, study PRJNA609438) | sludge metagenome | isolation source: sludge after 25d culture with pyrite and EDTA | collected 2018-12-20
AGATAGGTTTGGTCCAACAACAATAACACTTCTTCCAGAGAAGTCAACCCTTTTACCAAGTAGATTTTGTCTAAAACGCCCCTGTTTACCTTTTATGATCTCTGATAGTGATTTTAGTGGTCTTTTATTTGCACCTTTTACTGCATTTGCTCTTCTACCATTATCAAAAAGTGCATCTACCGCCTCTTGAAGCATTCTTTTTTCATTTCTAACAATAATCTCAGGAGCCTCAAGCTCAACCAATCTTTTTAGCCTTTGATTTCTGTTGATCACCCTTCTATAAAGATCATTCACATCTGAAACCGCGAATTTTCCACCATCAAGTGAAACTAGAGGTCTAAGATCTGGTGGAAGAACGGGAAGCACCGTTAGCATCATCCAAGCTGGGTTGTTTCCAGAGTTCAAAAACGACTCAATAACTTTTAATCTCTTCGCTATTGTTTTACTTTTTGCTTCGCTTTTAGTGTTTTCAAGCTCCTCTTTTAGAGTTGTAAAAAGCTCAACTAGATCTATCTCATCAAGCAGATCTCTAACAACTTCACCACCCATTCTAGCTTTAAAACCACTAATGCCAAATCTTTGAGTTAGAGCTCTATATTGCTCCTCGTTTAATACATCATACTTTAAAACTGGTGTTTTTCCCTCAGCATCATAAACCGCATCAGCACCATTTTCTACAATATATGCTTCATAGTAGAGTACCCGCTCAAGATCTTTCATTTTAATGCCAAGAAGCGTACCAATACGAGATGGAAGTGAGCTAACATACCATATGTGTGCAACAGGAGTTACAAGATCAATGTGTCCCATTCTAGTTCTTCTTACTTTTGCACTAGTAACCTCAACTCCACATTTTTCACACACAACACCTTTGTATCGCATCTTTTTATATTTGCCACAAAGACACTCATAGTCTCTAACTGGTCCAAAGATTTTTGCACAAAATAGTCCATCTCTCTCTGGTTTTAGTGTTCTATAGTTTATAGTTTCTGGTTTTTTAACTTCACCATGGCTCCATGAGAGTATCTTCTCTGGAGCGGCTAGACGAAATTGTAGCTGTTTTATATCGGTCGGTCTATTATCTTCGGTTACTTCTACAGGTACTAATTTACTCATCTTCTTCTACCTCATCATATATTTCTACATCGAGTGCGAGTGATTGCAACTCTTTTGTTAAAACAAAAAGTGTCTCAGGGATACCAGATTCTGGTACTAGCTCACCTTTAGTAAGTGCTTTATAAGCTCTAAATCTACCATCAACATCATCTGATTTGATAGTTAGCATCTCTTTTAGTACTGCACTAGCACCATAAGCTTCTAACGCCCAAACCTCCATCTCACCAAATCTTTGCCCACCAAATAGTGCTTTACCGCCAACTGGCTGTTGTGTTACTAGTGAGTATGGCCCTGTACTTCTAGCATGAATCTTCTCATCAACTAAGTGATGGAGTTTTAGTATATACATATAGCCGACATTAACTCTCTCTCTTATCTTCTCGCCTGTCTTACCATCATATAAAACAGTTTTACCATCATTAGCCATCTTAGCCATATCAAAGAGTTTTTTAAACTCATCAGTATTTACACCCTCAAAGATAGGAGTTGCGAATTTAACACCTTTTGACCAATCTCTAGCATAAGTTAAAAGCTCATCATCGCTAAGCCTACCTAGCTCTTTTTTGGCATCCATAAGTTGTGCAACATCGGCTATTTCACTCATTTTGTCTCTTAGATTTTTGATGAAATCTTTTTGCTTTGCATCAAATTCACTTTGGATCTGGTTTCCAAGTTCACGCCCAACCATACCTAAATGCATTTCCAAAATTTGCCCAATATTCATACGAGATGGAACACCTAGTGGATTTAGACAAATATCAACGATTCTTCCATCTTCTAAGTATGGCATATCAACTTCTGGTACTATAGTTGAGACAATACCTTTATTACCATGTCTTCCCGCCATCTTATCACCAATGCGAAGATCTCTTTTTGTTGCTATATAAACTTTTACAAGTTTAACAACACCATTTGGCAAAATATCATCTTTTTCTAAGATAGATAGTTTCTCCTCATGCTCATCTCTAAAAGCTCTTTTCTCTTTTTGAAAATGGTTTTTAGTTTTGTTGTACTCACTTTGGATAGCTTGAGAATACGCTTTTACTATATTATTTAGTGCAAAACGATTTGTTTTTACCAAATCGCCCTCTTTCACTACATCACCAGCTTTATAATCTATATCATTTACTTTTACATCACTTTGTAGTGGCTCACTGGAAAGTAATTTGGAAATTCTTATCATCTCCTCTTTATCTATCATCAAAAGTCTCTCATAGTGTTCTCGCTCTAGAAAATCTCTCTCCTCTTTTTCAAGCTCTAGTGCTCTTGCATCTTTATCATAACCTTTTTTAGTGAAGACTTTAACATCAACAACAACGCCCTCCATGCTTGGTGGACAATATAGTGATTTATTTACAACATGTCCCGCTTTTTCACCAAATATAGCACGAAGTAATCTCTCCTCAGGAGTTGGCTTTACCTCACCTTTTGGAGAAACTTTACCAACTAGTATCATCCCACCTTTTACATTTGTACCAATTTTTACAATACCACTCTCATCAAGATGAACTAGATCTTCATCTCTAACATTTGGTATATCTCTAGTTATCTCCTCAACACCATGCTTTAGCTCTCTAGCTTCAAGCTCTTTTTCATAGATATGAATCGAAGTAAAAGCATCATCTCTTATTAGTTTTTGAGAAATTACAATAGCATCTTCATAGTTATAACCATTCCATGGCATAAAAGCAACCATAGCATTTATACCAAGAGCCAACTCCCCTTGTTCCATATTTGGACCATCTGCTATGATATCTCCAGCTTCTATCTTTTGTCCAACTTTAACTATTGGTTTTTGAGTAAAAGATGTATTTTGGTTTGTACGAAGATTTTTTTGCATTGGATAGTAATCTATATAGATATTACCATCTTCTTCACCCATTATGTAAACATATCTAGCATCGACCTTCTCAACAACTCCACTTCTAGTAGCTTTTATACACTCCCAAGAGTCCCTTGCTATAAAACTCTCAACACCTGTTCCAACCATTGGTGCTTGTGGTTTTAAAAGTGGCACCGCTTGACGCTGCATATTTGAACCCATTAGGGCACGGTTAGCATCGTTGTGCTCCAAAAATGGTATAAGTGAAGCAGCAACACCAACAACCATATGCGAAGATAGATCAGCATAATCACACTCAGTAGCTGGAGCATATTGTATCTCACCATCTAATCTTGTCACTATCATATTGTCTTTAAATTGTTGGTTCTCATCAAGTTTATTTGAAGCTGTTGCTATTCTTTTACCCTCTTCAAGAGTCGCTGTTAGATAGACTATCTCATCTGTAATCTTCCCATCTTTAACAACTCTATAAGGTGCCTCGATAAAACCGTGCTCATTTACTCTTGAGTATGTTGCTAGAGTATTAATAAGTCCTATATTTTGTCCCTCTGGAGTCTCAATAGGACAAATTCTTCCATAGTGAGTTGGATGAACATCCCTTACCTCAAAACCGGCTCTCTCTTTTACCAAACCACCCTCACCGAGTGCCGATAGTCGGCGTTTGTGTGTGATCTCTGATAGTGGGTTTGTTTGATCCATAAACTGCGATAATTGTCCACTCGCAAAAAACTCCATAATGGTTGAAGTTATCATTTTAGAGTTTATAAGATCGTGTGGCATAAGCTCACTCATAGGTCCACTTAGAGTTGAGAGTTTATCTCTTATGGCTTTTTGCATCTTCACCAAACCACTATGAAGCTCATTTGCTAAAAGCTCACCAATAGATCTAATACGGCGATTACCTAAGTGGTCTCTATCGTCTATGTGTCCATAACCATTTTTAACTTTTATAACATATTTGACAGACTCTATGATGTCCTCATGTGTTAAAACTGTTACATATTCAGGTATATTAAGCCCTAATTTATGGTTCATTTTCATACGACCAACTCTTGTTAAGTCGTATCTTTCTGGATCGAAAAATAGTTGATTTACAAATAGTTTTGCGGCCTCTTTGGTTACGGGCTCACCAGGACGCATAACTTTGTATATTCTAATAGCTGCTAGATCATTCTCATCTTCTATCTCTTCTGTTTGTCTTAGAAGTTTTAGCGAATCAACATCGGCATTAAAAGCATTGATGATCGACTCATCAACACCATCGGCTAAGTCGTTTGCTATTGAAAACTCGCAAATGCCCATTTCGCTCATTTTTTTAAGCTTAGATTCATCTATACGAGTCATAGCATCAAACAACACCTCACCTGTTTGTGGATCTATAATACTTTTTGCCAAGTGTCTATCCATAAGTATATCTAGCGGATATTCGACATTATTCAACCCATCTTCTTGAAGTTTTTGTGCTTTTTTAACTGACAACCTCTTACCAGCCATAAGTATAACCTTACCATCTGCGGCATCGATTAGGTCATAAACTAATCTTGAAGCATAATCTTTTGGATTAAATGGCATTATAAATCTATTATCTACTATGCTAATTGTTTGTATAGGATAAAATAGTTTTAAAATATCTTGTTTGGAGTATCCAAGTGCTCTAAACATTATAGTTACAGGCACTTTTCTACGCTTATTTATCCTTACATAGAGTATATCTTTTGGATCATACTCAAAATATAACCAAGAACCACGATCTGGTATAATTTGCCCTGTATAGATCAACTTTGAGCCAACCGTGCTTGATTCTTCCTCTTTAAAGATTACACCAGGTGAGCGGTGAAGCTGGTTAACAACAACTCTCTCGACACCATTGATGATAAATGAAGTTCTATCTGTCATCATCGGAATGTCGCGAACAAAAACAGTTTGCTCTTTTATATCTTTTACACCAAGTTTTTCTTTAGTGTTATCATCTCTATCCCAAAGAACAAGACGAATCTTTAACTTAAGCGAAACAGCATAAGTTAAGCCTCTCTCCATACACTCTCTAACAGTATATTTTGGCTTAACAACCTCACTACCTAAATACTCAAGCGTTATACGATTTTGAACATCGTTTATTGGAAATATTGAGTTAAATACCTGCTCTACACCACTAAGAGTTCTATCTTTATCACTAAGCATTAAAAACTTATCATAAGAACTTTGTTGAAGTTGCAAAAGATTTGGTACTTGAATTTTTTGTGGAGTTTTTGAAAAATCTACACGAAGGCGGTTTCCAGATTTTAAAGTGTTTAACATTGACTACCTCGATGAATTTATTAAACTTAAATCTCTTAATTTAAGCGAGTGGTAACTATTTAGCATCCCTAAAATAGTACAAACTTGGCATAAAATCTTGCCAAAAATTAACAGTGCTTATAAACAACATAAGGGCACTTTGATAAAATGAGCAATATCACCTTACCAAAGCACCCAAAAATGGGGCGGACCCCACTATCTAAGTAAAATTATTTTAATTCTACTTTTGCACCAGCTTCTTCTAGCTCTTTTTTAGCAGCTTCAGCAGTTGCTTTATCTACACCCTCTTTTATGATAGATGGTACATTTTCAGTTGCATCTTTAGCCTCTTTTAGCCCAAGCCCAGTTAATGCACGAACAACTTTAATTACATTGATTTTTTTATCACCAGCATCAACGATAACAACATTGAACTCAGTTTGTTCCTCAACAACAGCAGCTGCAACTGCTCCGCCAGCAACAGCTACTGGTTGTGCTGATACACCGAACTTTTCTTCAAACTCTTTAACTAACTCTGATAGCTCAAGTACTGATAGACCTGAGATAAACTCTAATACATCCTCTTTTGTTACAGCCATAATATATCTCCAATTATGAAATTTTAATATTTAAGCAAAGTTACTTTGCAAAATTTAACACATTTGTGTTAATCTAAAAAACCCTTTATTAGGCTTCCTCTTTTTGTCTTCTAAGTGCATCAAGCCCGATAGTAAAGTTTCTAACAGGTCCCATCCAAACAGAAGCAAGCATACCAAGAAGTTCTTCTCTACCTGGAAGTTTAGCAAATGCTTCAACTTTAGCAGCATCTGAAGCCTCTTTTTCTATGTAAGCTGATCTTATGCTAAATTTATCATTAGATTTTGCAAACTCAGAAACAACTTTAGTTGTTGCGATTGTATCTTCACCCCAAACTAATATGTTTGTATCTTTTAGCTCTACTCCGCTTAAGCTAGCATTGCTTAGTGCTATTGTTGCAAGTGTATTTTTTACAACTTGAACTTTAGCTTCTTTTGCTCTTGCATCTTTTCTTAGTTTTTCTAAATCAGAAACACTAAGACCTTTATAATCACAAAATACGATTGCACTAGCACTACCAAACTCATTAGATAGCTTCTCTATAATTTGAGCTTTTTGTGTTTTTGTCACTATTTCTCCTTTCCAGACTGCATAGATATAAAAAATATCTAACTTCAAACAGGATATTAAGCCTAAGCACCCATTATCTTTAGTCCATAAAATGCAGTTACCAAGATAAGTAACTTGATAATGCCCAAAAAAATGGGCACTACAAACTACTTAATCTCTGCTAGTTGCATGATGTCTAGTTTAACACCTGGGCTCATAGTTAAACTAAGGGCTGCATTTTTTATATATCTACCTTTTACAGTTGATGGTTTTAGTTTATTTATAGCCTTAGTAAAACTTACTAAGTTCTCAGCAATTTTTTGTGCATCAAAACTAGCTTTACCAATACCTGCATGGATGTTGCCTTTTTTATCTACTCTAAAATTAACCTGACCACCTTTTAGGTTATTTATAGCTTGAGCAACATCTGGAGTTACTGTACCAGTTTTTGGGTTTGGCATCATACCTTTTGGCCCTAAAATACGCCCAATCTGCCCAACTAGCCCCATACAATCAGGAGCAGCAACAACGATGTCAAAGTTAAATACACCCTCTTTTATTTGTGCTACTAGATCATCAGTACCCACAATATCAGCACCAGCAGCTTTAGCTTCATCAGCTTTAGCACCCTTAGCAAACACTGCAACTCTTACAGTTTTTCCTGTTCCATTTGGTAAAACAACTGCACCTCTAATCATCTGATCAGCATGTCTTGGATCAACATTTAGGTTAAATGCAACTTCAACCGTCTCATCAAACTTTGCACTTACTAATGTTTTTACAGTTTCACTAGCTTCATCTACACTGTATGACTTTGTTTTATCAATCTTTTCTATTAGTTGTTTATATCTTTTACTCATAATTTCAAATTCCTTTTATAAATTCTGCCACAAGGTTTTGCATCACTGTGGTCGGTGATATTTAGTTGTTACTCAACTATCTCAATACCCATCGAACGAGCTGAACCAGCTACAGTTCTAGCGGCCGCATCACGATCTTGTGTATTCATATCTACAATCTTACGATCAACTATTTCCATAAGTTGAGCTTTGCTAATTTTACCCACTTTATTTTTCAAAGGATTATCAGCTCCTTTTTTAACACCAGCAGTTTTAATTAGAAGTTCAGCAACAGGTGGTTGTTTTGTAACAAATGTAAAGCTTTTATCTGTATAAACAGTGATTACAACAGGTACTTTAAAACCCATCAAATCTTTTGTTTTTTCATTAAAAGCTTTTGTAAACTCAACTATGTTTACTCCTCTTTGACCTAAAGCTGGTCCAACTGGTGGTGCTGGAGTGGCTTTTCCTGCTTCGATTTGAAGCTTAATATAACCTTGTATTTTCTTTGCCATACTATTTTCCTTTTCTTAAGATTAAACTATTTTTTCAACTTGTGTGTATGATATATCAACGGGTGTTGATCTTCCAAATATCGATACATTTAACTTTAATGTGCCATGAACCAAATCGTACTCATCAACTGTAGCAGTAAAGTTTGCAAATGGGCCATCTATGATGCGAACAGACTCACCTGCATCAAAAAACACTTTTGGTTTTGGAGCAGCACGATTATTTACTAGATTTAAAATAATATTTATATCGTGTTCACTAAGTGGTGTTGGCACATTTGCTTCACCAACAAAACCAGATACCTTAGGAATGCTTTGGATTAGATGCATTACCTCTTTATTTAAATCAATCTTAGCAAAAACATACCCAGAGTAGAGTGATCTCTCAGAGATTTTTTTCTTTCCATCTTTAACTTCTATAACATCTTCAGTTGGAACTATCACATCAGTTATAACATCTTGGAGTTTCATCTCCTCAACCATATTTAGGATAACTTGTTTTACTGTCTTTTCACTTCCATAGGTCTGTATGGAGTACCATTGATGATTAGTTTTTTTATCTTCCACTATTACACCTTATCCTAAAATTAATGACATAACCGATGACATGAGTAGATCAACTAGTGCTAAAAATGCTGTTATAACAGATACTACTATTATGACAGATATATAAGCTTGTTTAACTTGACTTTTCGTTGGAAAAATAACTTTAGAGAGTTCAAGCTTTGCATTTTTAAAATGAGTTGCTAATTTCATCAAGGTAATCCTATAAATATTTATATCATTTATTATAAGTAAATCCAAAAAGCTTCACTAATAATAAATGTGGCAGGCGTGGAGAGACTCGAACTCCCATCACTCGGATTTGGAATCCGATGCTCTAACCATTGGAGCTACACACCTTTGAACTAACGGAAAAATCCGTTAGAAACTTATAACTTCATCTCTTTATGAAGTGTATGCTCACGGCAAAATTTACAAAATTTTTTAGCTGAATATTTTTCAGTGTGAGTCTTTTTATTTCTAGTTGTATGATAGTTTCTTCTTGTACACTTCTCACAACCTAAATGTATTGCTTCTCTCATTTTCTACCTTTATGCTTTCGCACAACTCGCTAAAAGCGAATTATGCAATAATCTCAGCAACTACTCCAGCACCTACCGTTCTACCACCTTCACGGATAGCGAACTTAGTACCTTTTTCCATAGCAATTGGGTGAATTAGTTCAACATTAATAGTAACATTATCACCAGGCATAACCATCTCAACACCCTCTGGTAGAGTAATAGCACCAGTAACATCTGTTGTTCTTACATAAAATTGTGGTCTATAGTTATTGAAAAATGGAGTATGTCTTCCACCCTCTTCTTTGCTTAAAACATAGATTTCAGCTTGGAATTTTGTATGTGGAGTAATACTTTTTGGTTTACAAAGAACTTGTCCTCTTTGTACATCATCTTTACCAATACCTCTTAGTAAGATACCGCAGTTATCACCAGCTTCACCTTGCTCCATCTCTTTACGGAACATCTCAACACCTGTTACAGTAGTTGTTTGAGTATCGCGAATACCTACAATCTCGATAGTTTCACCAACTTTTACAGTTCCTCTTTCGATACGACCAGTTACAACTGTACCACGACCAGAGATAGAGAAAACATCTTCGATTGGCATTAGGAAATCTTTATCTGTTTCACGAGTTGGCTCAGGAATGTAAGCATCAACTTCAGCCATAAGTTTTAAGATTTTAGCAGACCATTCACCACTTGTACCAGCTTTAGCCTCTTCAAGTGCTCTAAGAGCTGAACCAGCTACTATCGGAGTGTCATCACCTGGGAAGTCATAAGTACTTAGTAGTTCGCGGATCTCCATCTCAACTAACTCTAAAAGCTCTTCATCATCAACCATATCTTGCTTGTTCATAAATACAACTATATATGGAACACCAACTTGTTTTGATAGAAGGATGTGCTCTCTTGTTTGTGGCATCGGGCCATCAGCTGCTGAAACAACTAATATAGCACCATCCATTTGAGCAGCACCTGTAATCATATTTTTAACATAGTCCGCGTGACCTGGACAGTCAACGTGTGCATAGTGACGAGAATCAGTCTCATACTCAACATGAGAAGTAGCGATAGTGATCCCTCTTTCTCTCTCTTCTGGAGCATTATCGATTTGATCATAATCCATCATTTTACTACCATTTGCAAGTGATAGAACCGCTGTGATTGCTGCTGTTAAAGTAGTTTTACCGTGGTCAACGTGACCAATCGTTCCAATGTTAACATGCGGTTTATTACGCGTAAACTTTTCTTTTGCCATAGCTTATAGTCTCCTCCGACTTTTAATTTTTTGAATAGAAATTGGAATTTTACCCAAAAATTATTCAATTATTGCTTAAAAATATATATGGAGCTCACGAGCGGGATTGAACCGCCGACCTCTTCCTTACCAAGGAAGTGCTCTACCCCTGAGCTACGAGAGCTTATAAGCAATAATTGAATAACTCTTTTTTAGTACAACAATGTTAAAAACTTTTTTATGTGAAGTTAATATAAAAATATATTAAAAGTAGAAGTAATTAGTTTGAATCTATACTTCAGCTTCCAGATTAAGTGGAGCGGGTGAAGGGACTCGAACCCTCGACCCTCAGCTTGGAAGGCTGACGCTCTAGCCAACTGAGCTACGCCCGCATATGCCACTGATGGTGGTGAGTGGTGGATTTGAACCACCGAACCCATAGGGAGCAGATTTACAGTCTGCCGTCGTTGGCCACTTGACTAACTCACCTATTTTATCGTCTCTGGTCTAACACTGTTTCTAACATTCAAAATTCAATGGTGCCGGCACGAGGACTTGAACCCCGGGCCTGCTGATTACAAATCAGCTGCTCTAGCCAACTGAGCTATGCCGGCATCGAATTTGAAGCAGAATTATAGTTAAATTGCTCTATAATGTCAAGAGTTTTTAGATAAAAAAGGATTTTTCTTGAGAGATTTGCAAAATTATAGAGATAAAAAAGATTTTTACAACTCACTAATCACACTATATGGGCGAAATGTGGCACTAGAAGTGCTAAATGATCAAAGTCTAAAAATCATCAAACTTCATCTAAGCTCATCCAATAAAAGCGATGGCATCATAGAAAAAATCACTCATATTGCCAACAAAAGATCCATTGAGATAGCTTACCATTCAAAACAAGAACTAAGTCGTATAAGCAAAAATGCAAAGCAAGATCAAGGCGTTGCTATAGATATACAAGCATCTTTATATAAAAATGCAGATGAGTTAAAAAACCTAAAATCATATAGACTAATAGCACTAGATGGCATAAGTAACCCTCAAAACTTAGGAATGATAGTTCGCTCTTGTGCAGCAGGGGAGATTGATGGCATAATCCTTCCTAAAAAAAATAGTGCCAAAATCTCACCACTTGTCATAAAAGCGAGTGCTGGAACACTTTTTAAGCTACCCATCTACTTTTGTGACACTCTTAAGCCGATACTGAGTGGTCTTGATGCCAAAATATATCTCTTAAGTTCACATGCGAAAGAGAGTATTTGGACCATAAAAAGCTCATCCAAAGAGATATTTGTACTTGGAAATGAGAGTGAGGGAGTGAGCAAAGAGGTGCAATCACTCTGCAATGAGATGCTAAAAATCCCAATGAAACGCTCGGTGGAGTCGTTAAATGTCGCTATGGTTGCTTCCATAATCGCTTTTTTGCCTGGAAAATTATCAAAATGAGTAAAAAAAGAGATTTGCTTTCATTTTTAAGTGGTGGCGTGGTTGCTTCTTTAGGCGGACTTATTGGGCTTGGTGGAGCAGAATTTAGATTGCCAATTTTAGTTGGTTTTTTTGCTTTTGAAACAATTACTGCTGTTATTATAAATAAAGTTATATCTTTATGTGTTGTACTGTTTTCTTTGATTTTCAGAACAAATACTATTGGATTTGATTTAATATTACCCGAAATTGATGTAATTATAAATATTTTGATTGGAAGTCTGTTTGGTGCTTATCTTGGTGCAAAT
>JACDJC010003326.1_pt1 | contig 11769 bp, 10 predicted proteins | sample 7454191 | NCBI WGS metagenome assembly JACDJC01 (sample SAMN14253291, study PRJNA609438) | sludge metagenome | isolation source: sludge after 25d culture with pyrite and EDTA | collected 2018-12-20
CGCGGCCTGGATCTCTTCAGCGGTGGCGGTCTCCTCGGGCGCGGCCGCCGGGCCGCGCCGAAGGACCATCCCAGCCAGAAAAAGGGCGCCGTAGATGGCCAGCGTGATCGCCATGCCCTGCCAGCGCGGTTCCGGTCGAAGCGGTGGCGTGAGCGAGAACGCTCGATTGGCGGGCATCAAGGAAATATAACCTCATACGCGACAGCGTGTTGCCTACGATGTACGGGGGTGGTCGTCGATCACGACGCGCCCCAGCCGGGCCCGGATCCGGTACCGGACCCGGACCAGGAGGATGACGGCTACCGAGGCGAGACCGAGCACAAGCCCCCACCAGAGCCCCTGCGCGCCCATCCCTGCGGTGAAGCCGAGGAGGAGTCCGGCCGGAATCCCTACGCCCCAGAAGCCGATAAGGTTGATGATCATCGGGGACCGTGTGTCGCCGAGGCCCCGGAGGATGCCGCTGGTGACGACCTGGATGCCATCGAACACCTGGAACAGGCCAGCGAGCGGCAGGAGCGAAGCGGCGACGAGTAGCACCGCGCCGGAGTTGGTGTACAGGCCGGCGAACACGCGCGGCATCGTGAGGAACATCGCCGCGGTGACGAGCATGAACCCCGCACCCACGATCAGCGCGGTCCGGGCCGAGCGCCGCGCGGCAAGCGGGTCGTCACGGCCGACCGCCTGCCCGACCAGGACCGCGGCGGCAGCCGACACCCCGAGCGGCACCATGTAGGTCAGGGAGGCGAGGTTGAGCGCCACCTGGTGTCCCGCCATCTGGTCCACGCCGAGCATGCCGATCAGCACGCCGGTGAGGCCGAACGCGGTGTACTCGAACTGGAGCTGCACGCCGATCGGCGCGCCGAGCCGGAGCATCCGGCCCAGCGGCCGGAGGTGCAGGACCTCGGGGCGGAAGGTCGACAGGTGGCGGCGCAGCATCGGCCACCCGAGCCCTCCCAGGAGGAGTACCATGGCCCAGCGGCTGATCGTGGTGGCCCAGGCGGAGCCGGCGACGCCGAGCGGCGGCGCGCCGAGGTGGCCGAAGATGAGCACCCAGTTGAGGCCGATGTTCAGCAGGTTCGCGGCGACGATGGTCAGGACGATCGGCCGCATCCGCCCCATCGCCTGCAGCGTCTGCCGCAGGACGCCGAAGGCGAGGAAGGGGAGGACACCGGGCAGGACGAGCCCCACGTACGTCCCGGCCAGCGGGATCACCTCGGCCGGTTGGCGCAGCCACTCCAGGACGGTGCGAACCGGCAGCATCAGGAGCATCGCCGGGACGGCCAGCACCAGGGAGATCAGGAGCCCGCGCTGCAGGCCGCGCGCGATCGCCGGCTCGTCCTGGGCGCCCACCGCCTGCGCCACGATCGGGTCGAGGGCCATGAGGGCGCCCATCCCGAAGATGGCCACGCCGAAGAAGTAGAGGTTGCCCAGCGCCACGGAGGCGAGCGCCTCCGCGTTCAGGTGCCCCACCATGATGGTGTCCACCACGCCCATCATCATCATCCCGACCTGGACCACCACCACGGGCACCGCCAGCGTCAGCAGCGCCCGCAGCTCTTCACGGGAGGGGAGGGTTGGCAATGCAGGCATGGGATCCGGCGGCGTTGGGGGGACATGCGCCCGGTAGGATTCGAACCTACGACCCTCAGCTTAGAAGGCTGATGCTCTATCCACCTGAGCTACGGGCGCGCGCGCGGTTCGTGCGTGCGGCAGTATATGATAGCCCGCTCCGCCCTGATGCGACAGCAGGCCGGCGCGGGGTCGCCAGGAAACCGCCGCGCGAGGTCCTGCGTAGAGCCACGATCCGCCATTCCATTCCTTTCGGAGGTTCCGGTGCTCGCTTCCTCGCTTCTTGCCCTGTCCATCGTCGTTGCTCCGCCGGCCCCCTCCGATCCGGTCAGCGGGGCGGACGTCGTCCGCCTGATGCAGGCACGGTACGCCGGAACCTGGTATCGCCACGCCACCTTCGTGCAGACCACCACCTTCGCCGACGGCCGCCAGGAGACCTGGTACGAGGCGATGAGCATCCCCGGCACCCTGCGGATCGACGTCGCCCCGCTCTCCGCGGGCAAGGTGATCCTCTTCCGGAACGACTCGATCTATCAGTACGCCGGGGGTGAGCTCAGGCCGGGCCGGCCGCTCGTGCACCCGCTCCTGCTCCTGGGGTTCGACGTGTATGGACAACCGGCGGAGAAGTCGATCGCGGCGCTCGAGCAGCTCGGCTACGATCTCTCGAAGCTGTCGCCGGGCACGTGGCAGGGACGGAAGGTCTGGATCGTGGGGGCGGCGTCGGGCGACAGCACATCGAAGCAATTCTGGATCGACCAAGAGCGCCTGGTGTTCGTGCGGAGCCTCGGCCCCAATCCGCAGAGGCCGGGCGTACGCTCCGAGGTGCAGTTCAACAAGTATGTGCCGCTCGGCCAGGGGTGGATCGAGACCGAGGTCCTCTTTCTCGAGGACGGCAAGGTCACCCTGACCGAGGAATACCGCGACGTGCGGGCGGAGCCGGTGCCGTCGGTCGACCCACGCATCTTCCTCCCGGGGCTCTACGTGCCGCCAGGCTGGGTCAAGGAATAGCGCGCGACGGCGGGCGGCGCCCCTTTTCGGAAGCGGAGGCTGGCGGTAATGTTTTGGGGGACCCTCCCAGCCGCCCGGAGCCCCGACCTGACCGACGATCTGCGCGCCCGGCTCGACTCCTCACTCGGCACCACCTACTCCATCCAGCGCGAGCTGGGCGGGGGGATGTCGCGCGTCTTCGTGGCCACGGAGTCCTCCCTCAACCGTCCCGTCGTCCTGAAGGTGCTGCCGCCGGACCTGGCGCAGATGCTCAGCACCGACCGGTTCCGCCGCGAAATCGAAGTCTCCGCGCGACTCCAGCATCCGCACATCGTGCCCCTGCTCACGGCCGGCGTGGCCGACGGCCTCCTGTACTACACGATGCCGCTGATCGAGGGGGATTCGCTCCGCGCCCGGTTGGAGAAGTCGGGCGAGCTGCCGGTCGAGGAGGCGCGCCGGCTCCTGCGCGACGTGGCCGATGCGCTGGCATACGCGCACGAGCACGGCGTCATCCACCGGGACATCAAGCCGGACAACGTGCTGGTGACCGCCGGACACGCCGTGGTCACCGATTTCGGCGTGGCCAAGGCGATGTCCGAATCCGCCGGCCCCGCGGGCGAGAGCGGCATCACCTCGGTCGGCTTCGCCATCGGGACGCCGGTGTACATGGCCCCCGAACAGGGGCTCGCCGATCCCACCACCGATCATCGGGCCGACCTCTATGCCTTCGGCGTGATGGCATACGAACTCCTCTCGGGACAGCCGCCGTTCACCGGCCGGTCCTCGGCTTCGCTGATTGCGGCGCACGCGGCCGAATCGCCCGAGCCGCTCGAGCGCCGCCGCCCGGAGCTGCCGGCGGCCCTCGCGTCGCTCGTCATGCGCTGCCTCGCCAAGCGGCCTGCCGACCGCCCGCAATCGGCGCGGGAGATCGTGAACGCGCTCGACTCGCTCTCGACGCCGGCCGGCGGCACGGTGCGGACGGCTGCCCTGCCCCGCGGCGCCCGCCGGCAGCGCTGGTGGGCGGGAGCGGCGGTGCTCGCGCTGGTGGCCATAGGCGGGTGGTACTACTTCGGCAAACGGCCAGGCGTCACTCCTGTTCCGGAGGACATCTCGGTCATTGCCGTCGTGCCGCCCTCCGGCGCGCCGGGCGACACTGCGCTTGGCCGGATCGGCCGTGACCTGGCAATGCTCCTGAGCGCGAACCTCGACGGCCAGGGGAATCTCCGCCTCAGCGACCCGCAGACGATCCTCGCGCAAGTGGGCGGGAGCAGCCCGACCCTCGCGGAGGCGCAGACGCTCGCCCGGAAGCTCAACGCCGGCGCAGTGCTGTACGGCGGGCTGGTACGCGCCGGGGGAATGGTCCGCGCCGACCTGACGCTGTACCGCGCCGATTCCTCGGTGACGCTCGCCACCCTTTCCGCGTCGGCGCCGCCGGACAGCATCTCGGCGCTCACCGACACCCTCGCGTGGGGCCTTCTCCGCCAGATCTGGCGCGGCCGCGACGCGCCGACGCCGAGCGTGGCGGCGGTCACCACTCGCTCCTGGCCCGCCATGCGCGCCTTCCTCAGGGGCGAGGCGGCGTTTGCCGCATACCGGATGCCGGAGGCGGAGGACGCGTACCTGGCTGCGGTGGAAGCGGACAGCACGCTCTGGCTCGCCTGGCACCGGCTCAACTACATCCGGAGCGCGTACCTGCTCCGTCCGGCAGACACCGCCATCCGCAACCGGGTCGAGGCGCACCTCGACGAGCTTCCCGACCGCGAGCGCCGGATGCTCGAGGTCCCGAAGATGACGCGGGAATCCATCGACCTGGACCGGCGCAGCAGCAGCCGCGCGCGATACCAGGCCATCCTCCGGGATTATCCGGACTATTGGTGGGGGTGGTGGGTCCTGGCCGACAACAGCTTCCACACCGGCGGCCTGATCTACGGGACCAGTCCCGAGGAGACCATCGCCGAATTGCGCCGGACGGTCGAACTCAACCCTTCGTTCGTGCCCGCCTGGGCGCACTTGGCGCAGGCGCTGTACCTCAGGGATTCCGTGGCCTGGGCCGCGGCGGTGGCGAGTAGCGGCGACCAACAACCGGAGGCACCGTGGCTCGGTGAGTGGAACGGCTGGGCGGACCCGACCGTCGAATCGCTGCCCGACCTGACCGGGATGCGGGCGGCGCTCGCGGCAGCCCCGATCCCGGAACTGGACCCACGCATCGGGTACTGGATGGCGGCGGGAGTGCCTCAACTCGCGACAGAGATTCTGCCCGAATTGGTCCGGGACCCGCGCGGCGAGCGGATCCATGACGACACGCAGCGCGCGCTCGCGTGGGCGTGGGCGAGCCGTGGGGCGTGGGATTCGGCGCTGGCGGTCGTGGGATCCATCCGGGCGAGCCGGCCGCTCGACGGTTACCGGCTGGCTGCGATCGGCGGGTGGATCGGCGGCGTACCGGACGACGTGGTTGCCGCCTGGAAGGGTGAGCTCGACGCGGTGCGCGACTCGCTCTCGCCCAGGGATCGCACCGAGGCGGAGTGGCTGGACGGCCTCGACGCATTGGCCGCGGGCGACAGCGCAGGGGTGTCCTCGGCCGCCGCTCGTGTCCGCAAGGCCGGCGATCCGAGCGGCCCGCTCCTCGCGCGCGCCCTCGGGACGTTCGAGCCGATTCGGCGGGGCCAGTTCCGGCCGGCGGCGGACACGCTCGCACAGCTCGAGTTCGATCGCCGGTGGCTGCCCTCCGGCGAGGACGGGTGGCAGATCCCCGCACCGATCTCGGTGCACCGACTCATGGCTGCGCGTGCGCTCGCGGCGTCCGGCGACACCGTCGCGGCGCTTCGGCAGCTCAACTGGATCGATGGTGTGGACCTCGCGGCCAGGCGCGTCGCCGTGATGGGCGTCCTTCGCGCGTATGCGTTGCTGGAGCGGGCCCGGCTCCACGAGGCGCGCGGCGACTCGACCCTGGCCCGGTACGACTACGAGCATTTGCTCCGGCGCTTCGACCGCCCGGTGGCGTCGCTGGCCTGGATCCGGGAGGAGGCCCAGCAGGGTCGCGGGAGGATGCAGGGCGTGGCGACGCCGCCGGGAGAGTGACGGGAGCCGGGGGTCTGCAGATTCGTGGTTGCGCGCCTGGGGACGCGGTTGTATGTTCCCTCAGCGGTCGAAGCACGTATACGCGGAACAATTCCGAGTGAGCGTTGGGGCCCCGGCAATGCTGTGGCCCCTTTTGTTTGCGAGACCGTTGGTGGCGACTGGGGAGGTCCCCGGTGCCATCGCACCACCCTTCCCGTGAGGGCTTGTCACGGGGCAGTACAAGTCGGTATACACGGCAACGCCGCGGTCCGATTCAAGAAGAGATGGAGTACAGCAATGCGTACCACCGGAACTGTGAAGTGGTTCAACGATGCGAAGGGCTTTGGATTCATCACCCCCGAGGGCGGCGCGAAGGATTGCTTCGTGCATCACTCCGCCATCAACGGCGACGGCTTCAAGTCGCTGGCCGAAGGCGAAAAGGTGGAGTTCGATGTGGTCCAGGGCGCCAAGGGCCCGGCGGCCGAGAACGTGACCCGCGCGGCTTCCTAACGCCTCTGGCGTTGGCAGGTCACACGGTTTGATGACGACAGCCGGTCCGACGAGAGTCGGGCCGGCTGTTGGCGTTTCGGCCTCATTCCTCCTGGCCCTCCGTGAGCGTCACCGCCAGCCCGAACGTCACCAGGAGGTCGGCCTGAAAAGCGGACGGATACTCCAGTCCGGTCGGTCCGGTGAGGGACAGAGAATACAGCGCGAGCTGGAGATCGCCCTGCAGGCTCAGGCGATCGGAGAGCACGTAGCGTGAGCCAATCCCCACCAATCCTCCGAGGTCGCTGGTCCCCTGAAATCCGTCGTAGGCATCCCCATCCCGCAGCACCAAGCCTATGCCCCCCGCAAGAAACACCCGCAGTTGGCTGGCGAATGGTCTCAGCGGCCAGAGCGCCTCGAGGCCGAGGATGGTGACGTTGGCCGGGACATCGGGGACGTCGAAGTAGTTCGCCTCGCTGAGGCCGACCTCGCTCGCGGCGTTGAACGCGAGGAATCGGACGCCCACACCGGACCCGACCCACCCGGTTGCCTGCACACCGAAGGTGAGCGCTGTGCCCTGGGCGATCGCCTCTCCGGGGTTTACGGGATTGGCAGGGGTCGGCTGGGTGAACGAGTTCAGGCCGTTGTACACGCCGAAGGCCGGCTCGACTTCGACCCGGACCTGTGCCGCCGCGGGCCGCACTGCGCACAGCGCCATGACCGATGCCACGAGCAGCGGGAGGGCCGGGCGGATGGTCAAAAGACGGTTAGCCCGATTGCAAGGCCGAAATTCCATTGCGTGAGGTTGCGTCCGGCCGGAAAGGTGCCGTACGCCGTGACCGCCGATTGATGAGCATACTGGGCGAAGACCACGGACGTCACACCGAGATTCCCCATCGAGAGGTCGATGCCGAGCTCCGTCTGCGCGCCGAACCCGCTTCCTTCGGCGTCCCTGATGCCATCCGCGTCCTCGGTGCCGAGGAACTTCGAGGAGCCAACGCCCCCTTTCAAGAAGGCGCCTGAGGTCGACCAGGGGTACCAGGAGGCGGTGACGAGGACCATCGAGACGTCCCCCTGATTGTTCTGGAAGCTGATCGCGCCCAATTCGAGGCCGACTGCCACGCGCGACCAGGCGTATCCCGCGGTCAGGTTGAAATTTGACGCGGTGACGGAACCGTCAAACCGGCAGGAGTCGCACGACTGTTCCAGGCGGCTCATGCCGAAGGTGGCGCGGCCCCAGAGCCCGGTCGGTCGAACTTGCTCCTGAGCGAACGCCGGGGCGGCCATCATGGTCGCGACCACGCCTACGAGGAGCAGGCCGCAGGCAGGTGGTCGCAGCCAACGCGCTTCCGCGCCCACTAACGCTTCCTCGCCTTGGTCGCCGCGCGCTTCAGATTGTGGTCCAACCGATACCGGACAATCCGGTCAATCAGGTCGAGGGGGATGGCCTCGTCGTGCGGCATCTGTATAGTGCCCGTCCCTCCCCCGAACGCGGAGAGCGCCCTCTTGAATCCGGGAATGCTCCTCGGCGCGGGATAGAGCCCGATGTGGCTCGTGTGCGCCGCGAAGTAGACCACGATCCCGCCCTGCTTGTAGGCCGGGATGCCATAGCTGATGGTCTCGGCGGCGTCCGGCGCGGCCTTGCGTACCGCCTTCCGGATCGCGGTCAGGCGCTTCCGCACCGGCGGTGGGAAGCCGGCGATGTATTCGTCGACCGTCGTCGGCCGCGGCTGCTCGGATCGCATTCGGAGTCGCTCCGGAGAGTGGGGTGAAATCAGCGCGGAGGGGTGGCACTACACAGCTCGGCGGCGCGCAGGACCGCCGCCACGAGCATCGCTCCCGCTTCGGGGTCTTTGGCGGGGATGGTGGCGAGGTAGGATCGCTGCTCGCCGCGGCTCGTGATGGTGCGGAAGGGATAGTTCTCGGGCGCGCGCGCGGGGATGGTGACGAAGTACTTGCCGGGAATGTAGATGAAGTCGTGCCAGCCCTCCGCCCGAGACACCACCCGCACCCCAGTCACATCGACTTCCTTCAGCGGGACCTCCATCACGGTCCGGGTGCCGGAGACGCCGGAGTTGTCGGTCACGGTGATGGTCAGGCGGCACTCGGCCAGCTGCAGCGCGGCCTTGGAGGTGAGCGACACCATCCGGACGTTCGTGAGGCTGGTGTCACTGGAACTCGTGGCCATCTCTGTGCCATCGGTCTCGAGCCAGCGGGCGGTCTCGGCCAGGGTCAGGTTCGACTGACCGTGGGCCGTGCGCGCCGGGCCGAGTACCGCGGCGGCAAGGAGGAGAGTGGATCGGAGGATCATGCGAGGAAATCTGTCCGGGTCGTCGGCGGACCGATAGTATGCACAGAACCCCGCCGTCAGCGGTGACGGCGGGGTTCGTGTGGTGATCATCGGGGCGCCCGGATTCGAACCGGGGACCTCCTGCTCCCAAAGCAGGCGCTCTACCGGGCTAAGCTACGCCCCGAACGTCCTGCAAGATAACCGCCCACCCTGCGTCGCCAACCCGCTCCCCCCATCCCTTCGCGAGGAGGGGTGGTGGCCTTGCCCTCCTCGCAGAGTCAACCGCAACTTCCCTCGGACATGACATCCCGCCGCCGCTTCCTCGCCATCGCCGGACTGGCCGGCATTGCCGGGGTGGCAGGTGCGCTGGCCTGGCGGTCCCGCCGCTCGCCCGGACTCATCAACCCCTGTCTCGGGCCACTCCCCGACGAGCTCGCGAGGCACTCGCTGGTGCGGGAGGCGTGGGATGGCGTGGATCCGGCGCTGATCTGGGATTCGCACGTCCACCTCTTCGGCGACGGCGGGCCGGATTCCGAGGCCTGGTTCAGCGACCGCGCCGGTACCTGGCGCTGGCCCGTGGCCGAGACCCAGCGGCGGGTCTTCCTCAATGCCGCCTGCCTCGAGCCCGGTGCCGCGGCCGGCGCCGGGTACCTCGCGCGGCTCGAAAGTCTGTCGGCACCCTTCCCCGCCGGTTTCCGCATGCTCCTGCTGGCGTTCGACGCCTTCCACGATGCGGAGGGCGCTCGCCTTGACGGCGCGACCCAGCTGTACGTGTCCAACGACTACTGCGCCCGCGCGGCGGCCACCCTTCCCGGGCGGTTCGAGTGGGCCGCCTCCGTCCACCCCTATCGCCCCGACGCCGTCGCGGAGCTGGAACGGGTGCACGGCCTCGGCGCGCGGGCGGTCAAGTGGATTCCCGCCGCGCAGGGCATCGACCCCGGCGCGCCGCGCTGCGACCCCTTCTACGAGGCGCTGGCGCGACTCGGCCTCCCGCTCGTCACCCACGCCGGCGAGGAACGGGCCCTGACCGGTGAGCAGTCGCTGGGGAATCCCCTCCGGCTCCGCCGCGCGCTGGAGCATGGCGTGCGGGTGGTGGTGGCCCACTGCGCCACGATGGGCCGGGGGCGCGACCTCGACGCCGGCCCCGACGGGCCGTGGACCGACAACTTTCTTCTCTTTGCGCGGCTGATGGACGCACCCGAGCTCGTCGGCCGCCTCTACGGCGACCTCTCCGCGGTGACGCAGCGGGCGCGGGCCGGGGAGGCTCTGCGGCGTATCATCGAGCGCGGGTCGGCGGGCGGCGACTGGGAAGGGCGCCTGGTGAACGGGTCGGACTATCCCCTGCCGGGCATCCTGCCGCTCTTCTCGCCGGACCAGCTCGCCGCGGAAGGACTGCTCGAGCCGGCGGCCGCCGCCCCACTGGCGGCCATCCGCGACCACAATCCCCTCCTCTTCGACTTCGTGCTGAAGCGGAGCCTGCGTGCCGGCGGGCGCCGCCTCTCGCCCCGGGTGTTCGAGACCCGCCCCTTCTTCGCGGCCGCGCCCGTGGCGGCCGGGGACTGAGCCGATGACCGGGACCGTCACCCTTCCGGGGTGGGTGTTCGTCGTCCTCGTGGTACTCGCCGGATGGGCGGTGCTGGTGCTCCTCCTGGCCCCGGGGATGCGGTGGTTCCTCCGCCGTCGGCTCAACCTGATGATCGGGGAAATCAATACCCGGCTCCAGGTCGAGCTCCCCTCCTTCAAGCTCACCCGGCGCCAGGTGCTCATCGACCGGCTCTTCCACGATCCGGCGGTGCAGGAGGCGGCCGCCGCCCATGCGAGCGCCACCGGAGAGTCCTTGCGCGACACATGGCGCCGGGTGGATCGCTACGCCAGGGAGATCGTCCCTTCCTTCAACGCCTACATCTACTTCCGGGTCGGGTATGCGCTGGCCCGCGCTGCGGCGCGCACCCTCTACCGGGTGCGCATCGGGTACGTGGACGAGGCGGCGCTGGCGCGGGTGTCGCCGAAGTCCGCCATCGTGTTCGTGATGAACCACCGCAGCAACATGGACTACGTGCTCGTGGCCTTCCTGGCCGCCGAGCGCACGGCGCTGTCGTACGCGGTCGGCGAGTGGGCGCGGATCTGGCCGCTGCAGCAGCTGATCCGCGCGATGGGGGCCTACTTCGTCCGGCGGAACTCGGGGGATCCGCTCTACCGCGTGGTGTTGGCGCGCTACGTCCACATGGCCACCAGTTCCGGGGTGACGCAAGCCGTCTTCCCCGAGGGCGGGCTCACCGTGGACGGGCGGCTGCGCGCGCCGAAGTTCGGGCTGCTGGATTACATGGTGAAGGGGTTCGACGCCGACGGGGAGCGCGACGTGGTGTTCGTGCCGGTGGGGATCAACTACGACCGGGTCCTCGAGGACCGCACCCAGCTGCTCAAGCTTCGTCCCGACCGCCGGCCGGCCGGCCTCACGCGGGCCGCCGCCGTCAGCACGCGGTTCTTCCTGCAGAACGTCCGGCTCTTCGTCAGCGGACGGTGGCACCGCCTGGGCTATGCCTGCGTGAACTTCGGCACGCCGATTTCCCTGCGGGAGTTCCTGCGGGCCCGCGGGGTCCGCCTTCCGGGGCTCGGGGAGGCGGCGCGGCGGGAGGAGGTCGCCGCGCTGGCCGGCGAGCTGATGGACGGAATCGGCAGGGTCATCCCGGTCCTGCCCGTGGCGCTGGTGGCGGACCTGCTGGCACGGGAGCCGGGTCGCGCCATGAGCGCGCTCGAGCTCAAGGCGGCGGCGCACGCCCGGATGCGGGAGCTGGAGGCCGTGGGCGCCCACCTGTACATCCCGCGGCAAGACCAGGACTATGCCTTCGAGGTGGGCCTGCGCATGCTGGCGCTGCGCCGGTTCGTGCTGGAATCGGAGGGATTGTTCCGGGCGGCGCCGGACCAGCTGGACGCGCTGCGGTACTACGCCAACTCGATCGCCCACCTGCACGGCCCAGCGGCCGGCGCCTAGTCGACGAAAGCGTCGAAGGTACCGGCCGCTGGCCGTCGGGGTTCAGCGGGGACCTGGCGCTATGGCGCGGCCGTCACCGTGAGCAGCAGGACGTCCGAACTGCTGCCCGGCGCCCCGGTGCCCGTCACCGTCAGGTCGTAGATGCCCGGGGGCACGGCGGCACCGACCGTCACGGTCAGGACCGAGCCGATGCCCGTCGGGGAGGCTGGGTCGAAGGACCCGGTCACGCCGGCCGGCGCATCGTTGAGGGCAAGCGTCACGGCGCCCGTGAAATCGGTTCGCGTGATGATGACGCCCGTGGTGGCACTCGCGCCCTGCGCGATCGAGATGGCCGACGGCTCCACGGCCAGCTCGAAGCTCGGCAGCGGCGGCGACACGGTGATCGCCA
>JACDJC010003327.1_pt1 | contig 11767 bp, 7 predicted proteins | sample 7454191 | NCBI WGS metagenome assembly JACDJC01 (sample SAMN14253291, study PRJNA609438) | sludge metagenome | isolation source: sludge after 25d culture with pyrite and EDTA | collected 2018-12-20
ATAAATCAAAGAACTAGTTTGAATGGGTCATTTTATCTTGAGTTTGAGCCGATTAAAAATTTGAAATTAAAGACAGATAATGGAGGACAAATGTTATTCAATGTGACTAATGAGTATGAAGATCCGCGTATGGGGCAACATTATTCTTCTGAAGGGGTTGCAAAAATTTCAAATAATAAAAGTCGTTATTGGCAGACAGAAAACACAGTAACGTATGAAGAGATTTTTAATGACCATAAATTGAATTTAATGGGTGGCTTTTCAGCCTCACGATCAGAATATCAACATTCATTTGCACAAGCAAAAGGAATTGATCCTGTTACAAAATACAACAATTTGGGAGGAGGTAGTGATTATGGTCCAAATAGTTCTTTCGCTTCTGCTTCAACGTTATCGTCCTTTTACCTCAGGGCAAATTATTCATACAATGAACGCTATTTATTGACCTTTACAATGAGGGCAGATGGTTCTTCGAAGTTTGCCCCAGGGAATCGATGGGGATACTTTCCATCATTAGCAACCGCTTGGAGAATAATGGAAGAGGACTTTATGGAGGGATTTTCAAAAATTGATAATCTTAAATTGAGGCTTAGTGTTGGGATGCTTGGCAATCAATCAATTGGTGATTATAGATATTCTGCCCTTGTGTCCAGAGGGGGAGAAAACAATAACTATGTATTTAATGGTAATCTATTTACTGGAGCGACTTACACCTCGATTAGCAATCCAAACTTGACTTGGGAAAAATCAAAACAACTTGATATTGCTTTGGACTATGGCTTCTTGGGAAATAGAATCGCCGGTAGCTTGGAATATTATTATAAGCGATCAACGGATCTTTTATGGTCAGTCACCTTACCGCTTGAATCAGGGTATCAATCCTCATTAACAAACGTTGGCGTTCTTGATAACAAGGGTATAGAGTTGACAATAAACACCATTAATGTAAATAGACAAAAATTTCAGTGGACTACTTCATTTAATTTTACTCATAACCGGAATAACGTTGTGGAACTATACGATGGCAAAACGGATATAAACAAGAGCATATTCGTAGGGCATTCACTTGGAGAATTCTATACGCTTCAAGCAGACGGAATCTGGCAGATTAATGAAGCATCTCAAGCAGAAATCTATAACGCTCAACCTGGCGATCGAAAAATTAGAGATATTAAGGCTGATAATCAAATTAACAGTGAGGATAGATCATTCTCCGGACAAAGTATTCCCACTTTCTATGGCGGTTTGTCCAACACATTTAAATATAATGGATTAGATTTAATTGTTTTTGTCAATTATGCAGGTGGACACTATATAAATAATTCTTTGCTTCGATTTTCAAATTCTTATAATACTTGGGGAAATTCTAGTGTCGATTATTACAATAACTATTGGAGAGAGGATCGTCCAAGCAATAAATATCCTGCCCCAAGAATTGGAAGTTCCTATTCTAATGGTGATGGTACAAATGCGAATCTTGAAGATGGTACATTCCTGCGGATTAAGAATCTTGAACTTGGATATACACTTCCGCGTAATTTGACTAACAATTTAAAAGTCAATAGTATTCGTGGCTTTGTTTCTGTACAGAACTTGTACACTTTTACCAAATATACAGGTTATGATGTCGAAGCTTCCCAGCAATCGAATACTTATCCAAGTGCAAGGGCATTCTTGGGAGGAATCTCCATTAATTTTTAATTGTAAATAATTAATTTGAATCAAATGAAAAAATTAATACAAATTGTGAGTGTATTGGCGATTCTGTTTTTCTCATCGTCATGTGAAGATTTTCTGGACGAAACCGCAAAAAGTTCACTAACTCCAGAAAACTCATTTACCACAGCTAGTGATTGGGATGCAGCTCTTATCGCCGCTTATGCAAAATTGCAGGAAGTAACAGGCGAGAAATTCCCTATTGTCTTGGGATCTTTTGGAACTGATGAGGTTCAACCGTTTGATTTGAGTTGGGCAGCATATGTTGAATTAATGTTTTACACTTATACTGCTGAACATCCATTTTTATACAACCACTATGTTTTTTGTTATGAAGGAGTTAAGGCCTCGAATATCATTATCGATATGCCTGATGAAGCTCCTGTAACGAATGAAGAAAAGACACAAATGATGGCTCAGGCTAAATTCTTAAGAGGGATATTTTACTTCGAGCTAGTCCGTATGTATGGCCGTGTACCTATGTGGACTTCAGCTAGTGTTGACAAGAATGAGATTGCAAAGCCTCGTAGTAGTACAATTGATGAGGTTTATGATCTTATTACTGAAGATTTGACGTTTGCAGCACAAAATCTACCGGAGAAATGGTCTGACAGTAATGATAAGGGTCGGGCAACCAGTAACGCAGCATTTGCATTGTTAGGGCGTGTCTATTTGCAATGGGGAAAATCAACTGAGGCTCTGAATGCATTGAACAATGTAATAGGGAAATTCCAACTATATCAGAATTATTCTGACATATTTGATCCTGCTCACAAGAACGAAGAGTATGAGAATATTTTCGAGGTTCAATGGAGTCATTCAGGATATTGGGGTCTTGAAGGTAGTATTCAATCATCATATTGGGGACCTCGCGGTGGAGGTGGCCCAACTGCCGGTGGTTTTGGTTGGGGAGGATTTGGTGCAACGCAATATCTTTATGATTCCTATGAGGATAATGATAGACGCAAAAGTGAATTTTTCTGGACGGAATATAATGGGATAATCCAATCTCCTCCCGCAACAAAAAAATATTATGACGCTAATTACGGAAATCAAATCGAGGATGATGATTTGAACTATGTTTATATTCGATATGCTGATGTGTTGTTAATGGCTTCTGAGGCATTGAATAATCTTGGCGACACTTCTTCAAAGAAGTATGAATATTTGAATGAAGTGCGCAGAAGAGCTGGAATATCTGAAATAACCGCCAGTAACGGTCTGACAAAAGAACAATTTTCCGAAATTCTTTTAAAAGAGAGATTACTCGAACTATGCTGTGAAAGGCATCGTAGGTTTGATTTGATTCGATTTGGTAAATTGAATCAACAGGTACAGGCAGCATACCCTGGTTTTGGAATAAGGGTTGGACCTAATCAGGAAAATGTCTATCCAATACCACAGGTTGCTATTGATGCAAATGAAGCAATGGCTGGAGATCAGAACGAAGGATATTAATGGTAAATGTCGTGAGTAAATTAATAGCAATTATTATCGGATTAATGTTAGTCTTGGGCATAAACTCTTGCTCAAAGATAGATGATGATCCTGTTCCAATTATTTCAGATACTCAAGTGAAGGATGGAATTGTTTACGTCACTCCATTTGAGTATACAAAAGCTTACCGCAATCCCATGAAGGGATTGCGGGAGTATTTTGGGCCAGGTTATGATTCCAAACGTAGTGAATATCCTCTTCCATATGGGTCATTAATTAAAGAGTATATGCAATGGAATATGATGGAAAACGTTGAGAGTGATGGTGTCGAAAAGATAATTGAATATAGTAATCATCGTTGGGCCGGAGTTGAAGATATTAATGTAAAAGTGGTACCACGGCCCTATATTGTATGGATGGAAGAGTATAATGGTGGTTATGCAAAAAACACCTATACTGATCATCCAGATGATTTGAATGGTTGGCACTGGCCAAGTGATTTCCCAAAAGTTTCGCATTCAAACGATAATGATACTCCCAGCTCAGGAGGATATTTTGATCCGGCATTTCCCGAAAGGATTACCAAACTTATTAAGAAGTTAGGGGAGGCATGGGATAATGATCCCAGAGTTGCATATATTGAAATGGGTATTATTGGAGAATGGGGTGAGCATCATGATCCATGTATAACAAACATTTGGAAACCGATACATCAAGAATATCATGTTGCAAACAGGACTTGGATTCCTGGAATTGAAAAGGTCTTAGGTGACGCATTCACCGAAGCATTTAAGAATAAGAAGGTAATGGTTCGTTATGCATATGATTTTCAAGATTACGAATTCGGAAATTATTGGGATTCCTTTGCCATTGACGAAGAAGAAGACCGTGGATACAACTCAATTCTGAATCTACAACCTGACAGATGGAAATCGCAACCAATGGGTGGTGAAATTACATGGGGATGGGGGAGTCTTTATAATGCCGGATATAGGAGTCTTGAGGATTGTGTTGCAAATAGTTCAACCAGAAGTCTAATAATCAATCAAATTAGATCTTTACACACAAATCATTTAGGGGGTGTTACTTGGGCGAATTTCAAAAATCAGGAGTTCTTGAATAATATTTCGCAGATACAGAAAATTCTTGGTTATCGGTTTATAATTAAGACATTTAATTATCCGACTTTGATAAAAAAGGGCAGTCCTTTTGATGTTTCATTTAGTGTAGTGAATAAGGGTTCTTCACCATTCTATTATGATTGGCCTGTTGAAATTTCACTCCTGGACAGCAAAACACATGAAATCGTATGGACTAAAGTATTAGAAGATATTAAGATTTCAGAATGGCTGCCAGGTGACAAGTGGAATTCTACCACAAATTCTTATCAGGAAGAAGCTAAGGTCTATACTGTCAATCGTAAGTTGGTAATTGATAACAATATTGATCCAGGTGAATATATCATAGCAATCTCAATTCTCGATCCATCTGGTATGCTTCCGTCTGTAAGGTTTGCAACAAGAAATTATTTCAACGGAGGGAGACATCCCATGGGAAAGGTTGGAGTGGATAAGTCTATTGATAATTATATAATTGAAAGTAAGTTATTTGATGACATTGCCTCTGATCTTTCACTAAAGTATGTAATTGAAAAATGATACATCTATTGCCAAGGTTATAGACTGGATTTAATCATTTTTGAAGTATGAAAAGCAGAATTATACTATTTCAGTCATTCCTTCTTTTAGTGTATAAGTCATTTTTAATCAGTGGTTATTAATTGTCTTTTGTGTTTAACCAATGGTATTGAAATTTGAATGATAACAGGTCCTTTTAGTGACTTATAATACATATGATCCATATGGAAAAGTAATGGTTATCTGGTTAGGTCATTAGGAAATCGTTTAGGTTGGAAATGTCTTGAATTGTACAGGTTCTCCGAGAGATTAAGACAGAATTTATTTGTAATCAATCTGTTAAATTGGAAATAATGAGAAAATTGTTAATACTGGCCTTTGTTTTGATAGTTCTCGATTTAAAGATAATGGCTCAATATCAAATTAATGTTTCACGTAAACATGTTATTGTTTCATTAGATGAATATGGAAAGGCCTTTCGAAACCCTATGAAAGGATTGCGTGAATTCTTCAATCCAGGAGTCGATAAGAAGCGCGATGAATACCCATATCCATACGGATCAATGATAAAGGAATATATGCCTTGGGATAGATTGGAGTCGCATATTACTGATGGTGTTGATAAAATTATTGAATACAGCAATTATCGATGGAAAGGTGTCGAGGACGACAATATTAAGGTTATTCCACGGGTTTTTCTTGTATGGGTCGAACCCTGGCATGGAGGCTGGTCACAAGATCCATATAATCCTGATGATTTGAATGGGACCCATTGGGCAGACGACATGGTTCCGGAATACGATTCGCCATACAAGCAAATCCCGGGATCTGTTGGTGCAACCGTAAATAAAGAAGATTCTATAAAACCTATAAGGGGTGGATATTTTGACCCTGCTTTTCCTGAGAGGTTGAAGAATTTGATAAATAAAATGGGCCAGGCATGGGATAATGATCCCAGAGTCGCCTATGTCGAGATGGGATTAATTGGAGAATGGGGAGAACACCATGATCCTGACCTTTCAACCTACTGGCCTCCTCATGATGAACCTAAACATGTTGCGAATCGTACTTATATTCCTGGCATTGAGAAGATATTGGGAGATGCTTTCAGTGAAGCCTTTAAAAATAAAAAGGTCATGGTTCGTTATGCATATGAGTTCAAGGATTACGAATTTGGAATCTATTGGGATTCATGGGCCATGGAACAAGAAATTGATAGAGGATACAATGAAATGTTAAAACTTGGAGACCGATGGAAGACTCAACCTATTGGGGGTGAAATAACCTGGAATTGGGGAAATTTACAACAGCTTGGATTTCGAAGCTTTGAAGATTGTGCAAAGGATGAGAACACACTTAAGGTAATCATTGAACAGATCCGAAATTTGCATTGTAACCATTTGGGTGGGATTACCTGGGCAAATTTCAATGATCCTGAATTTGTTCCTCTTGCTGATTTAATTCAGAGATCACTTGGTTATCGATATGTTCTTTCGGAATTTCGATACCCTAAACAAATAAAGACTGGAATTCCTTTTGAAATACAATTTGAACTGACTAATGAAGGCTCCTCCCCTTTTTATTACGATTGGCCTGTTGAAATTAGTTTGTTGAATGCCATTACTCACGAGAAAGTATGGGGGGAAACATTAGACTCGGTAAAGATCTCGGAGTGGATGCCAGGAGAAAATTGGAGTGTAGACAATAATGCCTACCTGAATAAACCAAATTTATACAGAATTAATGAGTCTTTACTTTTATCTAAAGATTTAGCCCCAGGGAAATACATTCTGGCAATTTCAATTCTTGATCCGGCAGGAATGCTTCCATCGATTCGTTTTGCCAATACAAATTATTTCAGAGGAGGGTATTTTCCAATTGGATACATCGGCCTTGAAGATGAGATTGGAGAATTTGGTGTAAACGTTGAAGAATTTGAGGACCTCCAGAATGATAAAACATTGAAGTATAAAAACTAAATCCTGAGATATGAACAAATTTTTACTGATACCAGGCTTGTTTATCCTATCACTGATACTTTCTTGTAATAACCCGGGAAAGAATGTTATTCAGGGGAATGATCAACCTGTTAAAAATCAGCCGATTCAAGTAATTTTTGATACGGATCTTGGTAATGATATTGATGATGTTTTAGCCCTGCAAATGGTCTTGAATTATCATAAACAAGGCAAGATAAATTTACTTGGAATTACTTTAAGTAAGGCAAATCCTTTAGCTGTGAAATTCGTTGATGGTTATTGTAATTTTTATAACTTACCTGAAGTGCCAATTGGATATGTGTATGATGGGGTAAATCCTGAAGAGGGTACATATCTTCGGCAAACGTTGGAGACAAAAGTTGATGGGCATAATATTCTTGTGCCTAAACTAACATCACATGATAGCATTCCTGAAGCATTTTTACTTATTAGAGAACTTTTATCTTCTCAAATAGATTCGTCAGTAGTTATTATAGCAGTTGGACCTCAAACCAATTTGGCTCGATTGCTAGGATCAGGACCAGATAATTTTAGTCCAATGACTGGAACCGAACTAGTGGCAAATAAAGTTAAGCTACTTTCTGTTATGGGTGGACTTTATGTTGAACAATATGATTTTGCTGAATGGAATATTTTACAAGATTTAGCTTCTGCAAAAAAAGTTTTTAAAGAGTGGCCAACAAGGATAATTGCAAGTGGATTTGAGGTAGGAAACGCATTGTTGTATCCGCATCAGAGTATTGAAGAAGATTTTTCAAATCCCGAGAAGCACCCCCTATGTGTTGCATATAATGAATGGGGTGATATGCCATATGATCGTCCAACCTGGGATTTAACTTCAGTCCTGGTAGCAATTGAAGCAGAAAAAAGTTTTTTTCAGTATTCTCCAAATGGGAAAATTGAAATTTTAGACGATGGTAAAAGTCGATTTGAGGCAAGTGAGCATGGAGTACATCAATATTTGATTCACGAGTCAATTAAAACGGAAGAAGTGCTTAATGCTTTGAGGAATATTGTTGCCTGGAAATAAGTGGTTATGAAATAATATTAGTTGTGAGAAAATATTTATTTTTTTCATTATTGTGCTTTGGGTCTTTTTTTGCTTCCTTCTCAGGAGAAGCGAAGAGCTCAAAAGAAAATACTCCTGTGATAGTTATAACTGACCTATACTTTCCATCTCAGGATGTAGGTGATAATTTGGATCTTCTTAATCCATATTTGCTGCCGGGCATTGAATTAAAAGCTATCTTATTGGATTGTCATAATGAATTCAGGAATAAGATAGCCTTAAATGTAAGTAAAGGATTATATCCTGATCCTGATGGTCCAAGAGATCCTGGTTATTCGTCAATAGAGCAGTTAAATTATATTTTTGATAAGAATATTCCATACGGGGTCGGACCTTTCACTCCCATGAAAAGTAAGGATGACAAGATGGAATATATTTCAAACTACGAGAATAAAGCACTGATACTTCTGAAAAAAACCTTAGAAAGTTCTGATGAAAAGATAACTATTGTTTCGTTTGGTTCATTGAGAATATTGGCGGTTGCAAACAATAGATTTCCAGAATTACTTAAAAGAAGGGTAAAGGAGATACATATTTCAGCAGGAACCAGTAGCAACCATCCTGAGTTTTTGGAATGGAATGTCGCGCTTGACACAATGGCCTTCGTTTCAGTCATGGAATCTGGATTGCCTATTAAGATTTATCCATGTGCTGCCGGGAATATTAAACCTGAGGATAAATCAAAATTCAACGCTTTTGTAAAGGATAATAACAATACTTATTACCTTTTGTCAAACCTAAACTATGTTAATAGCCTACCTGGGAAAATTAAGAACTACATTCATTATGCAATAAGTAGAGATACCAAACCTGGGTACCTGGGTGTTTTGGATAGTACTTTACTAATTGATAAGTCAGTGTTTAATCGCACTCATAATGTTTGGGAAACAGCAATTTGGATGCAAGTGGCTAATCTCAAGTTGGTTAAAAGACAAAATGGGGACATTAGAATACTAATGGTTGATGAAATTGGAAATGGAGATATTGTATTTGAGGAAGGAATGCATCCTTGCATTTTTAAAGTACAGGATTCTGGGATTTTTTCATACGACTTTTCAGAAGAGAGCAATTCTTTTATATATGAACGTGCGGATGCGGAGCAATATGAAGTTTGGATGAACCAGGCCTTGCCGAATTACTATATTATGCTTTCTAGACTCAAGTTGCTCAATTAAAGTTTGTTACAGGTTTTAATAATTTTTCATGTTCTTAGGTTATTGGTGTCATAAGTTATTAATGTACAGGGAGTATATTAACAGAAGCATTTGAACTAACTACTTTTTGAGATGCTTTTATGGTTGCAACATGCTCTTTGTAAGTTTATTAATATTAAAAAATAGGGTGAAATTCTATCCATCTTGAAAGAAAGAATTTGATCTTGATGATTCTATAGTAAATCAATATGAGAGGATAATATTCAAAAATGAATTACGAATAATAAGATATATATCATGAGTAAAATACTTGTTGTTGGAAGTTCAAATTTAGATTTGATAGTGAGAATGGATCGATTCCCGAAAGGTGGTGAGACCTTGGAAGGTGATTCCTTTTTTCAGGCTTTGGGAGGTAAAGGTGCAAATCAGGCACTTGCTGCACATAGGACCGGAGGTAATGTGATCTTTATAACAAGCTTAGGTAATGATAACAATGGGAATAATGCTTTAATGTACTATAAAAATGAAGGCTTGGATGTATCAATGTCTTTGGTTACGGATAATGAGACAACAGGGACCGCTATGATCTGGGTTGATAGGAAAGGAGAGAATAGTATCGTAATTATTCCTGGTGCGAACAAGCTTCTTTCTTCTGAGTATATACTTTCAAAGCAAGATGTAATAGAAAAAGCCGATACAATTGTTTTACAAATGGAAATTCCTTATGAAACCGTAAAAACAATTTGTAAGTTGGCAAGCAAGAATGGCAAAAAAGTAATCCTAAATGTTGCTCCGGCTCATAAAATAGAAGAAGAAGTTTTAAAGTCTGTCTATATTCTCGTTGTTAATGAGAATGAGGCTGAAGTCATTGTAGGAGAGAAGATAGATAAAGTGGGGGAGGAGTACATTATTGAGAAGCTGTTGTTAAAAGGTGCTGAGAATGTTATATTGACTATGGGGGATAAAGGTTGTCTTTTTAAGAATAAAGATGAAATGTTGAGCATTCCTGCATTTAAGGTCAAAGCAAAAGATACTACTGCTGCTGGAGACACTTTTTGTGGAGCCTTAGCTACTGGAATCAGTAAAAACAGGAATATGAAAAGTATTCTTCAATTTGCAAGTGCTGCTGCAGCAATTTGTGTAACCAGATTAGGTGCTCAGCCTTCTATTCCTTCGGAGAAAGAAATCATTGAATTTTTAAAGAACGAAAATATTTCAATCAACTAAAACCATCTTGTTATGTTCATAGTAAATAGTTATTCATTAGCAATTCTTTTTTGTTTTATTACCATGCTTTGTTGGGGATCTTGGGGTAATACCCAAAAGCTTGCCGGCAAAACATGGAGATATGAATTGTTCTATTGGGATTATGTAATTGGGGTTTTGCTGGTCTCTTTGGTTATTGCTTTTACCCTTGGTAGTTTTGGAAGTCAGGGAAGGAGTTTTATTCCTGATATCCAACAAGCAAGTCTTGAATATATCGGAAGTGCATTTCTTGGTGGAGTGGTATTTAATGCCGCCAATATTCTTTTGTCTGCAGCCATTGCCATCGCTGGGATGTCCGTAGCATTTCCAGTAGGTATTGGCTTAGCTTTGGTATTAGGTGTTGTCATTAACTATTTGGGTTCTCAAAAGGGTGACCCTCTGCTATTGTTTGTTGGTGTTGGAATTATCACCGTCGCGATAATTTTAAATGCCTTGGCATATAGGAAGATTACCTCTTCTGAAAAGAAGGTAAGTTCAAAAGGAATCCTCATATCCATTTCGGCTGGTGTTCTGATGTCATTTTTCTATAGGTTTGTCGCAAGATCAATGGATCTTGAAAATTTCGTCGAACCAGCTGAGGGACTTATGACACCTTATACTGCCTTTGTTGTTTTTGCATTTGGGGTCTTTCTAAGTAACTTTGTTTTCAATACCATCCTAATGAAACGACCTATCAGTGGCGCCCCCACTGATTATAAAACATACTTTAAAGGCAGACCTGCAATACATTTGGTGGGCGTCTTAGGTGGTATTATTTGGGGGATTGGTAACTCATTAAATCTTATTGCTGCAGGAAAGGCTGGTGCTGCAATTTCATATGGTTTAGGCCAGGGGGCCACGCTTGTTGCAGCTCTATGGGGTGTATTTGTTTGGAAGGAGTTCCGAAATTCAAATAGAGATGCTAAAGTTCTCCTTGGAATAATGTTTTTCTTGTTTATTGTCGGAATTGCAATTATAATTCTTGCAGGCGGACAATAGGATTCATTAAGATCATTGGCTATTTGATTTGTAGATATATAAAGTGAACAGTTCGCAAAGAAAAATGTGTTACTTACTTCACTTTTTACGGTTTTATTAGTGATAACTCAGGAAGGGGGAGCAATGTAGTTTTGTTGGTCACAGCTTCGTACAATTTTATATTCTTCCCCTTCTATAGTTATCAAATTAGAAAGTAGTGTTGCATTTTGTGTGTCTCGCCTCCGTGGTTCCCCATTTTAGTGTATAATCTTGTAGGTAACGGTCAGTGATTCCCGGGGAAAACGGACAACAACCTAATACATTTGCCCCAGTTATGGGGAGCATCCTATCCAATAGGTGCTGTTTGTTCTGGAAACATAATTATTCCGGCCAAATTGTACCACCTGTTTGAGATTATTGACCGCAGGCCATTGTCAATAACCAAAAAATATTTATTTTAACGAACGAATGTGCGTTAAAAATAATTTTGGAACAATGCGTTCGATGCAATTCGCATCCATCCCATTGAAA
>JACDJC010003331.1_pt1 | contig 11757 bp, 12 predicted proteins | sample 7454191 | NCBI WGS metagenome assembly JACDJC01 (sample SAMN14253291, study PRJNA609438) | sludge metagenome | isolation source: sludge after 25d culture with pyrite and EDTA | collected 2018-12-20
GGTCGACTCGCCTCGCGACCGCAGCAGCGCGCGAAAGCCGCGGGTGACCGTGGCGAGCACCACGTCGTTGAACGATCCCCCCAGCGCTCCCCGAACCTTCTTGATGTCGTCGACCGACACCGAGGTCCACACGTAGCGGCGATGCGGACCGATCGGCCCGTTGAGGCTGCTCTCCGGCGTCGCCGAGAGCACGCCCGACAGCGAGCTGAGCCCGGCGCCGATCTCCTTCAGCTGGTCGAAGGCCTGGCGGGGCACCCGGGTGGCCGCTCGCAAGGCCCGCATCTGCTCATACGGGCTGCGCACCAGGTCGACGACCGCTTCGGTCGCCAGCTCCAGGTTGCCCGGCGCCGGGCGGGGCGACCATGTCGACGGTGTGGGCTCGGGTACCTCCGGGGAGACATCCAACATCGTGGCGAGCAGCTCGGCGCCGGATACGCCGTCGACCATGGCGTGGTGCACCTTGGACACCAGCGCCCAGCGGTCGTCGTCGAGGCCCTCGACGATCCAGATCTCCCACAGCGGACGGGCCCGGTCGAGCTGCTGGGACATCAGTCGGGCGACGAGCAGGCGCAGTTCGGCGTCGCCACCGGGCGACGGGAGCGCGGTGTGGCGCACGTGATAGTCCACGTTGAAGTGGGGGTCGTCCGCCCACACCGGCCGTCCCAGGTCGAAGGGTACGAACCGGGCGGTCTGGCGATACCTGGGGATGTCGTCCAGCTTGGATTCGAGCAGCGCCCGCAGCTGTTCGAACGGGGGCGGCGGCCCCTCGAAGATCGAGGTGCTTCCGATGTGCATGTGGGCGAACTCGTTCTCCAAGTGCAGAAACGAGGCGTCCAGCGGGCTCAGTCGTTCGGTCGTGGTCATCGCTTCCCCCATGTGGCGACCCCCTCAGGCCGCGGGCCTCAGCATAGGAGTGGACGATTGGCGAGGCGTCACCGAGGGAGGTCGATCGGGTCATCGGTGCTGCGGTGCAACAGCGAGGCAGCACCGACGCCGCTGAGCGCTCCGAACAGGTGCCCGCTGAACGACACCCCGTGCCGGGGGATCAGCCCCCACAGCAGCGAGCCGTACAGCAGGCCGATCAGCAGCGCGCCGAGGATCCACGACAGCTTCTGGGCGATGAAACCCCGGGTGAGCAGGTAGGTGAGGTAGCCGAACACCAGGCCGCTGGCTCCCACCTGAACCGAGTTGGAGGTTCCGAAGAGCCACATGCCCGCACCGCTGCCCACCATGACGATGGCGGTGACCAGTGCGAACTGACGGAGCCCGGTGTAGGCGACGATCGCGCCGAGCACCAGGAACGGCACGGTGTTGGCGATCAGGTGTCCAAAGCCGGCGTGGAGAAACGGGGCGACGACGATGCCGGTCAGTCCGGAGAACTCCCTGGGGTGCACCCCGAACCGGTCGAGGCGCCCCCGCAGAGCAACATCGACGATCTCGACGGTCCACATCATTGCGAGCATGACGAGGACGGGTGTGGCCGGTCGCAGCCAGGCGGGCAGGTCGGCCAGCGGACCGCCCGCCGGCGCAGACTCGGCGGGCGTGAGCGGGGACGGTTGGGTCGCCATCGGGCCAGTGTGGCAGGCCTGCGGTCGCCGACGTGCCCGCCCTCCGCTCTGCGGCCTATCGTGGCGCCGATGGGACGGGTATCTGAAAGCGAGCTTCCAGGCGTCGGTGCGCGGTTCGACCTCACCACCGACAACGGCGATCAACTTGGCGTGGTCGTCCACCGCAGTGGCCGGCGCGACGTCGCGATCTACGACAAGGCTGATCCCGACGCCTGTCGGGCCCAGGTGCACCTTGAGGAACACGAGGCCAGGGACCTGGCCGAGCTGCTCGGCGGCAGCCGCCTGTCCGAGGAGGCGGCCCGGTTGCGTACCCAGGTGGCCGGGATCACACTCGACTGGCTGACGGTCGAGCCGGACGCTCCCTGGGCCGGTATCACCGTGGGTGAGGCCGATGTGCGCTCGGTGACCGGCGTGTCGATCGTGGCGATCATCCGGCGGGGGGAACCGTCGCCGTCGCCCGGCCCGGAGGATCGCTTCGAGGTGGGCGATACCGTCTTCGCCATCGGCATGCCCGACGGTCTCGAGGTGCTCGCCGCACGCCTGAGCAGCTGATGTCTCAGTGAACCAGATCCTTCTGGCGTCGGCAGGGGCCGACGTCGCCCGAGCGGTCATCGAATAGGGTGCCCTCCTCATCGGGCTGGGGTTCCTCGCGCGGCTGTCGCACCGCGTCGGCCTGAGCCCGATCCCGGCCTACCTGGCCGCCGGGTTGATCTTCGGGACGGGCGGGCTGGTCGAGCTGAACTTCGCCGAGGATTTCATCGACCTGGCGTCGGAGATCGGCGTGCTGTTGTTGTTGTTCATCCTCGGGCTGGAATACACCGGCGCCGAGCTGACCGACGGGCTGAAGAACGGCTGGCGGGCGGGCTTCGTCGACGTCGCCCTCAACTTCACCCCCGGCTTCGCCGCGGGCCTGTTGCTCGGATGGGGGCCCGTCGGCGGCCTGATGTTGGCCGGGATCACCTACATCTCGTCGTCGGGAGTGGTGTCGAAGCTGCTGGCTGACCTCGATCGCATGGCCAACCGGGAGACGCCGGCGGTGCTCGCCGTGCTCGTGTTCGAGGACTTGGTCGTCGCCGCCTACCTGCCGGTGCTCGGCGTGTTGTTGGTGGGTGGCTCGCTGCTGTCCGGTGCGGTGTCGGTCGGGGTGGCGCTGTCGGTCACGACGCTGGCCCTGGTGATGGCGATCCGCTTCGGCGGTCCGATCAGCAAGGTGATGGCGTCGCGTTCGGACGAGGCGCTGCTGTTGAGCGTGATGGGGGTCATCCTGGTCGTCGGCGGCCTGGTCGAGCAGGTGCAGGTGTCCTCGGCGATCGGCGCGTTTCTGGTGGGCATCGCCCTGTCGGGCGAGGTGCGGGCCCGGGCCGAGCGAATGCTCGTGCCGCTACGTGACCTGTTCGCCGCCCTGTTCTTCGTGCTGTTCAGCCTGCGCATCGATCCGAGCGACCTGCCGCCGGTGCTGGTGACAGCAGCGGTCCTCGCCGTCGTCACGACGATCACCAAGATCTCGACCGGTCGCTTCGCCGCTGCCCAGCTGGGCGTGGGCCCCAAGGGGCGCGACCGGGCGGGGATGGAGCTGATCGCCCGGGGCGAGTTCTCGATCGTGATCGCCGGCCTGGCCGCCGGCACCGCCGTCAACCCGGCGCTGGCCCCGACCGCGGCCGCCTACGTGCTGATCCTGGCCGTGCTCGGCCCACTGCTGGCCAAGTTCAACCCGGCGATCCCCAGCCTGGCCAGCGTGAAGGAACTGTTGAACCAACGTCGCGACCGCGAGGGCGCCGTCACACCTTGACCGGCCGGTCAACCGCCGGTGAGCATGTGGCGATGAGTGGACCCCTGAACGGAATCAAGATCGTCGAGATCGCCGGTATCGGCCCGGCGCCCTTTGCGGCCATGATGCTGGCCGACATGGGCGCCGACATCGTGCGCATCGATCGGGCCGGCAACGTCTCGGGCGGCAGCCCCGAGCTGCCGCCGGGCGATCTGCTGACACGCGGTCGCCGCTCGGTCGGGGTCGACCTGAAGTCACCGGAGGGGGTCGAGGTGGTGCTTCAGCTGATCGAGACTGCGGACGCTTTCCTCGAGGGGTTCCGCCCAGGTGTCGCCGAGCGGTTGGGCATCGGCCCGGACGAGGCGCTGGCCCGCAACCCCAAGCTGGTCTACGGACGCATGACCGGCTGGGGCCAGGACGGGCCCTACGCCCCGATGGCCGGTCACGACATCAACTACATCGCCCTCGCCGGCGCCCTGGCGCACCTGGGTCGGGCGGGGGAGGCCCCGACCCCGCCGATCAACCTGGTCGGCGACTTCGGCGGTGGCGGCATGCTGATGGCGCTCGGGCTGTGCGCGGCGCTGCTTGAGACGGGCCGCTCGGGTGAGGGCCAGGTGGTGGACGCGGCCATGGTCGACGGCACCGCCAGCTTGATGACGATGATCTGGTCGTTCCAGGCGATGGGCATCTGGACCGACGAGCGGGGCACCAACATGTTGGACACCGCCGCCCACTTCTACGACACCTACCGCACCGCGGATGACAAGTGGGTGTCGATCGGGTCGATCGAGCCGCAGTTCTACGCCGAGCTGTTGCGCCTCACCGGCCTGGAGGGCGAGGACCTGCCCCACCAGATGGACCAGACCGCCTGGGCCGAGCTGAAGGACAAGCTGCGGGGCGTGTTCGCCGCCAAGACCCGGGCCGAGTGGATGGAGATCATGGAGGGCACCGACGTGTGCTTCGCCCCCGTGCTGACGATGACCGAGGCCGCCGAGCATCCCCACAACGTGGCCCGGGGCACGTTCACCGAGGTGGCCGGCGTCACCCAGCCCGCCCCGGCCCCCCGCTTCAGCCGCACCCCGGGTGAGATCCGGCGCCCGCCGCCCCACGCAGGTCAGCACACCGACGAGGTGCTCGCCGAATGGTTGGGCGCCGACACCGCCAAGGTAGCCGAGCTGCGAAGGGGCGGCGCCGTCGCCTGAAGTCCGAAGTGGTTTGGGGCTGGCTCAAATGTGTCTCCGGGCCACTGGGACGGCTCCAAGACACATTTGAGTCGAACCGATTCGGTGAGCAGAACGTTAAACCGGGCGCAGGGCGGTAACCTGCGCCGCCGTGTCGACCCTCGTGTGTTTCCATGCCCATCCCGACGACGAGGCGATCGCCACCGGGGGCACGATGGCCCTGGCGTCGGCCGCCGGTCACCGGGTGGTGCTCATCGTCGCAACCGACGGAGAGCTGGGCTTCACCGTGCCCGGCGCCGCCGAGACGCCCGAGGAACTGGGTGCCCACCGCCGAGCCGAGACACAGGCGGCAGCGGCCATCCTCGGCGTCCACCGGGTGGAGTTTCTCGGCTATCACGACAGCGGCATGGCCGGAGAGGACACCAACGACGACTCGGCCTGCTTCGCTCAGGCCGACGTTGATGAGGCCGCCGAGCGGGTGGCGGCGATCCTGGCTGAGGAGCGGGCCGACGTGTTCACCATCTACGACGATCACGGCGGCTACGGCCATCCCGACCACATCGCCGTGCACAACGTCGGCACCCGTGCCGCCGAGCTGGCCGAGGTGCCCAGCGTGGTGTGGGCCACGATGAACCGGGACAAGATCCGCGAGCAGATGGCGGGTGCCGCAGAGATCGTTGCCCAGCTCGAGGAGCCGATGGACGGCGACCCTCCCAAGATGGACGAGGACATGGGCAGCCCCGAGTCGCTCATCACCCATGGGATCGACGTCTCATCTGTGATTGACGCCAAGCGGCGGGCGATGGTGGCCCACAGCAGTCAGATCGCCGCGGATTCCTGGTTTCTCAAGATGCCCGAGGAGATCTTCGTCATGGCCTTCGGCCATGAGTGGTTCGTCGACCCGGCCGACCCCCGCTCGGCAGGTTCGCCGATGATCGATCACCTGCTGTGAGCGTGTCGTCGATCCACGCCAACTTTGCGTGGGTGGTGATCTTTGCCAACGCCATCGCCGGGGTGTGGTCGCTGGGTGCACACCAATGGGCCGCCCTGCGGGTGCGGGCTCTGTGGTGGTTCATCATCGCCGCCGAGGTGACGATCTTCATTCAGGTGGCGCTCGGGGTCGCCAACCTGGCCGGCGGCCGGGCACCTGGCAACGACTTCCACATCTTCTACGGGTTCGTCGCCCTCATCACTGTCGGGATCCTCTACGGCTACCGCAACCAGCTGCGGGCCTACGCCTACCTCCTCTATGGCTGGGGCAGCCTGTTCTTGATGGGGCTGGCGATCCGGGCCCTGCTCCTGGCATAGGCGGCGGCAGGTGTACCGGCGCCTGGCATGCTGGGTCGATGAGCCGCCGCCCCCGCTCCCGTACCGGTGTCACCGAACTCGACCAGGCGATCGAAGCGCTGGTCGAACAGGCCGGCCTGGACGACAACCAGGATTTGTACCTGGAGATGCTCACCTCGGTCCTTCGCATGGGTCGGGAGCGCACCGATCGGGGCGACGTCAAGATCATCAACTCGGCGCTGAAGGAACTGCGCAACGCCTTCACGGTGTTTGCCCCCTATGCCGACGTGCCCAAGTGTGCGGTGTTCGGCTCCGCCCGCACCGCCGAGGACACCGAGGCCTACCGGATGGCGCGTGAGGTGGGTCGTCACCTGGCCGATGCGGGGTGGATGGTCATGACCGGTGGAGGACCGGGCATCATGACCGCCGTCGTCGAGGGAGCGGGTCCGGAAGCCAGCTTTGGGGTGTCGATCGTGTTGCCCTTCGAGCCGGGCGGCTCCCAGCACGCAGCGTTGTTCGACGGCAAGAACATCAACTTTCGCTACTTCTTCAGTCGCAAGCTGACCCTGACGAAGGAGTCGTCGGGTTACGTCGTTTTCCCCGGTGGGTTCGGCACGCTGGACGAGACGATGGAGCTGCTGACGCTGATGCAGACCGGCAAGGCGCCCCCGTCGCCGGTGGTGCTCTTCGAGCCGCCGGGGGATGCCTACTGGCGCAGCTGGCGCCACTACGTGGAGGTGGAGCTGCTCGATGCCGGGCTGATTTCACCGGTCGACCTCGACATGGTGTACATCACCTCCGACCCGGGCGATGCGGTCGCCTACGTGCGCAACTTTTACCGGGTGTTCCACTCGATCCGTCATGTGGGCAACCGGCTGTACATCCGACTCAACACGGATATCTCCGACGAGACGCTCGCCACCCTCAACGGCGAGTTCGGCGACCTGTTGACCAGCGGCAGCATCGAACGCGCCGAAGCCGCAGCGGTGGAGGTGGCAGACGGTGACGTCCCCGACCTGCCACGACTGCGGCTTCGGTTCAACAACGCTGCTCACGGTCGGTTGCACCTGATGGTGCAACGTCTGGGCGAGCTGGTCTGATCGACTGATCGGTCGGCGAACCGATTAAGCGATCAGTTGGAAGCGGCGCCGGCGGCCTCATCGCTCGTCGACGAGGACTCGGCGTCGATGCTGGTGGCACCGACGCCGATCGGCACCTTGACGGCCTGGGCCTTCTCCGAGACCGGAATGCGCAGCTCGAGCACGCCATTGTCGAAGTTGGCGCTGACGTTCTGGCCATCCAAGGTGTCCGACAGCGTGACCTGACGGCGGACCGTGCCGAAGCGACGCTCCGCCACCAGGCGTTGGGCTCCCTCGGGCAGCTCGGCCTGCGTGCGGCTGGCGGTCAGCGTGAGCACGTGGTTCTCGACGGTGACATCGACGTCGTCGGCCCGGAAACCGGGCAGGTCGTAGGTGAGCACCACCTCGTCGGCGGTGCGGACCGCGTCGAAGGGTGCGGGGATCGAGCGGGTTCGGGGGTCGACCTCGAACAGTCGCTCGACGTCTCGGAATGGATCCCATGTGGTGAGCATGATGTGCGCCTCCTCAAGTGTTGGGCGGTATCGGTGAACTGACGATTGTCAGTATGGCACCAAAGTTGAGTGTTTGGGCATCAGGTTTGATGGTTCTGTGGATTTGTGACGGATGATACAAATGCACAGGAACCACCGGGGAGCTCGGGCGCAGTTGCAGCCGGGACCTCGGTGGTCGTTTCGAGCTACTGCCGATCGACGATCAGGTCGGCGACCAACTCGTCATCCTCGATCTCGTAGGCGCCGTCGAGGACGCGGTTGAGCTGGTAGCGGTCGGCGAGGGTCGGCTCGAGGTCCATTCGGTACGTTGCCGCCGCCCGGACGACCTGATCGAAGAAGGGACGCCCGGTCGTCAGCTTGGACTCGATGACGTCGTCGCCGCTCAACGTCACGGCGGCTGTCACCTCGACACCGAGTGCACCCAGGATCTGGAGCCCGTGCACGTTGACGCGACGCTCCTCGAGCGCTCCGACCTTCGAGGTCTCCTGGCTGATCGAAATTGAATCGACGTCCTCGTAGCCCATCGAGAAGTACAGGTGACCATCGCCGCCGTCGTCGATCCTGTCGCTCAGCGGGCTCTCCCCGTTCATCTGGCCGAGCAGGCGACGGTCGGTGACGACCAGGATGCCATCACCCGAGATGAACGGAATGAGCTGAACGTCCTGAGACTCCTCCGCCGGAAGGAGCCGCATCAACTGGCCGCTGCTTTGCGAGGCGGCCGAGAGAATCCCCCCGCTGAAGCGGTACCGGCCGATCTCGGTCTCGTCGGGTGCAGGCAGCACCTGCCCAGACGGATGGAGACGAGCGTTGATCTGCGGGACCGAACCCTCGGGCGTCATTTCGGCAAGGTGCATGCGCGGGTTGGCCTCGCCCAGGTGTTCGATCAGTGTGTTGAGAGATGCCATCGGTCCCCTTCTTGTCACCGGGCGCCCCGAGACGGGCTCGTCCGGTTTGAGCGAACGGAATCCAACCTAGTTGGGAGGGGGGCCTGAAGAAATGGCCTCAAGGTGCTCTGACGCGAAACGACCCGGGCGCAGGGGGCCCGGTTCGTTTCGAACTCGTGGGTGGCGCCGTAGCGCCACTCGCTCTCAGGTGAGCGAGCTCACTGCGCCAGGCGCTTCTCCAGGTCGGACAGCTCGTCGGCCATCTGCTGGGGCAGGCGCTCACCGATGAACTCGTAGTGACCACGGATCAGCTCAACCTCGTCGCGCCATGACTCGTTGTCGACATCGAGGATCTTGGCCATCGTCTCGTCGTCGAGGTCGAGGTGGCTGAGGTCGAGCGAGTCGGTCGTGGGGATGTTGCCGATGGCGGTCTCCTCGGCGTCAGCGGTGCCGTTGAGGCGCTCGACGACCCACTTGAGCACCCGGGAGTTGTCGCCAAACCCGGGCCACATGAACGAACCGTCGTCGTCCTTGCGGAACCAGTTGACCCAGAACAGCTTGGGCAGCTTGTCGGCGTCGGTCGCCTTGCCGATCTCGAGCCAGTGGTTGAAGTAGTCGCCCACGTTGTAGCCCATGAAGGGCAACATGGCGAAGGGGTCGAAGCGGACGTCGCCCACCTTGCCGGCCGCCGCTGCGGTCTTTTCCGAGCTCATGATCGAGCCGAGGAACACGCCGTGCTGCCAATCGAAGCTTTGGGTCACCAGGGGTACGTTGGTGGCGCGGCGGCCGCCGAAGAGAATGGCCGAGATTGGCACACCCTCCGGGTTTTCCCAGTCAGCGGAGATCGATGGCGTCTGCGATGCCGGCGAGGTGAAGCGGGCGTTGGGATGGGCGGCAAAGGTGTCCGACTCGGGCGTCCAGTCGTTGCCCTTCCAATCGATCAGGTGAGCGGGCGGTTCGTCGGTCATGTCCTCCCACCACACGTCGCCGTCGTCGGTGAGGGCCACGTTGGTGAAGATCGAGTTCTTGGCCAGCGACTGCATGGCGTTGAAATTGGACTCGTCGGAGGTTCCCGGCGCCACGCCGAAGAAGCCCGCCTCGGGGTTGATCGCCCGCAGGCGGCCCTCGTCGTCGAACTTCATCCAGGCGATGTCGTCGCCGATGGTTTCCACCGTCCACCCGGGCAGGGTGGGGACGAGCATTGCCATGTTGGTCTTGCCGCACGCCGACGGGAAGGCCGCAGCGATGTAGGTCTTCTCACCCTCGGGCGAGGTGAGCCCGAGGATCAGCATGTGCTCGGCCATCCAGCCCTGATCGCGGCCCATCGTCGAGGCGATGCGCAGCGCGAAGCACTTCTTGCCCAGCAGGGCGTTGCCGCCGTAACCGGAACCGTAGGACCAGATCTCCTTGGTTTCGGGGAAGTGGCTGATGTACTTGGTCTCGTTGCACGGCCAGGTGACGTCGGGGCGCTCCTTGCCGTCGGCGTCCACCAGCGGGTAGCCCACCGAGTGGACGGCGGGCACAAACTCGCCAGTGTCGCCGAGGACTGCGAGTGCGCCCTGGCCCATGCGGGTCATGATTGCCATGTTGGTGGCCACGTAGGCCGAGTCGGTCAGCTCCACGCCGATGTGGGCGATGGGGGAGCCGAGCGGGCCCATCGAGAACGGCACCACGTACATGGTGCGACCACGCATGGCGCCCTTGTAGAGGTCGAGCATCTCGGCCTTCAGCTCGGAGGGCTCGCGCCAGTGGTTGGTCGGACCGGCGTCGATCTCCTTTTCGCTGGCGATGAAGGTGCGGTCCTCCACCCGGGCGACGTCGTCGGGGTCGGACAGGGCAAGGTAGCTGTTGGGGCGCTTGGCCTCGTTCAGCCTGGTGAAGACGCCCTCGTCAACCAACAACTGGGCGAGGCGGTCGTACTCCTCCTCGGAGCCGTCACACCACTCGACGGCGTCGGGCTGGAGGATCTCCCGCCATTGTTCGACCCAGTCGATGAGCTTCTGGTTGTTCGTGGTTCCAGCCATCAGATCAGGTCTCCTTGTCGTGTGGCGCTGCGCGCCTCAGGGGCCGGGCCCGGAAGGTTTTCCGAGTCCGGGAACCCCGGTGTACCCATGTCGATTTCAGATCCGAGCCGAACCGTGGTGGCCACCTGAACCGGCTGCTCGTCCACGTCGGTGCCGGCGGCCAGCTCGAAGACCACACGCTGGCCGGGGCGCAGCATGCGGAAGATCGAGCCGTCCAACGCATCCGTGGACAGCTCGTATTCGCCAAGCGTGGTGTCGCTGATCACCGTGCCGTCGCCGGTGAGAGGGTCGTAGCTCTTGATCACACCCTGCACGTGGGGCTCCGTTCGGTTCCGATGATGGGGTCGGCCAAACACACGTCAACGCGACGCGTGAATCATCGGGCTGTGCCCAGTCAAGCCTACAACGCGAGGTTTTCACAAGCGGACGAAACACAGTTCGCATCGCTTGGTGCAGCGGCGACGCTCAGGCGGACTCTGGCTGCCAGTTGCGGGCCGGCGGCTTGGTGACCTTGCCGGCCTTGAGGCAGCCGGTGCAGACGTCGATGCGCTTGGTGGAACCGTTCACGACGGCGCGGACCCGCTGGATGTTCGGGTTCCAACGACGGCGGGTGCGGCGATGGGAGTGCGACACCGACATGCCGAAGCTGGGCTTCTTGTTGCAGAGTTCGCAAACACTTGCCATGGAACGATCCTTCGCTGTGGGGGAGACACCGCCTCATCGAAGGGCGCGTGTAATGCGACTGACAAGGGTACCCGGTCCACGGCCACCCGACGCAACGCGACCCGATGAACGGACGGTGAGGTCCGGCATCCCAGCGAGCTGACAGCATGATGGGGTGACGACGACAACGCCGCTGTCCCTGCGGGATCTCGACGCCCTCGCCGTCGACAAACTGCGCGGCGTCGGCGGCAAGAAGCGCGATGGCCTGGCCGTTCTCGGCATCGACTCGGTGCTCGACCTGCTGTTCCACTACCCCCGTCGCTACGTCGACCGCACCCGCGAGGCGCGCATCGCCGACCTGCGTCCCGGTGAGGAGGGCATGTTCCTCGGCGAGGTGGAGCGGATCTCCGGGCGCCGGGTTCGCGGCGGCCGGGCGCTGGTCGAGGCGCGGGTCACCGACGGCAGCGGCTCGATGAAGGTGACCTTCTTCAACCAAGCCTGGCGGGAGCGCCAGCTGCCCACCGGTACCAAGGCGGTGTTCTACGGCAAGGTCGACGAGTTCCGAGGGGCCCGGCAGCTGACCAACCCGGTCGTCGACCTGGTCGGCGACCGCACCGGGCGGCTCCTGGCCATCGACCCCCAATCCGAGAAGGCCAAGCTGAGCACCTGGGAGCTCGCCGACTGGGTGGCCGAAGCGCTGCGCCGCATCGCGCCCCGGGGCCTGGCCGACCCGGTGCCTCGCCGGGTGCTCGACGCACTCGACCTGATCGATCGCCAGGATGCGATGGCCA
>JACDJC010003332.1_pt1 | contig 11756 bp, 12 predicted proteins | sample 7454191 | NCBI WGS metagenome assembly JACDJC01 (sample SAMN14253291, study PRJNA609438) | sludge metagenome | isolation source: sludge after 25d culture with pyrite and EDTA | collected 2018-12-20
ACGATCTCCTCGAAGCTCAAGAACGATTCGACGCGGTAGTGCGGCATGGTCATGCGGATGCGGAGATCGGCGGGGTGGATGCTGGCGTTTATGTCGACCAAGATCGCCTGCTGGATGTCGGACGACCGGAAGAGCATCTGGGCCATGGGATTGCGGCGCTCCAGCTTGACGGTGGCCACCATGCGCTCCCACCAGCTGCTGTCGTCTTCGTCCGGCGACAGGTAGACGGACTTGCGCGGCGGCGTCACGTCGGAGGCGATGACGCGGTTGGCGCCCAGCCAGCCGGCGGCGTTGACCGGGAGGTTGTTGACGATGCCGCCGTCCGCCAGGGTGCGCCCTCCGACGTGGACCGGCTCGAACGCGCCGGGGAAGGAGGCCGAGGCGCGCACGGCGCTCACCAGGTCGCCATCGCTCATGACCACCTCCTCGCCGGACTCTATGTCGGTGGCGACCACGGCCAGCGGGAGCTCGAGCTCCTCGAAGGTGGCCGGGAGCACCTCGGCAAGGAAGGCCCCGAGGCGGTCGCCCTTCAGCAGGGCCGTCTTGAGCGAAAGGTCCACGACGTCACGCCACGCGGTGTGCTTGGCCAACTCGTAAAGGTCGTCCGCGCTCGCCCCGCGGGCGTAAATGGCCCCCAGGATGGCGCCCATGGACGTGCCGGCCACCACGTCGAACTTGGCGCCCGCGCGTTCGAGGACTCGCAGCACGCCGATGTGGGCGAAGCCCCGGGCGCCGCCGCCTGAGAGCACCAGGCCAACGGAGATATGACGTCCTGGACGTTCCATACGCGGATGCTAGCACGCGCCGGGAGGCGATCTCCCGGCGCGTGACACGTGGCCAAGGGCAGAGGGTGACCCCGGTGCCCGGAGGCGAGCGATCCTCAGTTGGACCCACTGGGTGGCACCACGGCCAGGGTCACCTTGACCGTCCGGGTGGCACCGTTGTTCCAGACCTCAAGCGTCATGACGTCACCGGCCTTGGCGCCAACCAGCAGCTTCTGGATGTCGGCGCCGGTCGTGAGGTCGTGACCGTCGGCCTTCATGATGATGTCGCCACCCGCCGGGAACGACTTGCCTCCGATGTTCGCCTCGAAGGTCGGGCCTTGCAGGCCGGCCTCCGCCGCGGGGCTACCCGGCTCTACCGCGAAGATCACCAGCCCGGTGTCGGGCATGTTGAGGGCCTTCCGCGCTTCCGCCGGGAAGTCCTTGGCCGCCACGATCTGGACGCCGATGCGTGGACCGTTGGCCACGGCGAGGTTCTGAGCGAAGACGCCCACGAGGCCGCCCTGCCGCATGAGCGGGAGCGCCTCGGAGAGGAGCTCGCTGGGAACGGCGAACCCGATGCCGATGTTGCCGGCGCTCCCGGCGCTGGTCATGCCCGGCACGATCATGGTGTTCACGCCCACGAGCCGGCCGGCGGAGTCGAGCAACGGGCCACCGGAGTTGCCGGGGTTGATGGCGGCGTCGGTCTGGACCATCGGGATCTCGATCTGGCCGATCGACTGCAGCTCACGGCCGATGCCCGAGACGATGCCCTGCGAGACGCTCGACTGCAGGCCGAAGGGGTTGCCTATCGCGATCACCTTCTGCCCGACCTGAAGCTTGGTGCTGTCGGCGAGCTCGAGGGGCTGAGCGTCGCTCGGCACCTTGCTGCCGTCGGTCAACTGCAGGAGCGCGACGTCGTAGTCGGGATCGGCGCCCACCACCTTGGCGTCGTACTCGTCGTCGACGTTGGCGAACACGACCTTGATGGTGGCGCCGTCGGCCGTCTCGACGCCGTTCTGCACGAGGGCGTCCTTCACCACGTGATAGTTGGTGACGATCTCGTTGGTGCCCACCACGAAGCCGGAGCCGCTGCTCTGCTCGACCTGCGTGCCCGAAGGCGGGAACATGTCGCGGAACTGTGGGGGAAGGAACGGGAGGATGTCCTGGTACTGGCTCACCCTGGAACCCCGCACCTCGACGTTGATGGCCACCACGCTCGGCCCCCACTTGTTGACGATGTCGACGGTGTTCTGCTCGTCTTGCAGCAGGGCCGAGGCGGCCTGGTAGCTGGTGGACTGCGCCACGACCGGGCGGCCGGGCAGCCAGAGTGCGGCACCGGCGGCCAGCAGGACCCCGATGCCTAGGATGGTGATCAAACGACGGTTTCGCACGATGCTCCTCCAACTTAGCCCCCGAGGGGCCGCGCGCAACGCCGGGGGCGTTAACGCGCACATCTCATAACCTAGCGCCGGGGCGTGAAACCTGGCCGTGATGAGAATGAGCTTCGTGAAGAAGGTAACAATCTGCGCTCGCCCGCGGTGAGGCGCTCGAGTCCCAGGACGACGACCACGCCCGCCAGCACGAGGGCGCTCATGAGTAGCGCGCTCTGCCAGTCCCCCGTGGACCACGGCCAGGCGGCTGCGCCCGAGGGGTCGAAGAACGGCCAGACCTTGTAGAGGCTCCCCGCGATGAAGCCGGTCAGGGCCGCGACCATCGGGTCGTGGTGGCGCTTCAGGAGGTTGGCGAGCAGGCGCGCGAACGACAGCAGCCCGACGATCGCCCCGAGCCCTATCGGCACGACGATGCCGAGGTCGAGGTGTGAGAGCCCATGCAAGGCGAGGTCGTACTTGCCGAGCAGGACGAGGATGAACGCGCCGGAGACTCCAGGGAGGACCATGGCGCAGATCGCCAGGAAGCCGGAGAGGAACAAGAACGGTGCGCTGCCGGGCGTGTCGATGGGCGCCAACGTGACTATGAACAGTCCGGTTCCGGCACCCAGGATGAGCGCCAGGAAGGCGCCGGGGCGCCAGCGGTCGACGTGGCGCCCGACGACGACCGCCGAGGCGACCACCAGGCCGAGGAAGAACGCCAGCACGAGGCCGGGATGATTCGCCAACAGGTTCCCTACGACTCGGGACAGGAGCGCGAACGCCGTGGCGATACCCGCCGCGAGGCTGAACAGGAACCCGACGTCCGCGGCCCGGAAGGCCTCGCCGAGCCGGCCGCGAGACAAGGGCCGCAAGAACTCCTTGCTCGAGAGTGCCGCCAGGGCCGCCAGCAGGCGGCCGTACACCCCCACGATCAGCGCGACCGTCCCCCCGCTGACGCCTGGGATGAGGTCGGCGCTGCCCATGGCCACGCCCTTGAGGTAGTTACTCAAGACGGCGACCAGCGGCGGCAGGTCCCCCGCCGCCTTCGCCGCCTTGGCCTCGCTCGGGTTTTCGGGTGTCGACGCAGCCGCCTCGTGGTCCTGCACTCCGGGGATGCTATCACGGGCCCTCCGGCGGACTGTCGGCGCCTGCATGCTGTAGCCTGAGCGCCAGGAGCACGGCATGAGCGATTCCATCCATTCACAGTTGACGGAGACCCTGGAAGGGTTGGGCGTCGAGCCGGCCAAACTCGAAGAGCTCGCCTCGAACCTCCTCTGGCGCATCGGTCGCCTGTCGGACGACGGCCCGGTGACGGTACGCGTCGGATTGGCCTCCAGCGCCGCCCTGTTCCAGCAGTTGGACCGACTGCGCGGTGCGTCCGACTCCGAGGTCGAGGCCGCCGTCAACGATGGGAGCATCAGGGTGGAGTGGGTGGGTCCCCGCCCGAAAAGGGAGCGTTGACGACCAGGGCGCTGGGGGCTCGCTCGGCCGACGACGACGCCGGCTGGCTGCGCCTCGACCACGAGATCGCGTTCAGCCTCGGCGTCGCGCTGCCTCACGCCCAGGCTCTCGACTTCGTGCGTGACGTCGAGCTCTCCTTACGCCACGCGGACTTCCTCGCCAACCTCAGGGTGACTGGCGGGGAGGTCCCTACGGTGAGCGCCGAGTTGCCCGTCGACGGCGGCCCGTTCGGCGTCCGCACCCTGCCGTTCGAGAGCGTCGTCGAGGTCACGCCGGATGGCGCCCGCCTCGTGCCGCGCCGACTCGAGTTGGGCGGCGACGGCTGGGCCGAGGTTAGGGGCGAGGCCAAGGTGCTCACGGTAGCGGGATCTCGGCCCGGAACCAGCCTCGACTACGCCTTCGACATCACCTTGCACCTCGCGACGCCCAGCGCGGAGCGGTGGGGCACTCAGGCGCTCTTGAAGATGGTGGAGCTGACCGCGTCCACGGTGCTGCGCAAGGTCGCTGGTCGCTTCCCCCGCGCTCTGGAGGCTTCCGCCGCGGAGGCTTTCCGCGCCGCTCGGGTCTCGCGCGTCCCCGGCGAGTGAGGGCGTCGCCTCCGGGCGCCGTCGTTGCCTGCAGGCGCCGGCGTCGCGTCCGGGCGCCGTCGCCTCCAGGCGCCGCCGTCGCCGCCGTCACTTGCCCACGCAGAAGCGCGCGAAGATGCTGGCCAGCGTCTCGTCCGTCACGCTCCGGCGGCCGGTGACCGCCCCCAACTCCTCGAGAGCCTCCTGCAGGTCGAGCGCCGCCAGGTCGTGGCGCCCCTCGGCCGCGCGCAGGGCCGACCGCTCGACCGCCTCGAGGGTCCCCTCGAGGGCCGCCACGTGCCGCTCGTTCCCGATCCAGACCTCGGCGCCGGCGGCAGATCCTATCAGGCTAAGGGCGACCGCCTCCCTCAGGCCATCCAGCCCCCGGCCCGTTCGAGACGACAGCCGCAACACCCCGCCCGCCCACGCCTTGGCGGGTAGGTCCTCGAGGGGCCACGCCTCGCCCAGGTCCTGCTTCGTGACGATGATCAGCGTCCGGTCCGGTGACAGTTCCGCCAGGAGCTCGCGGTCCGCCTGAGCCAGCGGCTCGGAGCCGTCGAGTAGCACCAGCCGAAGGTCGGCCTGCTCGCCGATCCGGCGGGCTAGTTCCACGCCGCTCGCCTCGATGTGGTCGCCGGCCGTCCTGATACCTGCCGTGTCGATCGCCACCACCGGCAGGCCGCCCAGGGTGAGGGGTGCCTCCAAGTAGTCGCGGGTGGTTCCGGGCACGTCGCTCACCAAGGAGCGGGCGTACCCGAGCAGCGCGTTGAGCAGGCTCGACTTGCCGACGTTGGGCCGCCCGAGCAACGCGAGTCGCGCTCCCTGGCGGCTGAGGCGGCCCGCCTCGGCGGTGGCGAGCAGCGCCCGCAGGTCGGCGGCGGCGCGGGCCAACGGCTCGACGAGGTCGTGATCCGGCACGCCCTCGTCGGGGTAGTCGAAGGCCGCTTGGACGGCCGCGTAGGCCTGCAGCACGTCGGTCTGCACGGCGCCCAGGCGCGCGCCCAGCGCCCCGCTCAACCCGAACGCCGCGTTGCGGCGCGATGCGTCGGTCTGGGCCTCGACTACGTCCATCACGCTTTCGGCCTGGACCAGGTCTATGCGCCCGGCGAGGTAGGCGCGCAGCGTGAACTCGCCAGGGCCTGCGAGCCGGGCGCCGGCTCGCAGGCATGCGTCCAGGGTGGCGCGGAGCACGGCCGGACCCCCGTGCGTCTGAAGCTCGACCACGTCCTGGCCCGTGTAGGAGCGCGGCGCGCGGAAGGTGAGAAGCAGGGCCTCGTCCACCGGGTCACCACCGGCCCACACTTGCCCGTAGACGATGCGCCCGGCTGGGCGCAGGCCGGCCGCGGGCCCCCGGGCGGGCCGGAACACGGCGTCGGCGACCTCGTAGGCGTGGGGCCCGGAGACCCGCACGACGCCGACCGCCCCCATGCCTGGCGCGCTGGCGATGGCGACGATGGTGTCGTCGGTAGGAGGGAGCGTTGCCACGCCCCATGGTCGCACCCCGGCCGCACTCGGTGGGTAGGGCGGCTGCTCCCGCCCAGCCACGACGTTGATAGAATCGCGTTCACCGCGCCCACGGCGCGCCCAACCGGAGGACAAGTGGACATCATCCTTGCGTTGCAGCGCCTCGCGTCTCCCGCGTTGGACCGCGTGATGCTCCTGGTGACCGACCTCGGCTCCCAGGAGGCCTACACCGTTTTGCTCGTCTTCGCCTACCTGGCGGTGGACGCCGCGTTCGGCCGCCGCTTGGGAATCGTGTTCCTCGCCGGAGCGTTCATCAACGAGTTGATCAAGGGCGCAGTCCAGGAGCCGAGGCCGTTCGAAGTGAACCCCGCGGTGGCTCGCACCAGCGCGGCTCTCGAGACGGCGCCGGGCAGCTCGTTCCCGTCGGGCCATGCCCAGCAGGCGGCGCTGTTCTGGGGCCTGGCGGCGGTGCACTTCAGGCGCGCGTGGTTCTGGGTGCTCGCGGCCGTGGTGGTAGCCCTCGTTTCGGTGTCGCGGGTCTACCTCGGTGTGCATTACCCTGCGGACGTCTTGGCCGGTTTGGGTCTCGGCGTCGCGGTGCTGCTGGCGTCCCTGCTCCTGCGGCGACTCGCGTTCGAGCCGGGCAAGGCCGTCATCGTCGTGCTGGGCCTGGCGCTGCCGCTGGCGCTTCACCTGTTCATCAACACACCCAACTCGCACGTTTACCTGGCCGCCCTGTCGGCCTTCGCCGTTGGCCCCGAGATCGTCACTCACCGCGCCAGTGGCGACGTCGTCACGCGGCTCCTCATGGGGGTCTTGGGCGTGGTGCTGGTGGGCGCCGTGATGGGCCTCACGTCGGCGGTCATGCCGGAGGAACTGAAGCGGGCGCTGCTGCCCTCGTACCTGCGCTACCTGGTGATCGGCCTGACGGGCACGCTCCTCGCGCCGCTCGCCTGCCGCGCCCTGCGGCTCAGCGGTGGCCCCGCAGTCGCCGCCGGCAGCGCCCGGCGCTACTGAGTATGCCGGGCGCGCCGCGCGGGGATGCCGCGGGGGAGCCCACGCGGCGCCTCCGGCTGACCCTGGAGTTCGACGGCACCGGCTTCTCCGGCTGGCAGCGCCAGGCCGGTGGCGAACGAACGGTCCAGGCCACCACGGAGGAGGCGTTCGCCGCCCTTCCGGGCCGGCACTCAGCCGTCCTGGCGGCGGGCCGCACCGACGCGGGCGTGCACGCCCTGGCCATGGTGGCGCACGTCGACACGACCTCGCAGATCCCCGAGGAGAAGCTGCGCCTCGCACTCAACGCCCACCTGCCGGCCGACCTGAAAGTGCTGGCGGTGGCCGACGCGCAGGCGGATTTCGAGGCCCAGTTCGACTGCCGCTACCGGCGTTACCTCTACCGCATGCGCGTCATGCGCGGCGACCCTCGAGGCATGGCGATCCACCGTCACCGGTTACTGGCGGTTCATTGGCACCCCGACGTGGCGGCCATGCAGGCCGCCGCCGGTCACCTGCTCGGCACGCACGATTTCGCGAGCTTCGCCACTCAGGAAACGCGCAAGACCGTACGCACCGTGCACCTCTGCGAGCTCAGGGAGGAGCACGGGGAGCTGCGCCTTCACGTGGCCGCCGACGGCTTCTTGCGCAACATGATCAGGACCGTGGTCGGGACCCTCCTATGGGTGGGGCGGGGAACGCTCTCGCCGGACGAAGTTCCTGACCTCCTGGCGGCCCGCGACCGCAGGCGCGCCGGGCACAACGTCGGCCCGCAGGGCCTCTACTTCGTGGAGGCCGGCTACTCGTCATGGGACCTCGCGGCGTCCGAGCGCGCCGTTTCCGACCTGGTCGTTTGAGGACACCGGCCGTGGGCGGCTGCTCACGGCGTCCACGTATACTCGGGGGCATGAGCATACGTGTCCGGCCGCTCCTGGAAGCGGACCTGGAGCCTCTGGCGGTTATCGACACTGGTTACGCGGCGGCGCACAGCCTGCCACCCGCCGTAAGCCTGGCCACGCTGCGCTTCTTCGAGCGCAGCGGGCACTCGTTCGTGGCGGAGCGGGTGGACGACGACGGCCTCGCCAGGCCCACCGGCTACTTGTTGGCGCAGGCCATCTGGACGGGCGACAGCCCGACCGTCCACGCGCTGAGGCTCGCCGTCGACGATGTCGCCGCCGCCGAAGCGCGTGTCGCGCTGGTGAGGGCACTGGTCAAGAGCGCCTACGATGCGGGCGTCTACCAACTGCTCTTCCGCACCCCCGGCACCGACGAGTCACTCCGCGACGCCCTGCAGGCCGAGGGCTACCTTCCCGACGACCATGTGACGCTCGAGCTCGTGCTGGGCTCGCGCGCGAGCGAATGGGCGGAGCGCCTGCGTGCCCGCTGAACGCGCCAGGGTCTTGATGGGCGTCCGGGGCATGGACACGGACGGAGCCCGCGAGCGCGTCATCGAGGCTCTCCGCGCCGTGCCTGGCGTGCTGGACGTGGCGCCGAGCGACGCCTCGCGCGTAGCGGTCGACTACGACCCGACGGAGGCCACGGCCATGGACCTGATCCGGGCCCTGCGGCGCATAGGTTTCCTGGCCGGCATGGAGTGAGGCTCCGCCGAACCGCCGGCTGCGTTGGGTAGAATGGCCCACCGTTACGGCGCCGGCGAGGGGTGGGGTCTGGACCCGGTTGCCGGCGGAACCTCGCCGGGGCGGTCGACGCCGGCGGCGATCAGGAGGACCGAGCCATGGACGACGACAATACGCGCGGCGCCGAGGCTGCCGCCGAAGCCGGTGCGGAGTCCGAGGCACAGGCAACCCCCCAAGAACAGGGCGAGCAGGGTGGTAGGAAGAAGGCGCCCTCCAAGGGCCCGGCGGGCCTGCTGAGCACGTTCGGCAAGCAGAAGCCGGAGCCTAAACCCGTCGAGCGGAAGGTAGACCAAGTACGCGTCTCGGACGACGCGCTGGCCAGCATCATCGGACTCTCGGCCCACGAGGTCCCGGGCGTGGTGGGCATGGCGCCCGCCAGCATGTCCGAGGGCATAAGGCGGCTGCTGGGAGCGCGGCAGGTAGACGAAGGGGTGGTCATCGAGCACCCTCACGGTGAAGGACGGGCCGATGTCGACCTTCACGTGGTGGTGGCGTACGGCGTGAACATCCCCGTGGTGGCCGAGTCCGTGAGAGAGCGTGTGCGCTACGCGGCGCTGCACTACGCCGGCACCAAGTTGGACCAGGTGCGGGTGCGCGTCGTGGGTGTAAGTCGTGGCTAAGGCCGCCACGCCCGCCACCTGGACCGCCAAGGACTTCGCCAAGGCGCTCGAGTTCGCCACCGAGTGGCTCGGGGTTCACGTCGAGGAGGTGAACGCCCTCAACGTCTACCCGGTTCCCGACGGCGACACGGGCACCAACATGCACCTCACCTTGCAGTCGGTGAGGCGCCAGTTGGTAACCGAGGCGCCGAAACGCCTGGAGCAGGTGGCGCGCGCGATGTCGTACGGCTCGCTGCTTGGCGCCCGGGGCAACTCGGGCGTGATCCTTTCGCAAGTCCTCAAGGGCTTCGCCGAGGCCATCAAGGGCCGTGAGCGCCTGGACGTCGTCGCGCTTTCGGAGGCGCTACTGGCGGGCTCGGAGGCGGCGTATGCGGCGGTCATGAAGCCGGTCGAGGGCACGATCCTGACCGTGGTGCGCGAGTCGGCCGAGGCTGGAGAGCGGTTCTTGCTGGAGGCCGTGGAGTCGTCCGGCGACGGCGTGGCGCCCGCCCTGCTCCTGGCAGAGGTCATACGCGCGGCCCGCTCGTCTCTCGAGCACACGCCCGAGTTGCTGCCCATCCTGAAGCAGGCCGGGGTGGTCGACGCCGGCGCCCTGGGCTACGTCTACCTGCTCGAGGGGCTTCTCGCGTACTTCGAGGGGCGTGACCTGCCGCCGCCGCCCAAGATCGAACGGCGAGCGCAGGAGCAGTTCGAGGAGGAGGCCTACGGCTTCTGCACGGAGTTCCTGCTCGCCGACGCTACCGAATCTGCAAGCACGATCCGAGACTTGGTCGCGCCGTTCGGTGACTCCCTGTTGGTGGTCGGTGCCGAGGGTTTCGTCAAGGGCCACATCCACACGGAAGAGCCCGAGAAGCTGCTCGCCACCGTGGCCCGCTACGGCAAGATGGTGCGCTCGAAGGTCGAGGACATGAGCGAGCAGCACTCCGAGATCTTGGCCGGTGTCGACGCGGCCAACGTGGAGCCGCCCAAGAGTGGCGCGGTGGCGGTAGCCAACGGCTACGGGGTCACCAAGGCCTTCCGCAGCCTGGGGGTCCGCGTGGTTGGCGGCGGCCAGACGGACAACCCCTCGGTCGAGGACATCGCCGACGCCGTCCGCAGCGTCGGGGCCGGGGCCGTGATCATCATGCCCAACAACAAGAACGTCATCATGGCCGCCGAGCGCGTGGCCGAGCTCGTGCCCGGCAAGGACGTGCGCGTGTTGCCGACCACGTCGCTGGGCCAGGGACTGGCTGCCGCCGTGCTCTTCCAAGAGGCCGGCGACCCGGACGCCCTGTACGCGGAGATGAAAACCGCGGCCGACTCCTCGCTGACGCTGGAGGTGACCCGCGCGAGCCGCGACGCCGAGATCGACGGGGTGAAGGTGCGCGAGGGAAACGCCATCGGGCTCGCCGACGGCAAGCTGGTGGTGTCGGCGCGCGACTACGACTCGTGCCTGCTCGCCTTGCTGGAGGGCCGGGCCGAGGCGGTCGAGATCGCCACGCTCTTCCACTCGGTGGAGATAAGCCCCGAGCGGGCGCAAGCGGCCGCCGGGCGCGTTGTGAAGGCTTATCCGGACCTGGAGGTGGAGGTGCACCCGGGGGCTCCGGACCTCTACGCCTACCTGATGGTGCTCGAATAGGCAGCGGTGAACATGGCCGGTTCATTAAGACACCGTGGCCAACTGCCCACTACCTGAGAAGCGCCGCGGCTTAGAGTACGAGGCGGACTCAACGGAAGGAGATCACGCATGAAACGATTCAACTTGGTTCTTGCGGCCGCCGCGGCGGCAACGCTGACGCTATCTGCGTGTGACATCACGATCACCGGCCCACCGGCAGGGCCGCCGCCCCCAGACGTCACCCGGACTGCCGGCACCGATCCGGATAGCGCGGCATGGTCGGGTACTGTCACCCGTGGCGACTCCGTCATCTTCAAGCTCGACGTTCCCGCCAGCGTCAGCAGCGGTTACGACGTCCTTTACCTCGAACTCGACAACAACCTGCAGCTGGAACTGCGCGACCCCAATACCTACAACGTGGTGGCCAGCAGCTCCGGGCCCAGTTACTTCGCTAGAGGCATAGCGGGCCTGAGCACCGCGGCGGCCGGCGAGTTGGGTGCGCAGGCCATCGGGCTCCCGACCGCTTGCCGCGGAAGTTGCATCATCATCCCGGCGCCATCGGCGAGTACGTTCTACGCTCGCGTGGTCAACCCTACGGGTACCGGACTGAGCACCAACTTGTACTTCTATGGCGACGCCGAGCAGGACACCGGCGAGCCGAACGACCAGCTGTCTGACGCCGTGCCCTTCGACGTGTACGCAGCAGGCGGTGACCAAGGCGCCATCGAGCTGCTCGGTGACGTCGACTACTACAGGGTGTCGCAGCCGCGCAGCGTGGTGTTCAGCACGGTAACGGGCAACCCCGTCGACCTCCGTGTGTCCGTCCACGATGCCTCCGGCGCCAGGGTGGCCGGACCGTTCGACCAGAACGGGGTCTTCAACGTCCAAGCCGGCGAGTACCTCAAGGTCTACTCGCTCAGCGGCCGCGCCGGCGCACCTGCAAGCAGCAGGTACACGCTGCTCGGCCAACCCTGAACCAGCTCGAGCGCTAGCGCGCGCGTCTCACCAAGTCCACGCATGGGCCGTTACACTCGGCCCATGCGTGTTCTCGTTACCGCGAGCAGGTCCCGCCGCCTCGTGCTCGCCCACCTCGTGCTGGTGCTCGTGGCCGGCGGCGCCTTCGCGCAGACGTGCCAGGCGGAGCTCACGGCTGCCCTGCCGGCGGGGCCACTGGAAAGGGTCGCAACCGGCCTCGACGCCGCCGCGGTCATGCGGCGCGCCGTAGAGCTCGTCGAGCCGGCGTTGCCACCGCTGCAGTACGACGAGCCCGTGCCGCTCGAGGCG
>JACDJC010003333.1_pt1 | contig 11755 bp, 4 predicted proteins | sample 7454191 | NCBI WGS metagenome assembly JACDJC01 (sample SAMN14253291, study PRJNA609438) | sludge metagenome | isolation source: sludge after 25d culture with pyrite and EDTA | collected 2018-12-20
CGGTGCCCGTCGTGCGATGCACTGGCTCTACCACTGGCTAGCTGTCGAACCTGTGGTGAGGCCTACTGGACGAGCCCCGCACCGCGTCGAGAACTCGCGTCGGTCACCATGCTGCAATCCGTCGAGGTCGAGCGGAACATGCCGGCCGTGTATCTCGCGAACCCCACTGAACTACCGGACATCAACGACGTGGACGAGGACAACCACCGAGTTGTTTGGGAGGAGATCTCGGCCTGTCCATGGTGCGGCGCATTCCGCTGCGGTGGTGGCGAAGTCGAACACTCTCGAAGCTGCCCTCACCCCTTCGGGCCCCGCGTGTATCGGGCCTCCGTGGATGAAGCCCACTGTCCCAGCTGCGGTGATCGAGGGGCGCGCGACCGCCCCATCCTGCTGTCACTCAAGGGCTCTGCGGCGGCCTCGACAGCCGTCATCACCCAGGGGTTGTCCGACGAACTTCGCCAGCGTGAGGGTGAGGCCGGCGGCCGACTACTCGTGTTCGCCGACAGCCGTCAGAATGCCGCGCAACAGGCCGGCTATGCCGACGATCAGGGCGCCCGGATCGCTGTTCGGCAGCTAGCAACCGCTGCTCTCGAGTCCGGGCCACTTGCGGTCAACGCGTTGGAGCAGCGCGTTCGCGGTATGGTGCTCGACGATCCGGAGATGCTCCGACGTTGGCTCGCCGGCGAGAGCAGATCCCGATTCGGGGAGATCAGTGACCCGGCCTATCTGCCCTCCGGTGAGGATCGGAAGCAACTCGAGCAGCAGCTGAGTTGGGAGTTGATCCTCGAGTTCACTGAGCGGAGCCGTCGACGCTTCGCGCTCGAGCAGGAGGGTGTCGCCATCGTCGAAGTCGACGCCTTTGAACACGTTGTCGCCTCGGTCGAGCGAGCTTGGTCGGGCCATCCATTTGGCGACGCGCTCGGGCCGTACATTCGCGCACTGGTGGACGCCCTTCGCCAGGTTCGGGCTGTTGACCACAGGTGGCTGAAGTTGTCCCCTCAGACGCTTGCGAGAAACCACGGGATCCGAATCGGGGATCGTGCCGTCACCTCGGCGCGTGGATTCGCTGCCAAGCGGTTCCAGAGCTCCCGCGACGGCGTAGATATTCGCGGTTGGACCGCTCCTCGCAATGCGAGTCGTCTCACCGAGTTGGCCGGCCGAACCCTCGACCGCCCTCCGACTGCACTCAACGAAGCGGTCGAGACGCTGGTGGAACATCTGCATCAGGTGGGCCTTCTCAAGCAAGCCAAGATCGGCGGGAAGAAGTGCTATCAACTTGACCACAAGCGGCTCATGGTGACACTGCGCGATGGCCGACCTCTGTGGCGCTGCGGCAGGTGTGGTCATGTGCGGCCAACCGTTCTGATGAATGGGGACGGCGGCCCACTGTGCGTTCGTTGGCAATGTCGCGGAGTGCCGACGCCATGGGAGCCGACGGAGGATCGCGACTTCTACCGGTCCCAATACTTCGCGGAGCCACGCCGGTTCATTGTGCGCGAGCACTCGGGGCAGGTCGAGGGCGAGGAACGGCTCATGTTGGAGGCCCGTTTCAACGATCCCGACCGGCCGATCATCGATGCCCTGGCCTGTACGCCAACCCTCGAAGTCGGAGTCAGCCTCGACGACCTGAACGCGGTCGTTCTGCGAAACCTTCCGCCGACTCCAGCCAACTACGCGCAGCGGGTGGGTCGGGCGGGTCGGCGGAGCAAGATCGCCCTATCCGTCGCTCACGCGGGCCATGGCCCTCACGACAGCTACTACTTCGCCGAGCCAGGCGAAATGATCGCCGGAAAGGTGAGGGCGCCAGCGATCTCGCTCGACAACGGTCCGCTCCTCAGACGGCACGTCAACTCGCTCATCATGGAGATCCTTCGGGTGGATGTACCGGATCGCTGGATTCCGCCTCTCGACGCCGGGTGGGGGGAGGAGGAGCCCACCGTTGCCGACGTCGACGGTGTCCTTCTTGAGTCCACGATCGCAGCGTTTGAAGATCGCCTCACAGACCCTGCTGTCCGGGCAAAGGTCGACGCCGCCGTTACTGCCGCCTTCCTCTCCGACCCTGAGATCACGCCGATCGCGGACGCCGCAACGGTGTGCGCCAGCCAGGCGGACAAGTTCCTCGGCGATCTGCGGACGTGCCTAAATCGGTGGTGCTATCGCTATAGGGACCTCCTCGATGCATGGAAGTCCAGCATCTCAGCGCCGGGTCTGCCATCGCAATCACGTAAGGAGTACCAGGACCGGCTGTACCGCGAGTTGGTGCGACTGTCCAACCCGCAGTCACCTGAGTACCGCCCGCTTGGCTTCCTCGGTCTCGTTGGTTTCCTGCCTCGCTACGGCTTCACCGCCGACTCGGTGCTGCTGTATCCGCCGGGCGGCGACGACCCGATCGTTCAGGCCGCGCCCGTCGCAGTGACCGAGTTCGCACCCGACAACGTGGTCTACGCACGCGGAAGGAAACTGAAGATCCGCCGTCTGGACCCGACACCGGTCGAGGAGGCATCGGCTGGTGCCGAGCATCGAGACAACGTCCTGTCTGATGCTCGTCGGTGTGATCAGTGCGACTACCTGACCGGCGATCCGTTGATCAAGGAATGTCCCGAGTGTGGCGCAGACCTCATCTCACAGCGGGTCATCCGTCTCACCGGAGTCCGCGGTGGCGGAGGCAACATCTCCTCTGAAGACGAATACCGTTCATCGGCGCAATACGACGTTCGAACCATCCTCGGAGAGCCAACGGCTCCCGACGAAGCGATCGAACTTGCTGGTCTCCGTTTCGTTCGGAGTGCCGGCCGCAGCATCACAATCGCCAACCGGGGACTTCGAGATCGCGATACGGGTGAGTCCCATGGATTTGACCTGTGCACTGGTTGTGGACTCGCCCTTGAGTCACGTCCACCTGAGGACGGCGAAGCTGTCGACGACTCGGGCGATGAGGTCGACTCCCGACACCGCCCCGGCTGTCCAGGCGCCACCGATGTCGATCGCACCGTCATTCGCCGCAACACCTGGCTGATTGCTGAGATTCGGGGGGATGCCGTCGAGGTGCATCTCCCGCTGGGCGTCCGCGGAAGCGGTTTTGCGTCGTGGCGCACCACGATGGCGGAGGCGCTGACGCTCGGGGTTCGAGAGACCATGCAGGCGGGTCGTCGCGACCTTCAGTGGTTCGAGAAGCGCAAGGACGACGAGCCCATATCCCTCGTCATCTACGACACAATGCCGGGCGGCACCGGCTACATACCGAAGCTCTTTGCCAACGGGGGAAGCGGCCTGAAGGCTGCGGCCGCTGAGGCGCTCGGAAGGCTGGAGGGGTGCGCGTGCGCCGACAGCTGCCACCGCTGCTTGAGAGACTTCTGGAACCAACGGAACCACTCCCTGCTCGATCGATTCCAGGTCATCGGCACGCTTCGCCGAATGGTCGGAGCGACAGCTCTCGCCGACGCCGAGCTTGACAATGAGCTCCTGGAATCCTTCCTTGAGCACGAGTTCTTCGATCGCCTCGCGAAGGCCGGTCTGCCAATCCCGACCCTTCAGGTCAATCGTCGCATCGGAGAGCGTTTGATCACACGGGTCGATGCCGAGTATCGAGATCCAGACGTCTCGATCTTCCTCGACGGTCGCGCGTATCACGCACAGGATGAGGAGAAGATCCGTGATGATCTCCACCGTCGCAATCAGCTAGAGCGCCAAGGTGTCTGCGTCCTCGAATTCACGTTCGGTGACGTGATCCACCGATTCGACACGGTCACCGCAACACTTCGTGCAGCACTGAGCGGGAGCGCTCTCAACGCAGATCCCGCTTCAGCGCCTGGACTTCGATTGACCCACGTTGACCGCGGAGCTAAGCAGGCAGACGTTGAAATCTCGGCGAATGCTTGGCTTACGTCAGAGGCGGCGCGGGAGGTATCTTTGCACAGCGCCAATCAACTGCGGGTAGCGGGTTGGCGTCTGCAGCGCCGAATCGAGGGCAGCCCCTAGACGCTTGCCCAGTTGATTGCATCGAGTGCCTGTTCCGTGCCAACCACCTCGAGAAACGACTGGGCTCTGCTGAGCCCGGTGTATGCCAACGCACGCTCGACGTCGCTGGTGACGTTCATGAGCGCCAATATGACGACCTCGGCTTCCATGCCCTTGAAGCGGTGCACTGTCTCGACGGCGATGCCATCGTCGCCGAAGGTGGTCAGGCCAATGCCGTCCACGTCGCGCCCGAGAAGCGAATCTGCAATGTCGCGGGTGGACGACAGCACTTGGATCCGATCGGGAACGACGCCTGCCTCGATCAACTCCTTGAGACGGCCGAGAATGCGGTCCACAGCTCCGTCGACCGACTTCACGACGTGGAACTTCGGCTTCGGTCCCTCAACCCTGTTGACTCGAACCTCGCCGCCGTAGACAGCAGCAACACGTTCGGCAATGGGACGCGTGTTCCGACAGTTCTTGGTCAGCCGGTACTCGTAGGCGGTTTCGAACGGCGGCGCCCAATCAGCGACGTATAGAGCCTGTTGTGTGTCGGCGAACACGTAGAACCAGCCGTCGTTGAAGTCTCGCATGACCAGGCGGAGGGGATCCCACCAGCTCGACTTGAAGTCCTGGCCTTCGTCGACTACGACCGCATCGACCTCAAAGCCCACCTCGGCTGCAGCATCAGCGAAGCGGGCAGGCAACTCTGACGCAAACCAGTCGGCCGGGAGACGTTCGGGAATGAGCTGGCCCGCAGAAACGCAGACAGACCTCGCCACCTGATGAAACGTGCCGGCTCTCACATTCGGATCTCCTGCGAAGCTTTGTGCCAATTGCCGGCCGAGCAATTCGTTGTAGCAGACGAGTAGAACGCTCGCCCCCAGATCGGAGAGTCGACGAGTGCGTTCCACAGCCAGAAGGGTCTTGCCGGTACCGGCGCCGCCGAAGACGACGGCCTGACGATTTCCAGCAATCGCGTCCAGGACGTCGAACTGCTCGCCGGTGAGTTCGACGAGCTGGTCCTTTGCATCGTCCAGCTCGTCAACCAGCAGCCGGCGAACGGTCACGGACGGAAGCAACAGCTTTCGAATGCGACTGAGCATCGCGTCGCTCAGGTTCTGAGGTGGCTTCCAATAGGACGCAAGATCCGAGATGGACGCCTCGATGGGCTGAAGGTCCTGTCGATCGATGATGATTTCCCGGGGGCCGTCCGGCCCGAGGGCGTGCGTCACTCTCACGTGCGGAAATGAGACGGCGTATCCAACGCGCGGGCCTCCTCCGAGGCCTGGTACCTCCGCAGCCAAGAAGTCGCTCAACTGGCGTTTGCACGCTGCAGCCTGTTCAAAAGGGTTTTCGATTGACTCCGTCCTGCCGGAGCCATGACGGCGAACGTAGGTGCCGTCCTCAATCGCGATCTCGCCTCCCTTCGCTTCGATTACGAGGATCCCCTTGGCTGGATGGAAGAGCGCAAAATCCGTCTCCCCATCGCCTTGTCTCCCGCGGCGGAGCGCTTGCCACTTGATGTTGTGAAACACCAGCCAACTGTCGTCGAGCCTCCGAAGGGCGGCAAGGACGCGCTTCTCTGAGTCGTGCTCTGGCTCGCGATGCTCGGGAAAGAGGCGCTTCGGATTTCAGGGTGGGGTGAGGTGGTTGAGGAGTGACCAGTTGGGCTTGCCGGCGTAGAGCAGGGCGCGGATGCGGTAGTGCTCGAAGCGTCGGAACCCGAACGCGGTGCGCTTCACGCGCTTGACCAGATTGTTGATTGCTTCGGTGGGTCCGTTGCTGACGTGCGACTGGTGCCAGGCGACGATCTGGGTGGCCCACTTGGCGATGGTGCGGCCGAGACGGCGCACCTCGAAGGGCATCGATGCGTCGGTGAAGTCGCGGGCGATCTCCGTCACCCACGCGGCGGCGAGCTCAGGGTCGGTGTGGTCGTAGATCTGGCGGACGACTTCTTTCGCGTTCCATGCGAACCACACCTCACGCAACGGGTCGCCGGCGGCGAGCAACCCCATCAGACGTTCCCGTCCTTCGATGGTGAGTCGTTCGGCGGCCATCACCAACCGGCGTCGGGCGCGGTAGAGCGGGTCGTCTTTGCGGCCGCGGTGACCGACCGTCTCGTTCTGCACCCGACGTCGGCATTCGTCGAGCGCGGTGTTGCCCAGGCGCACGACATGGAACGGGTCAGCGACCTGGACCGCCAAGGGGAGGATCGTGTCGAACACCGTTCGATAGCTGTTGGACAGATCGAGTGTCGCCCACCTGACCTGTTCGCACCAGCCGTCGGGACGGGCTGCGAACCAGGCGCAGCAGGTGTCGACGTCCTTGCCGTCGAGCACGTCGAGCAGTTGGCCGCGCTCGACGTCGACGACCTGGGTCGACCAGCGTTGGCGCCGGTAGCGGCCCTCGCGCACGTAGAGCGTCTCGTCCAACCCGACCGCGTCCACCACGCCGTAGCGGGCCGGGTCATCGATCAACGGTTCACCGAAGACCATGACCGCGTCCATCACCGTGTGCCAATCACACCCGAGATCCGCGGCGACTTCCGACACTGCCCGGCCGTGCCGGCCGACCTGTGATGTCGCCCACCTGGCAGCCCGCGTCGTCATCGCGCAACGTGTCGAGCTGATCCTCGAGTCCTGCTCGGTCCAGGACCGGCGACACCTCGGGCAACGCCACCGCTGCTTGTGCACCACCAACCGAGTGGGCCGCCCGAAGCACGGCAGATCCACCAACACCACCTTGCGAACCCCATGCCGATGCGCCACAGTGCCGCACGTGCACGACGGTCGCGCGGTCACGCTGGCGACCTCGATGCGCAGCCAATGCGGCCAGTCGCCGACCCCGAGCACCGTCACGTCGGGCAGCCCGACAAGCAGCGCGCACATGCGCGTAGGATCAGTTTCCACAGGGGCTCCCGCGACTCGACGACGTTAGACACCGTCAGATTCGCAGAGCCCCTGTACCGCGCCCGGGATCACCTACCCGACAGCAACCCCACCCTCAGATCCGAAGAGCCGGGAAAGACCTGTGCCACTGGCGACACTCTCGCAGAATCTGAGAGTCAAGCCGTGACGTTGCGTCAGCGGGCGCGAAGTCGTTTGTAGGGTGAGTTGTCCACGCCCGGGTGTAGGAGACGCCACAGATGATGTGCAGCCAACTTCAAGGTCCAGCTGCCCGATTCGCGCAGGTTGTCGAGACGTTGGCCGGCTCCGTCGCTGTCCTCGAGCCCCTCGTATACATAGAGGTACGCCCAGCCTTCAGGTAGGCCCTGCCGATCGGCTTCGATTACAAACTCCTGGTCGTCAACGTCGTTCGAGATGATGCATGCGTAACCCCGGTAGTCCGAGAACAACACTGCCCTGGTTGCTGGCCCATCCGACCTGCGGATCGCGCGAAGAAGATGCGACCAGGACTGGTTTGCCTGGTTGATCGGGGTGACAGTGTCCTCCAACATGTACCCACCACCGTGAGCGTGCTGTTGCGCCACCAGCACGCCCCCGACCCGGGCGATCATCCCCATGCCATAGCTGTTGACGCCATGGCCGCGGTGCCCGTACAGCCAGAAGTCGCCGAACGCCGGGTCAATGCACGTCTCGAGGACATCGAATGCGTCGAAGTAGACCGCGAAGGGCTCGATGTCGCGCGTGGTGCCCCACGCCCAGTCGACGGCGTTCATCGATGCGACGAGATGCGCTGGCACTGGCGGGGTGAACATGCCGCGAACGGTCAGTGTTGTGACCATGTGGGTGTAGGCGTCGGCGCCGGACAATGTTGCCTTCGCCCACTCCATGGGGCTGTCCACCATGACGTCCCGCTCCCTTGTCAGGCCGACAGTGCCGGCGACACCGCCAGCATAGAACGCGTCCGGTCGACGCGCAGAGGGGTGCTGACGGGCATCCCTGGCAGCTTCCGCGGTAGGTAAGGTTCCTCAAGACGCTCCGTGTCGAGGATGTCGTACTGTCAGTTCCTGGTACTCGGCTTGTTGGAAGGCGAGCACGTCGAGCTGAACGCTGCGCTTCACCGTGCGGTCCTTTCGTTCGTTCGCTATGAGCTCTCCGAATGGGTCCCGGATGGCGCGGATGAACGGTGCCGCATCCAGATCTGCTCGAAGGTTGCCGACGAGATAGAGGAAATAGCGGGCGCGAAGGGTGGCGATGCCGGCGGTCTTCCATTCATTCCAGGTCATCGTCTGAGTTCGCGCGCTGACCCCGGACGACTTAAGTTCGATGAGCCGGCCAAGGTCGTCACTCTGTGTGGAGTCAAGGGTCAGGATGTCGAATCCGGGCACGTCGGCTGCTACCCCGAGCTGCCTCAGGGTCTCGATGGCCTCCTTGAAGCGGAGTGACGCATCCGAGGCGGCGCTGATCGCTGCGGGCGTCGAGACATCGAACACAGCGTCGGTTGGCTGCGGGTCATCAGGATCAAAGACCGTCGCTTCCTGTCCGTTCCTTCGAAGCCGGCGCTGTTCGAAGATCGAGGCGATGCGCATCCCAATGACATTGAGCTGATCGAGATCGGTGCCGCCGCCGTAGGCCCCTGCCTTCCCAGGTTCGGTTCGCTTGGAGTTGGACTGGCCCTTCGTGGCCGGGCGAGCGTCGGTTCGCTGGCCAGCTTCGGTGACAGGGTCGCCGTCGAAGGTCAGGCTGGAAAGGTCGACGAGACGAACCCGAGTTGCCGCCGCGGAACCCGGGGAGCCCGCCGGTATTGCGGCGCTGTCTCCCTTGTCGATCGCGTCGCCTTTCGTCGGTGCAGGTAGTTCGGGTTCGTCCGCCCTTGGTTCATCAGCTGTCGCCTCACCGGGATTGAGTGCTTGACGGGCAGACTCGAGGTTCCCTGACGCGCCAGCGAGATGAAGCAGACGATCGCGGCCAGACGGTTCGGCAGTGAGGAGGGCAAGTAGTGGTTCGAAGTAGCCGACCTCCAGCAGTTCGGTGATGGCGGTGGCGAGCGCCTCTGCCTCGCTGGGGTCAGGTGGCCATGGGTTCTCCCCCCACCGAACAAACGCGACCAGGTTCTTGCCGGCTCGGTCGACGAAGGCTTGGCGCTCGCCGCTTCGGACGAGTTCGCTGCCGTCGAGGGAGCAAGAGGCGGCAAGCGATCGGACCGGCTCGACCTTCTCGATGAAGTCACGGAGTCTGTTGGCGTCGCGGGCCGCGCGTTCCTCCTCAGATCGTTCAGCGCGTAGGCGCGCGAGTAGGTAGGGGGCGACCTCCCGCAACCCGATGCGGAACCGGTCGAGCCCTACCTCGTCGAAGGGGGACTCGTCTGGCTGGGGCTTCCAGTCGAGAACTTCCTCGAGATTGCGTGCCCCGAAGAGCCGCTGTAGGGGAGCGCTTGCGGCCGGGCGACCTTCGAGCACGAACGTCCAGAGTTCGTCATCGATGCCTTGCAGTTCTCGAATGCCTCCACGGGGCGCGTACAGGACGGTCTCAGCGATGTCGAAACGATGGTGTCCCCGACCGTCGTGCACGAGCAATCGGGACTGCTTGAGGGCGCTCAGCTCTGCGGGCGGGTGTGTCTTGTCAGTCGCGCTGCCGGACAGCAGCTCGAAGAGGTGTTGGTAGGCGGGGTTGATCTGGTTGCGAAGCACGTCGGCCGGTAGGTCGGCGACTCGATCGGCGTAGAGCATCTCGAGCCGATCTACGAACGCCTTGGTGTCGTGGAGCGAGAAGAGTGCTGGAGTCAGCTCCGGTCTAACGCCGACTGCCTGGGCGAAGCGCCTGGCCTCGTGCGGTGGGGTGCTGGCGGCCTCGGACAGGACTGGAAGGAACATGTCGGCTGTCGAGTCGCGGCGGTTGAACCGTCGATCGACCTCCGATGAGCGCCACCACGTCAGGTCGGGGCGTCGTGGTCCGTGAGCTGTTGGGCAGAATGAGCTGCGCCGCAGTCTGAACATCCACAGGTCCTCGCCGAACCTCTTGAGTTCCTTCGCGTCGGCTCGAGGTGGTTCGACGCGGCGTGCTGGCTGTGTGCCTGGGGCCAGCATTGCCAGCTCGACTTCGGAGAACCGATCCAGCCGGTTCCAGTTGTGTGAGAGGTGGCGGAAGAGAGCGATCGCGAGCCCGCAGGTTGTGTCGCCCGCTGCAAGATCGCAGAGAGTTCCGAGGTGTTCGAGGTCGTGAAGTCGGTAGAAGTAGAGGTCCTGCTGGCTTGCGTCGCCTGACCCGATCCGAGCCCGGAGTTGCTCGGTGTAGGCGTCCCAGATGGGGCCGAGCGTTTGGAACGCCCAGCCGCTCGGCCGTTCCAGGCCCCGCGTTGAGATCCATCCCTTCGCTCGGTCCTCAGCATCATGGAAGTGAACGGGTCGAAGGACGTGGTTGACACCCAACCAGGTGAGAAAGGCCATCCATCGTTCTCTGGCGTCGACTTCGGCGGCCTGTTCATCGTCCTCGTCGACGCCGACCTCCTCGTCATCCTCGGAGTCCTCGTCGTTGGTCGCTTCCGCTACGTCATCCAGCCCGCGCATCTGCTCCAAGTGCGCAACGAATTCTTCTGGGCTGACAACGACGGGAATCTGCAGGCCGAGTGCCGGATCGAACGCGGCGGCAGCTCCGATGAGATGCTCGACGGAGGCATCACCAGTCCATGCGCTTCCGAAGTAGGCCCGGTACGCAGGAACCCATGTCTCCTCGCCGTCCACGGTGCAAGGCACTGGGAGGCGGCACAGGTTGAACAGTGCACGCTGGGATCCGAGTCGGCCGTACGGAAGGGGGCTCTCAGGGCTCGGACTCGGCCCTGCAAGCTGGCACACAGCGGTGAGCGTCTGCCAGTTCGCCAGCGCAGAGCGTTGACCGGGGGCCGCGTCGAGGGCCAGCGCTGGCAACACGCTGACGCGCATGACATCTGGGAACTTGAACTCGCGGATCTGGAAGAGCGAGACCCAAGTGGGCATCTGTGATCGCAGCGCTTCGGTACGTTCACGAGGGGACAGCGTGCCCCAGCAAACGTCCTGCAGCATGAACCGCAACCCTTGGAGAGGGATGGTGCCGTGCAACGCACGTGGCGGGAAGAAGGTCTCGGTGTCGCCGACGGCAATCCGCTCCACGGTGCCGTCAGGTCGCCTGGCAACCGGAAACAGCGGTGCGGCTCGCACCGCGTGCTCCAACTTCTCGCGAGCAGATCGATCCGCAATCTTCCACATCGCTTCCAAGATCCGCAGTACGGGATCGATGGAGAACTTGCCCGATTCGTCTGGTTCAAGCCTTGTTTGCTCGGCAGGCGCACTGGCGAGAAGTTGGGCGGTCTCCGAAGGACTGAGTGGGTGCGCTCCGACGTCCAACAGAATGCTTGCGTAGGGCGCGGCACAGAGGGCAGCGATCGGTAGTCGACGACCGGCAAGCTCTGCCACGCCTGCGAACAGTGACCGAAGCTCGGCGCCGATCGTCGGGTGGCGGAACGTTTCGGGGACAGCCACATCGACGATTGCTGCGGGTGGTTCGTCTCCGGTGGGGATGATCGGGGCAGCGGCGAGCGCATTCATGACAGCCCGGTGCAGTTCGCCTGCGGGCGTCGAGTCCGTGGCGCCCGTTACCTGGTCCTGCTCGCGGGCAAGCAGGCGGAGCGCAGCGCGGATTCCTCCGCCATGTTGTTCGACCGCCGGCAGCAGCCGGTCGCGCAGCACGCTCGCTGCCGACTCGATGAGGAAGCGGTTGTAGTCCTCTGCCTCCGGGAGCACTCGGATCTCTTGGCGGGAGAGGTCGGTGGCGAACGCCCCATTGATCAGCAATGGATAGGGCGAGACTTCTACCGTTGGTAGGAATACGTGGAAGCGTCGCCACTCGGCGGGAAGTTC
>JACDJC010003335.1_pt1 | contig 11753 bp, 11 predicted proteins | sample 7454191 | NCBI WGS metagenome assembly JACDJC01 (sample SAMN14253291, study PRJNA609438) | sludge metagenome | isolation source: sludge after 25d culture with pyrite and EDTA | collected 2018-12-20
CAACGACTGGGTCGAGGTGTTCAACGTCAACGGCACGCTGACGGCGCGCGTCGTGGTCAGCCAGCGGGTGCCCAAGGGCATGTGCCTGATGTATCACGCGCAGGAAAAGATCATCAACGTGCCGGGCGCCGAGACCAGCGGCTTCCGCGGTGGCATCCACAACTCGGTAACCCGTACCATCACCAAGCCTACCCACATGATCGGTGGCTATGCGCAACTGGCGTATGGCTTCAACTACTACGGCACCGTGGGCTCCAACCGCGACGAGTTCGTGATCGTGCGCAAGATGAAAAACGTGGACTGGATGGAAGGTCCGCTGGTCGAGCGCTGAGTCAGTAAAAACATGAACCACAGAGGCACAGAGAAAAACAAAACAGCGAATCGGGTTTCTCCGTGCCTCTGTGCCTCTGTGCCTCTGTGCCTTTGTGGTGAAAAATTTCAGCTCTACAAGGAGTCAAACATGAAAGTGCGTGCCCAGATTGCCATGGTGTTGAACCTGGACAAGTGCATCGGCTGTCACACCTGCTCGATTACCTGCAAGAACGTGTGGACCTCGCGCGAAGGCATGGAATACGTGTGGTTCAACAACGTCGAGTCGAAGCCCGGGATCGGCTATCCCAAGCAGTGGGAGAACCAGGACGTGTGGAACGGCGGCTGGAAGCTCAAAGGCGACGGCAAGCTCGAACCGCGCCAGGGCAGCCGGCTGAAGATTCTCGCCAATATTTTCGGCAACCCCAACTTGCCGGAGATCGACGACTACTACGAGCCGTTCACTTTTGACTACCAGCATCTGCAGAAGGCGCCGCTGTCGCAGACGCCGCCTACTGCGCGGCCGATCTCGGCGATTACCGGCGAGAAAATGGACCCGATCCACTGGGGCCCCAACTGGGAGGACGATCTCGGCGGCGAATTCTCCTCGCGCGGCCGCGACAAGAACTTCGACAACGTGCAGAAGGAAATGCATTCGACGTTTGAAAACACTTTCCTGATGTACCTGCCAAGGCTGTGTGAACACTGCCTCAACCCGACCTGCGTCGCCTCGTGTCCCTCGGGCTCGATCTACAAGCGCGAGGAAGACGGCATCGTGCTGGTCGACCAGGACAAGTGCCGCGGCTGGCGCATGTGTATTTCCGGCTGTCCATACAAGAAGATCTACTACAACTGGAAATCCGGCAAGGCAGAGAAATGCATCTTCTGCTACCCGCGCATCGAGGCCGGCCAGCCGACCGTGTGCTCGGAATCCTGCGTCGGGCGCATCCGCTACCTTGGCGTGATCCTGTACGATGCCGACCGCATTGAGGAAGCGGCCAGCGTACCCGACGAGAAGGAACTCTACGAAGCGCAGCTGAAGATCTTCCTCGATCCCAGCGATCCAGCCGTCATCCTCGCCGCACGCGCCGAGGGCGTCCCGGAAGCCTGGCTCGACGCCGCGGTGAAGTCGCCGGTCTACAAGATGGCGATCGACTGGAAGATCGCCTTCCCGCTGCATCCGGAATACCGCACCCTGCCGATGGTCTGGTACGTGCCGCCACTGTCGCCGATCCAGGCCGCGGCCGAATCGGGCCAGATGGGGATGAACGGCATCATTCCAGACACCACGTCGCTGCGGATCCCGATCACCTATCTCGCTAATCTGCTGACCGGCGGCAAGGAAAAACCGGTGGTTACCGCGCTTGATCGTCTGCTGGCGATGCGTGCCTACATGCGCGGCAAGTCGGTGGAAGGCAAGCCCAATACCGCAGCGCTCGACCAGGTGGGGCTCTCGTCGGCACAGGCCGACGAGATGTATCGCTATCTGGCGATCGCCAACTATGAAGACCGTTTCGTCATTCCCACCACTCACCGCGAGGAGGCGATCAACACCTTCGAGGAAAAATCGAGCTGTGGCTTCACCTTCGGCAACGGCTGCTCGGACGGGGTCACCCCCAAGACCAGCCTGTTCGGCAATCGCAGAAATTCGGTCCCGGTCGACCTGTCGCAATTGCATGCCCGGAAGAAAACCGGTTAAGGAGCCCCACGATGAAAACCTTCAAAGTACTGTCCTTGCTGCTCTGCTATCCGGAATCCGACTGGCTGGCGGCATTGCCCGAACTCGAAGCGGCCTTGCGGGACGAGGCCGAGCTCAACGGCCAGGCTGGCGAGCGGGTGGCACCGCTGTTCGCGCTGCTGCGTGAGTCGACACTGATTACATTGCAGGAAAACTACGTCGCCACCTTCGACCGCAACCCCTCGCATTCGCTGCACCTGTTCGAGCACATCCACGGCGAATCGCGCGATCGCGGCTCGGCGATGACCGATCTGCTGGAGGAATACTGGAAGCGCGATTTCGACGCCAGTTCGGCCGAACTGCCGGACTACCTGCCGCTGTTCCTCGAATTCCTGTCGCTGCTGCCGGTAGACGAGGCGCTGGAACTGCTGGGCGATGCAGTACACGTGATCGCCACCGTCGGTCGCAAGCTCGACGCCAACGGCAGCCCCTATGCCACCGTGTTGCAGGTGCTCGAAGCGCTGTCGCCGGTCGAAGCGCAGGAACTGGCCGAACCGCCGGTGCGCGACATGGACGAGGCCATGGAAATGTTCGGCCCCACCCTGGACGGCGTCGAGCCCCTGCTCAAGCCCGGCCCGCAAGTGTCGGTGGTGCAGATGCCTGCATCACACCGGCAGGCGACCGCATCCTCAAACCATTGACCCAAGGAGGATTGAACATGTCCTATTCACAAACCTTGCTGTTCGGGATTTATCCCTACATCGCCCTGACCATCTTCCTGCTCGGCAGCCTGATTCGCTTCGACCGCGAACAGTACACGTGGAAAAGTGATTCGTCGCAAATGCTGCGGACGAAGCAGTTGCGCCTTGGCAGCAACCTGTTCCATATCGGTATCCTGTTCCTGTTCTTCGGCCATTTTTTCGGCATGCTGACGCCGCATTTCATCTATGAGCCCTTCATCAGCACCAGCGCCAAGCAGCTTCTCGCCATGATCTCGGGTGGGATTGCCGGCGTACTCGCCTTCATCGGCCTGTCGATGCTGCTGCATCGCCGCCTGACCGATCCGCGCATCCGGGCCACCTCGAAAACCAGTGACATCCTGATCCTGGTGCTGCTGTGGCTGCAGTTGTTGCTGGGCCTGGCGACCATCCCGCTGTCGGCCCAGCACCTGGATGGCAGCATGATGATCCGTCTGGCCGAATGGGGGCAGCGCATCGTCACCTTCCGCGGCAACGCGGTCGAACTGCTGGCTGGTGCAGGCTGGGTGTTCAAGACCCACCTTTTCCTCGGTATGACGATCTTCCTCGTCTTCCCGTTCACGCGCCTGGTGCATATATGGAGCGGATTTGCCGCGACAACCTACGCGGTGCGTGCCTGGCAACTGGTGCGCCCGCGCGGCTGAAGCAGCGTGCCTTTAACCAATCAAGGAGACTGAAATGACACATGTTGTCATCCTGGGTGCGGGTATCGCGGGTGTGTCTGCGGCCTACGCGCTGAAAGCCAAAATGGGTCCGGGCGACGAAGTGACCGTGGTGTCGGATAAACCGTATTTTCACTTCGTGCCGTCCAATCCGTGGGTTGCCATGGGCTGGCGCGAGCGCGCCGATATCGCCTTTCCGATCGGACCCTATCTGGAATCCCGCGGCATCAAGTTCATTCACAGCGCCGTCAAGCGCATTCAGCCCGAGGTGATCCAGGTCGATCTGGAAAATGGCGACGTGCTGTTCTACGACAGCCTGCTGATCGCCACCGGCATAGCCGGCATGACCGACGTTATCCCCGGGCTTGCCGAGCACACCCAGTCGGTGCTTCACATTGACGCCGCCGAGCATGCCTATGCGGCCTACCGCGAGTTTGTTCGCCACCCAGGGCCGATCGTGGTGGGTGCGGCCCCCGATTCGAGCATTCTGGGCCCGGTCTATGAATACGCCTTTCTGGTCGACGCTGACCTCAAGCGCCGTAACATCCGCGAGCGGGTGCCGATCACGCTGGTGACGCCCGAGCCCTGGCCCGGCCACCTCGGCCTCGGTGCCGAAGGCGCCAGTCGTGGCGCGGTCACCGCCGCGCTGGTCGATACGCGCATCAGCGTGATCTGCAATGCGCGCACGGTCCGGGTCGACAAGGACGCCATCCACGTGGTCGAACTCGACCATGCCGGCAAGGAAAAGCAGACCCATGCCCTGCCCTATGCCTATTCGGTCTACTGGCCTGCCTTCGGCGGGGTGGCCGGAGTACGCAGCGCGACCGGTCTGGTCGACGCGCGCGGCCTGGTGGTGGTCGACGACTATCTGCGCAATCCCGACTATCCCAATGTGTTCGCCATCGGTACCTGCGTGGCGCAGCCGGCAGTGGAACAAACGCCGGTTCCGGTGGGCGCGCCCGAATCGGTGTATTCGATCACCAAGGCCGCGGAGATCGTGGTGCAGAACATTCTGGCGCATGCGAGTGATGCGCCGCTGACGAGCTACGTTCGGCAGCGTGCCAAATGGCTGACCGACATGGGCAACACCGGTGCGGCCTATCTGTCGGAACCGCAGGTTCCGCTGCGCGATATCAACTGGATGCGGCAGGGACGCTGGGTGCATCAGGCCAAGGTCGATTTCGAGAAGTATTTTGTCAACAAGATCCGGCTGCAAGCCGTGGGCCAGGCCCCTTCGGCCGCTTCCCGGATTGCCAGCGTGATGAGCCGGGTGCTGGCCGAACATCAGGGCGGCACCGAGCCGGCGGCAGAAGCCAGCGGCAGCGGCCAGCCGCTGGAAATTCACCTGCCTCAGGATCCAGGCATCGAACTGCGGGCGCTCGCCAAATCGCTGGGGCGCGAATCCACTACGCTGGCCGCCGAGTTGCTGGCTGCGGCGGTATCCGACGCCAAGTCGTATCTGGATGATGTCGGCGTCGAGGCGCTGGCGCTTGCGCGGCGTGAACTGCTGGTCGAGGCTTTGCCCGAACGTCAGCCCGGGGTCGAATTCTCCGGTGGTGGAACCTGATCCGGCGATCAGTCCATAATATTGATTGAACCCGGCAAACACAGGAGAAATGCAGCATGAGCACCAACATGCCCGAACGCGATGACGAAGGCTATCTGCTCGAGCCCGGTGACTGGAGCGAAGACATCGCCCGGGCCCTGGCTGACGAGGAAAACATCCAGCTCAACGACGACCATTGGGATGTCATCCATTTCATGCGTGCCTTTTACGAAGAGGGTCAGGTCGCGGCCGACGCCCGTTTTGTCATCAAGCATCTGGCCGAGCGCATGGGGCGCGAGGCACAGAAAAAACTGTTTGAATTGTTCCCTTACGGCTATGTGAAGCAGGCTTGCAAGATTGCCGGCATGCGACGGCCACGTGCCTGGAGCACGGGTTAGCCTGTCGTCCCGCGCCCGGCTCGATCGCTGCCCACGCTGTTTCGCAGTTTTCCGGGCGCCGGCGTCTGGGGTCTCGTGCAGCCCTACTGCAGATCAAGCTCAATCCACACGGTACGTAATGGTCGGCGCCGCACCGCGACGTGGCTGAGCGGCGGCCTGGTCGGCGCGTGGCGGTGGAAATGGGCTATGATCCCGCTCAAACCCGGCCTGATCGACCGTTCTGATCGGGATCGAGCATGCCCAAGTTTTTTTGTTTTTTAACAGAGCCTTATGCGAACTTCCTTACCCCGCACCGAGTCCCCGCGCGAGTCACCTGTTGCCCGAGGCTATGCTCCTTTTGCCCTTGGTTTCCGACCGTTTTTTCTGGCCGCGGGCGTCTATGCCGTTTTGCTGATGGCGTTGTGGCTGCTGGTGCTGCGTGGCGACCTCCACGTCGGCGAACTATCCCCCTTCGTCTGGCATGGCCATGAAATGGTGTTCGGTTTCGCGGTGGCGGTCATCGCCGGCTTTCTGCTGACCGCCGCGCAGAACTGGACCGGCATCCGCATGCCGTCGGGTCGACCGCTGATCTGGTTGTTCCTGCTGTGGCTGGCGGGGCGGCTCGGATTCCTGCTTCCGGGGTTGCCGGTACAACTGGTCGCGGTGGTCGATCTGTCGTTCCTGCCGGTGCTGGCGCTGGTGCTGGGGTGGCCGATCAAGAAGGCGAAGCAGCTGCACAATTATCCCTTCCCCGTGCTGCTGCTGACGCTGGCCGCGGCCAATGCGCTGGTGCATCTGCAGGCGCTCGGCAGCACCGCCGATACCGCCAACCTGGGCCTGCATCTGGCAGTCTATGTGGTGGTCGCGATGATCATCCTGATGGGCGGGCGGGTGATTCCCAGCTTTACCGACAACAAGCTGGGCAGCCGTGCCCGGCGCTGGAAAGCGATCGAGTGGCTGGTTCCGGCTGCCACCCTGGGCGCGCTGGGTGCGGCGCTGGTCGCCCCCGACTCGGGCGTTACCGCGGTGCTCGCGGCGATTGCCGCGGTGGTGCATATCACCCGTCTGGTGGGCTGGTATACGCCCAAGTACTGGTCGGTGCCGCTGCTGTGGATTCTGCATCTCGGCTATGGCTGGATCGCACTTGGTTTTGTACTGCTTGCCCTGTCGGCAGCGGGGGTTGCCAGTACCGCGGTCAGCGCGCTGCATGCCTTCACCGTCGGCGGGATCGGCGTGCTGACGCTGGGGATGATGGCGCGGGTCTCGCTCGGCCATACCGGGCGACTGCTGGAACCCGCGCCGGTGATGACGCGTGCCTTTATCGCGATCAATCTCGCCGCACTGATCCGGGTGGTGTTGCCGCTGCTTTTTCCCGGCGTCTACGCGCAGATCATGGCGGCAGCCGGGGTGGCGTGGATCGCGGCGTTCGGCGTGTTCGTCTGGGTCTATGCGCCGATGCTGCTGCGCCCGAGGGTGGATGGCAAGCCAGGCTGAGACATTCCGCTACGCGGGCTTCCCGGCCGCAACGCGCCTGCCTGCTAACCCCCACGATCAAGCGGCGGCAGGCTTGCCCGGTCCCGACTCCAGGACGCTGCCGCTGACCCTGAATCGATTCACCCACCGCGCTCGCCGCTGGCTGGTCCTTTGCCTGCTCGCCTCACCGGTGCTGGCGGCCTCGCCCGACGGCGTGGTGGCCGTCTCGCATCCGGCCGCGGCGGCAGCCGGTGCAAGGATCCTGGCGCAGGGTGGCAACGCCATCGATGCCGCCGCCGCGGTGCAGTTCGCGCTCAACGTGGTCGAGCCACAGTCTTCCGGAATCGGCGGTGGTGGCTTCATGCTGATCCACCTGGCCAAAACCGGCGAGACCGTCATTGTCGATTCGCGCGAACGCGCACCGGCCGCGGCCCGCGCCGACATGTTCGCTCCCAATGGCGTGCCGATGGCCTTCTCCGAGGCATCAACCAGCGGTCTCGCGGTGGGGGTGCCGGGCACCGTGCGCGGCGTCGATACTGCACTGCGCCGCTGGGGCACGCTGAGCCTGGCCGCAACGCTGGCGCCGGCAATCGAACTCGCCGAGCACGGTTTTCGGGTCAACCGCTTTCTTGCCGAAGACATCATCAACGACGGTGGACGCACCCAGGGACAGCCGGAAACCGCCGCGACCTTTCGTCCGGGCGGCGTGCCGCTGGCCGAGGGCGACTGGCTGGTGCAGCCTGATCTGGCCCGAACCCTGAAGCTGCTCGCCAGCGGCGGCGCCGAGGCCTTCTACCGCGGTGCGCTGGCCAGCGCCATCGTCGACGCGCAGCGGCGAACCCGGACCGAACTGGGTGGAGCCGGCAGGGGGCGGATGAGTCTCGGTGATCTCGAACACTACCAGGCGACGATCCGCCAGCCGCTGATCGGCCGCTACCGCGGCTGGACGCTCGCGGGGATGCCGCCGCCCTCTTCCGGCGGGCTGACCACGTTTGAAATACTCGGCTTGCTGGAACGCTTTCCGCTGGGCGACACTGCCCGGGGCTATGGCTTCGGCCAACCAAACACGCTGCATGTGATGATCGAAGCAATGCGCCTGGCGTTCGCCGATCGTGCAATGTGGATCGGCGACGACGATGCAGCGCCAGTGCCCAGACAGGGACTGCTGCATCCGGCGTACCTCGCCTCGCGCAGCGCGCTGATCCACGCGAACCGCCGCATGGGCACACCGGTGGCCGGCGACCCCCGTCGCTGGGATGCGTCGGCCTCGCCCCCTCCAAAAGCGCCGGTTTCGCGCCCGCAAAGTCCCCACACCACCCACTTTTCCATCGTCGACCGTTGGGGCAACGTGGTGAGCTATACCAGCACCATCGAATTCACCTGGGGCTCGGGCATCACGGTGCCGGGCTATGGCTTCCTGCTCAACAACGAGCTGACCGATTTCAACTTCGTTCCCACCGCCGATGCCGCCACAGACAATCCCGGGGCCAACGACGTCGCGCCCTTCAAACGCCCGCGTTCCAGCATGGCGCCGACGCTGCTGTTCAAGGACGGCAAGCCGGTGGCCGCCTTCGGCTCGCCAGGCGGCTCGACCATCATCAACTCCGTACTCAACGTCACGCTCAACCTGATCGACCACGGCATGAGCCTGCAGCAGGCCATCGACGCACCACGGCTGTCGGTCACCCAGGCCGCGGGTCGGGTCGTTTGTGAGGGTGGCGCACCGTTCATGCAGCCGCACTTCGACCTCGTCACCCAGGACGCGCTGCGTAAACTGGGACATATCGGCCTCGGCGAGGCGGGAACGGACGGCTGTCGGGACACGATCGGCTCGGTGCAGGCGGTCGATCTGACCGACGGTGAGTATCATGGCGCCGCCGACCCGCGGCGCGAAGGCACGGTGATTCGGGTCCGTCCCGAACCGGCCGGCGCTCGTCGCTCTCCCGCTGCCGTTGAAACGCGGCTCGACCGACGGTCCGATGCCGCAATTGGAGGCCTTGCGGCCCATCCCGGGCCGCTATAGCTGGAATGTGCTGAGTTCGCGATACAGCGGCAGGCACGTTGCCGACGGACCGGTCTGGTCTGGATGGACCGGCCGAGGCGAGCAAGACCCAATGACCGGGTTGGCAGGGGTTCCAGCTAGAATCGGCGTTGGAAACCATCATGCTGTTACCCCGTCCAATCACGCTACCGCCTGTCGCAAGCAGGCGATTCTGCAAGGAGCCCGACTCATGGAGTCCGCAACCAAACCCCTGAAACGCTGCGCCTGTGCCAATCCGACCGAAAAATGTCCGGATCTCCCGCGCACGATCCGCCCGGCCAAGGTCGACCCCGATGCGGCCCTGGTATTCGACGTGCGGCCGGAAGCCGACTACGCCGCATCAAACGAGATCGTACCCGGCGCCTTCTGGAAGAATCCCGACAAGATCAGCGCATGGATCGGCGCCGTACCCAGAACCCATCCGGTGGTGATCTATTCCGTGCACGGCGGCCCGGTGTCCGATGCCGTGGTCGATGCATTGCACGGCGCAGGCGTCCCGGCCCGCTACATCGAGGGCGGAATCGAGGGCTGGAAAGCGGCGGGCGGCAAAGTGCTGCGCAAATGAGCCAGGGTCCGTCTCGCCTTGCGCCGACACGCTCCAAACTGAATCTTTACGATGGATCCCGACCATAGCGCCGCATCGCTGCCCGACAGCTTCGCCCTGACTGGCGGCGAACTGATCGCCCTGCAGGTTCAAGCTGCCGCTGCGCTCGGCCTCGGCGATCCGCGATTCCGGGACGCCCTCGCCGACGGCGCGGCCCGCCCGGAACTGGTCGTCATCCCGGCCGGCGCGTTCGAGTTTGGTGCGGCACCGCTTGAGTCGGCGCCGGATCAGGATCGCCCGCGGCGTGTCGCGTTGATCGAGCAGAGCTTTGCCATCGGCGCCTATCCGGTGACCACCGAGGAGTTTGAAGCCTACGCCCATGCCACCGGCTGGCGGCCGCGCGCTGAACTGGCGTGGCTGTCGGGGCGCAAGCCGGTGATCAACGTGCGCCAGAGCGACGCGCAGGATTACTGCGCCTGGCTGTCACAACAAACCAGCCAGCGCTACCGTCTGCCGAGCGAACAGGAATGGGAATACGCCTGCCGCGCCGGCGCGGCAACGGCCTATCCCGAGGGCGACCGCATCACCCCGGCCGACGCGCTCTACAACACCAGTCGCGAGTTCGACGCGGTCCACCCGACGCGGCCCCGACTGTTGCAGCGCCGTTTCGTCGGTTCCGGGGCGATGGAAGTCGGCAAGCTGCGCCCCAACCGCTGGGGTCTGTACGACATGCCGGGCAATGTGTGGGAATTGACCGCCAGCCACTGGACCCGCGACCATGCCAGCCTGCCCGAGCGCGCCGGCTCCGGCAGGCCGCAGGCAGTCGTCACCAAGGGCGGCTCCTGGTTCGACGGCCCCGAGGACTGCCGCTGTGCCGCCCGCCGCCGCCGACTGGCAAACGAACTCGATATCAATCTGGGTTTCCGGGTGGTGCGCGAAATTTGAAGCAGACCCGCCGTGTCTTGATAATATTTTCCGCGACATCAGTTACAACTGGAGCATCGCAGGCCGCGATGAAAAAGGACACCGCATGAAATTCAAGGATTACTATCAGACGCTGGGGGTGAAGCGCGAGGCCACGGCCGACGAGATCAAGAAAGCCTTCCGCAAGCTCGCCCGCAAATACCACCCGGACGTTTCCAAGGAAACCGACGCCGAACAGCGGATGCGCGAGGTGAACGAAGCCTATGCCGTACTCTCCGATCCGGAGAAACGTGCCGCCTACGACCAGGTCGGCCAGGGCTACCAGCCCGGCCAGGATTTCCGGCCGCCACCCGACTGGGACGCCGGCTTCGAGTTTTCCGGGCAAGGCTTCTCCAGCCACGAAGCCGCCGACTACAGCGACTTCTTCGCCGAGCTGTTCGGCCGGATGGGCGGTGCGCAGGCGGGTACGCGCCACACCCACGGCGGCTTTCGCGCCCAGGGCGAGGACCACCACGCCAAGGTGCTGCTCGATCTGGAAGACGCGTTCGACGGCGCAACCCGGCAGATCGCCCTGCGCGTGCCGCAAATGGACGCCCAGGGCCGGGTGCATCTGGTGACCCGCACCCTCAACGTGAAGATTCCCAAGGGCGTGCGCGCCGGCCAGGTGATTCGTCTGGCGGGGCAAGGCGCGCCGGGGATGGGCGGTGCGCCCGCCGGCGACCTGATGCTGGAGGTGCAGTTCAAGCCGCATCCGCGCTTTCGTGCTGACGGCCGCGATCTGCATCGGGCGCTTCCGGTGGCGCCTTGGGAAGCCGCGCTGGGGGCGGTGGTGACGGTGGAACTTCCGCGTGGCAGCGTCAAGGTGCGGATCCCGGAAGGTGCGCAGAGCGGGCGGCAGTTGCGGGTTCGCGGTCACGGCATCCCGGGCGAACCGGCCGGCGATCTGCTGCTCGAACTCCGGGTGGTGCTGCCGCCGGCCGACACCCCGCAGGCACGGGAACTGTATGAAACCATGGCGCGCGATCTGGCGTTCGATCCGCGCCGTCAGGAAAGGGGGTAATCGATGCATGACGACGAGATTCTCAGCGGCAGCCTGATGGAAGACTCCTGGCTCACGCTCGACCAGGTGGCGGCCGCCTGCAGGGTGGAGTGCGTGTGGCTGGTCCGCCACATCGAAGAAGGCCTGTTTCCGCAGGCCGAAAGCCTGGGCGGAACCTGGCGCTTTTCCGGCGCCAGCCTGTTGCGCGCGCGGCGGATGCGCCAACTGGAGCGGGACTTCGACGCGGTTCCGGAACTGGCCGCGCTGATGGCCGACGTGCTGGAAGAACTCGATACGTTGCGGGCGCAGCTCGGGCGCGACGACGATCGTTATTGATTCGACCAGATGAAGTTTGAAGTGGTACTTATTGATTCGGCCTGATGAAGTTTGAAGTGATATTGA
>JACDJC010003336.1_pt1 | contig 11752 bp, 11 predicted proteins | sample 7454191 | NCBI WGS metagenome assembly JACDJC01 (sample SAMN14253291, study PRJNA609438) | sludge metagenome | isolation source: sludge after 25d culture with pyrite and EDTA | collected 2018-12-20
ACGAGGGCCAGACCGACTCGTTGATCAAGGGGTTCAGGCAAGCCCGTGGTGAGATTCTTGGTTGGCTCTGTTCGGACGACTTGTTGTTGCCCGGCGCGCTGGAGGCGGTGGGCGCGTTCTTTCGCGACCATCCTGAAATTGATGCGGTGTATGGCGATGCGCTGTGGATCGATGCCGATGGGCAACCGCTTCGCGCCAAGCGCGAGATGGGGTTCAACCGTTTTGTCTATCTGCACGACCATAACTACATTCCCCAGCCGTCAATGTTCTGGCGGCGCAGCCTCTATGAAGCGGTTGGGGGACTGGATACTCGCTTCAACCTGGCGATGGACAGCGATCTGTGGGATCGCTTTGCCAGCCGCACGAAGATTGCGCACATACCCCGTTATTTGTCCTGCATGCGTTATTACCCTGAGCAGAAAACCCGCCATCTGCGCCCAGCGGGTGAGATCGAGGATGCGCTGATCCGCAGCCGTTCCAGTGCGCTGGCAAGCCTGTCGGCACTGGAGCCGTTGTGGCATGCCGGCGCACGCGGCCTGCGCCTGGTGCTAAAAGGGCTGAGCGGCGGGTACAGCGCACGCGTGCCGAGCGACATGCTTCCCTGGCTGGAGACCCATGCCACACCTGAAGCCTGAATCGTCCTGCTGCGCACAGGATGGCGCGGCACAGGTGGATGCATTGAGCTTTGCCGCAACAGGATGGCTTTTCCTGGGGCGCGCGCGCACGCTGTGTCTACCCAGAGTGAACAAAGAGCAGCATGCAACGCTGGATTACAGCCTGAGATTTTTCATGCAGCCGGGATGGCGGCGCTGGATTTATCGTATTTGCCTGATGCCCGGTCTGCGCAGGCTTTGCCTGCTGCCAGATGGAAACCAGAATGGAGATGCGTTTGGCCGGTTGTTTGGCAGCGATTGGCCTGGCTGGCAGCGGCTGCCGGGAAACCCGTCCCCTTATCTGGCGGCGCGCTATGGCAGTCCGGGGCCGTACCAAAAATTATCCGTGCTGTTCGTCGATGCCGTGGGAAAAGGGCTTGCATTCGTAAAAGTGGCCCTGTCGCCGCAAGCCAACAGGATGGTACAGCGGGAGCAGGGCTGGCTGGATCGGCTGGCCGCGATACCCGAATTGCAGGGAAGTGTGCCAGCCGTGCTGCAAGCCGGGCAGACCGGGAACGCGCAAGCGTATCTGATGAGCACGGTCGCGCCCGATCTGGGGCGGAGCGGGCCGTTCGACGAGCCGCATGCGCGTTTTCTGTCCGTGCTGGGACAGCACACCGTACAGCCCGCACAGTTTGGCGACAGCATGGAAGCAACATTTATTGCCGATGCCTTGGCTCGTCTGGCGGAGGTGTTGGGCGAGGCCTTGCATGCCGAGCTTGAACGCGCCTGGAGCGATGCGGCCAGGACGCTGAAGGGCTGGCATGGCCCGCTGGTGCTCGCTCATCGGGACTTCGTGCCGTGGAATATGTGCCGGCGGGAGGACCAATTGTTCGTGTTCGACTGGGAGTACGCGGCAGACCGGGCCAGCCCGCTCCATGATTTTTTTCACTACCACCTGATGCCGGTCGCGGCATCCAGATGGCGACGCGTGCGGGCTGACCGATTGCGCAGCCTGATCGGCCAGGCGGCGGATTTTGCACGCAGTCACTACCCGGACAGCCAGTGGGATGATGCCGTCGTGTCGGCATGGCTTTTGGTGTATCTGCTGGACGTGGTCTTGTTTTATACCGACTCGAACCAGCGGTTCAATCCCAGGCGCCCGGTGCTGGCCGCCTATACGGACATGATCCGCAACCGGAACCGGTGGCGGGTCTACTAGCCATGCAACAGGCCTCACAACCATTGAATGTGCTGCTGTCAGCCTATGCCTGCGAGCCGGTGTTGGGGTCGGAGGCGGCCGTGGGCTGGAACTGGGCATCGGGCCTAACCAAGGCCGGGTGCCGGGTGCATGTGGTCACCCGCACCTCGAATCGGGCGCGGATCGAGGCCCATCTTGAACATTCGCCGCTTACCAATCTGCAGTTCTCCTATTTCGACCTGCCGCGCTGGGCGCGTTTCTGGAAACGCGCCAACCGGGGTGTGCATCTGTACTACCTGCTGTGGCAGATCGGGGCTTTTGTCCTGGCACGGCGGCTGGTGAAGGGGGAGCGGTTTGATCTGGTGCATCACGTGAGCTTTGTGACGGCCCGTTTCCCCAGCCTGATGGGGTTCCTCGGTTTGCCTTTCGTCTTTGGTCCGCTGGCCGGTGGCGAGTATGCGCCCAGCGCCTTGTGGCGCGGCCTGGGCTGGCGTTCCGTGCTGAAGGAAAGCGCACGCTATCTATCGATGCGCTGGTGGCGATTTTCGCCGCTGCTCAATGCGAGCTTTGCCTCTGCGGATAGGATTTTTGCCACCTCGGCGGAAACCCTGCGTTGTCTGCCGCGTCATGCCCAGGCCAGGGCGCAGGTGATGCTGGGTATCGGGCTCGACGGCGGCGGCGTGGCGCTGCAGTCATCGCGCGGGGAAAGAAGCGATGGTTTGCGCATTTTGTATGCGGGCCGTTTCCTGACCTTGAAAGGCATGGACTACGGAATACAAGCGTTTGGCCGCCTGGCGCAGGGCAACCCGGATGCGAGATTGACCATGCTAGGCAGGGGCCAGTGCGAGGCCCGTTGGCGCGCCCTGGCGGAGCGACAGGGCGTGGCAGACAAGGTGATCTGGCGTTCGCAGATGGGACGCGCCGAGTTTATGCAAAGCCTGCCTGAATACGATGTGTTGCTCTTTCCCAGCTTGCACGACTCGGGTGGCATGGTGGTGCTGGAAGCGATGGCGGCAGGGCTGCCGGTGGTGTGCCTGAATTTCGGCGGCCCCGGCGTGCTGGTGGACGCGTCGTGCGGTTTCAAAATCAGTGCCCGGACGCCCGGTGAGGCGGTTGCGGGACTTCAGCACGCGTTGAGCACACTGGCGAACGATCCTGCCCTGCGTATGCGGATGGGACAGGCGGCGCAAGTGCGTGCGGGCGAATTCTCTTGGGACAAACGGGTGTCGAAGATGCTGGCTTGCTATCGAGAGCTTGTATGAAACGGACGTTTGCAATAATTGCACAGGTGGCGGTGCTGCTGGGAATCGGTTTGGCGATGATGAGCGCGCCTGTGATGGCAGCAGTGAGATTCGTTGCGCCGGAACATCCGCAGGCGGAAGACAGTGGCTGGGGCACCGAAGACAAGCCTTACCGCACCCTGGCGTTTGCGATGTCGCGGCTGATGCCGGGCGACGTGCTGCGGATAGCGGGCGGGACGTATCGGGAGGCCATGATCCTGCCGGGCCGGGCCTGGTCGAAGGACAGGCCCACCATGATAGAAGGTGACGAAACTCGTCCGGTCACCTTGCTGGGCACCGATGTCGTCGATGGCTGGGAAGCCGCTGGCAAGGGGCTGTATGTAAAACGGCCATGGGCTCAGGAGCCGCAGCAGGTACTGGTGAATGGCGCCATGCTCAAGCAGATTGGCGGAACGATCTTCATGGGCTATCCCTTGCGAACTGGGCATGCGCTCGACAGGCTGCACCGCTCGCAGGGCGGGATATGGCCGGCCCGAAAAGAAGGAACGCCTGCAAGCATGCCGCCGGGCAGTTTTTTGTATGAGCCTTCGTCGCGGGGCCTGTATATCAGGACAGCAGATGGCAAGGCACCGGGCAAGGTAGAAGTCGCAGTGCGGCCCTTCCTGATTCAGGGCGAGAATGTGGCAGGGATCACTATCCGTAACATCCGTGGTCGTTATGCAAGTACGACCACTACCGGCCGCCAGGGTGCAGTCACGCTGCGGGGTAATGACAACACACTCGATGGCTTGGTGGTGGAAGATGCAGATGGCGCGGGGATCCAGATATCAGGCAACAACAACATCCTGCGCAACAGTAAAGTGACGCGGGCGGGATATCTGGGTATCAAGGCACGCGGGCAGGGCGTGCTGATCGAGAACAATGAAGTGAGTTACAACAATACGCGCGGCTTCAACAAATGGTGGGAGGCCGGTGGTATGAAGTTCATCGGCGAGGGCGGATTGAGGAACTCACGGGTCGTCAACAACCGTGTTCATCACAATGAAGGCGACGGCATATGGTTTGACTGGGGCAACCCGACCAACCTGGTTGAACGTAACGTGGTGGCTTACAACAAGGGCTTTGGCATTCATTACGAGGCCGGTTCCGGGGCAGTGATTCTCGACAACCGGGTGTTCGGCAATCAGCAGCGCGGGATTTATCTTCCGCATACCCATGACTCATGGGTAGCGCACAACCTGGTGGTGGCCAACGGCCTGGACGGGATCGTTGCTGTTGATGAAAAGCGTGACGACCCAAAGGGTCGACTGGATCTGCGACCACGCAATAATCGTATCGTGGCGAACGTTGTTGCATGGAACAAGGGGGCCGCCGTGATCTTGCCTGGGGATGAGTACCAGAACGTTTCCAACGGCAACCTGTTCATCGATGAGCGCGAGCCGATGTTTTCCATGGGGTGGCCGAGGATGTTCTCCCCGAAAATGGGTCTGGGGGAATGGCGGAAGGAACAAGGGCAGGATCGGGACTCCCGCTACGTGGTTGCGAGCCCGAGTGGCGCGATCAAGAATGCATTGGCCCGCGAAACCCTGGATGTTGACTGGTCAGCGCTGGATGCTTGGGTTGCAGCGTTTGTGTTGCCCGCTGATTCCACACCGAGTGCGTTGCCTATGGGGCAGTTTCTATCCAACAAGGCAGGACCGCGCTGATGTCTCTGGCCAGAATCCTCGTTGTCCACAACGCCTACCAGCACCGCGGCGGAGAGGATAGCGTCGTTGAGGCCGAGATCGCATTGTTGCGCTCGCACGGACATGAGGTTGAGGCTTATTTCCGCAGCAACGACGACGTGGGGGGGATGTCGTCGTTAGCGTTGGCGCGAAATACGTTGTGGTCCGGGAACACAGCGCGCGATTTGATGAATATTACGGATCGATTCCGGCCCGATGTAATTCATGTACACAACACCTTTCCGCTGATTTCGCCGTCGCTTTACTGGGTCGCATCGCGGGTTGGCGTTCCTGTGGTGCAGACGCTGCACAATTTTCGGCTGATGTGTCTCAATGCCTTGTTTCTGCGCGAGGGCAAGGTGTGCGAGGACTGCATGGGGAAAGTGCCCTGGCGCGGGGTGACGCAGGCATGTTATCGCGAATCGTATGCCGCATCTGCTGCTCTGGCGGGGATGCTGGTGCTGCACCGCGGTTTGGGCACGTATCGCAACAAGGTGGGGCGCTATATTGCACTGAACGAATTTTGTCGGGGCAAGTTCATCGAAGGAGGCTTGCCTGCAGAGCGGGTGGTGGTGAAGCCAAATTTTGTGGATTTTGATGCCCCCGAAACCGTGACGCGTTCGGGACTGCTGTTTGTGGGCAGGCTGTCGGCTGAAAAAGGCGTGGCAACGCTTGCCGCAGCGATGTCACAGTTGTCGGATGTGACCTTACGCGTGGCGGGAGATGGTCCGGAGGCTGGCCTACTGGAGCACGTGGCTGGTGTTGTGCGCCTGGGAAGTCTGCCGGGCGAGATAGTGCGACAGGAAATGAGCCGGGCGAGTGCGCTGGTGGTGCCGAGTATCTGGTACGAGAATTTTCCACGCACAATTGTCGAGGCCTTTGCCTGTGGCTTGCCCGTGATTGCCAGCCGTATCGGCGCGCTGGCAGATATCGTGACCGATGGTAGAACCGGCTTGTTGTTCGAGCCGGGCAATCCGCAAGATATGGCAGACAAGTTGACGTGGGTGCAGGCGCACCCTGAGCAGATGGCGGCAATGGGGCGCAATGCGCGTGTGCAATACGAGGCCGAGTTTTCAGCGGAAGTGAATTACCAGTGCTTGATGGAGATATATGACAGTGTGATGACAGAGAACAATGGGAGGATAAATGGATAAGAACGTGACGCCCATTTTCCTGATTTCATTGCCGCGCTCCGGTTCGACGCTGCTCCAGCGCATGTTGGCGACTGGTGAAGCGGTTGCTGGCGCCAATGAGCCATGGTTTCTGCTTCCTCTTTGGGCGATGCGCCAGCGGCCAGCAGCGCGCGCAGCCTACTCTCATCAAACCGCAGTGGATGCTTTCAACGATTTGCTCAATAACCTGCCGGATGGCGATGCTACCTACCGAATGGCAGTCAGGGATTTTGCGCTACGGATCTATGGGGAATTGGCCGATGGCCGACCCTATTTTCTCGACAAGACGCCGCGCTATTATTTGATGGTGGATTTCCTGCGCCAGGTTTTTCCTGAAGCGCGCTTTGTTTTCCTGGTGCGCAATCCCTTGTCGGTGTTGGCTTCCATTATCCAGACCTGGTACAAGGGTTACTTCATGTGGTTCGACCACTGGATCGACTGGAAGCAGGGGCATGCCTGCATGGCCGAAGCCATAAAGTACCGGAGAGAAGGCGATCTTGTTGTTCACTACGAAGATCTGGTGCGCGCTCCGCAGGCAAGCATGGAAACCCTGTGTGCCGGGCTGGGTATTGCTTTCGATCCTTCGATGATTACGGATTACAAGGCCAAGGACTGGAAAGGCTCGGTAGGTGACCCGACGGGGATTCATCGCTATGCAGGGGTGTCCGATGCATCATTGGACAAATGGACGGAATTCTTCAGTAGCCGATATCGGCGCCGCGCGGCGGCAAGCATGCTGCAAGTGCTGGATCCGGAGGACTTGCGTGTTCTGGGATATGAAGCCAGCGACCTGTTGACCACACTCAACAGTACCCCCCCCAAACTGGGGCTGGACCTTAAAAGCCGTTGCGATGGGACATTGAACTGGCTGTTACATCGTTTTGACTATCGCTATCTGAAGGATCGCATTCATGAGCCTGATTCCAGATACCAAGGCTTCCACTACATCCGTACCTGACGCGTGAGACAGGTCATGACGGTTAGCCATCCAAATGAGCAGTAACAGAAACCTGGCGTCCGCGAGGCCCATGGGCAGCGTGCTTGGCGCGCAGATCGATGCTTTGTCATGGGAGGCCGCAACGGCGCGTTTGATGGGTTGGGCGCATGCGCGCGAATCGCGTTATGTGACGATTTGCAACGTGCACGTGGTGGTGAGCGCGTCGCGGGATATGGCGTATCGCGACATCATCAACGGGTCTGACATGGCAACCCCGGATGGTGCGCCGGTGGCATGGATGCTTCGGCGGCAGGGATTTTCAAGCCAGACGCGTATCAGTGGGCCGGATCTGATGTGGGCGCTATGCGAGCGCGCTGCACAGGAGGGTTTGCCGATTTACTGCTACGGCAGCACGGAGGCGACGCTGGCGCTGCTTGAAACCAGTCTGCGAACGGCGTTTCCGGCACTGAAAGTGACGATGGAGTCGCCGCCGTTCCGTGCGTTGTCGGCGGAGGAAGACGCGGCGGCAGTGGAGCGGATCAATGCCAGCGGTGCAGGCATTGTGTTCGTCGGTCTGGGCTGCCCCAAGCAGGAGCGCTGGATGGCCGAGCACCGTGGGCGGGATGCTCCCAATGAAAGCCCCTTGCAGGTCAAGGCAGTGATGATCGGCGTGGGCGCGGCATTCGATTTTCACGCCGGCACGGTGGCACGTGCACCGGCCTGGATGCGCGACAATGGACTCGAATGGTTGCACCGGCTGGCTTCAGAGCCAGGGCGATTGTGGAAACGATATCTGGTGACGAATACCTTGTTTATCGTGGGGGCGGTGCGGCAGTTGCTGTTGGGGCGGTGAGCTTGAATCCCCGGGTTTTCAGCAACGGGATACCCGGCGCAGCCTTCCTTCTGGCCGTGCTGTTGCTCGGGCTGTTTGTGTGGGGCGGAAATCAGCCGCAGGCAGCAGGTTTGATTCCGGCGCCATGGGACAAGCTGGCGCATCTGACCTGGTTTGCCACGCTGGCGGGGTTGCTGGTTATTGGGCTGCGTGGTTTGGGTGCCCGTACCCCTTTGCTGGTGGCGCTTGCATGCATGGCGTTGGGTGCATGGGACGAGTGGCGACAGCTTACGTTGCCCGGTCGAAGTTTTGGGCTGGATGATCTTCTGGCCGATGGGCTGGGGATTGCCTTGGGGCTTTTTCTGGCTGCCTGGGTGCGGCGTCTGAGGCTGCGAAATTAAGCCCGCAATCGCGCCGAGGGCGGTGCTCCCACCTGAACAGAACGCCCCGCCGAATAATCCGGGTTCATGCAATGGCAATGTTCAATTTCTTGTGTGCTGTTGCATGCTTTGCCAGGCCACACCAGGATTGGGCCAATTTTCTAAGTGGGAGAAGATTTTGAAACCATCTGCTGGGCGACGCCAGCCAACTGGCACAGCTTCAGACAACCAGCCGGGCACGCCATGCAGAGGCATTCACCTGGGAGAAGGTGTTGGGGGATTACGCGACCTTGTTGCTGGACTGGGCGTAGCGAAAAGCCACAAATATAAAGGGGCCGAAGTTTTGATGGACCAGGCATGTTCGCCAGTGGATAGTATTGCTTGTCAAAAATAACCAAATAGGTTAATTTGTTCATGGAAAAGAAGTCGCCACATTGCAAGTTGGCTGTTGTCAAGACCATGGTCGAAGCGGGCAAGGTGCGTTCCACGCTTTCTGCGCTTGCGGGTGGGGCGGCGTTGGGGCTCGATTTTGACGGCATGCTTGATGTAGTGAGGGCGCTCACCATGGAGGATTTCTACAAGAGCATGACGACCCATGCTGATCACCGGATTTGGCAGGATGTATACCGACCGACAACGCCAGCGGGTGAGGTGTACCTGAAGTTGACGGTGATTGACGATGTGATCATCGTGTCTTTCAAGGAGTTATGACGATGAAGTGTCCAAACTGCGGAGCGGCGAATCTGGTGCATGACACCCGTGATTTGCCTTACACCTACAAGGGCGAGACAACCCTTATCCCTCAGGCGACAGGCGATTTTTGCCCCGCGTGTGGAGAATTCGTTCTGGATGCGGCTGAATCCCGCCGCACGATGAATCTGATGCTGGAATTCAACAAGCAGGTGAATGCGTCGATTGTCGATCCGGAATTCATCGCGAGCGTTCGCAAGAAACTCGATCTTGACCAAAAGGAAGCGGCCGAGATTTTCGGCGGCGGGGTAAATGCCTTCTCACGCTATGAAAATGGCAAGACCAAGCCGCCGCTGGCATTGGTCAAACTGCTGAAAGTGCTGGACCGGCATCCGGATTTGCTGGATGAGGTCAGGGCAACCTGACAACAGGTATACGTTGTGGGGTATAAGGCTCAAGTTTTTCTTTTACTTGGTTTTTGCATCTTCCAAGCATAGGAAGTCATTGTGATATTGGTTACGGGGGGCGCTGGTTTTATCGGTGCAAATTTCATTCTGGACTGGCTGCGGGTGAGCGACGAGCCGGTGATCAATCTGGACAAGCTGACCTATGCGGGCAATCTGGAAAACCTGGCCAGCCTGCAGGGTGATCCGCGCCATATCTTCGTGCAGGGAGATATCGGCGACCGCGCGCTGGCCGGCCGTTTGCTCGCAGAACACCGGCCGCGTGCGATCGTCAACTTTGCGGCCGAGTCGCATGTCGACCGCTCGATCCACGGCCCGGAAGACTTCATAAAGGGGACGCTACCCAATGGCACTACCTTAAGCTGCGACTGCCGCCATTTGGCGATCGCGCTGGGTTTGTAACTGTGCTTTGAGCACTGCCCGAGGCTTCATCAAACGTGTTGGATTTGATCGTCGCTTGACCGCGCGCGGCTCCACGCGCCCTGGTCGATGCGGCAACTTCATTCGTGCGATCCCGCTCACCAACGTCTTGCATAGCCACGCAACGCGGCTGTATGCACCATGACGCAATTGCTCCTCGAACGCGCGCAACTGCTGCAACGCACCTTTGAAACTGATCGCGCGCGGTGTGCACCCTGCCTGCTGGGCCGCCTGCGCCATGACAGAACGCACCAGATTGTAGGCCAGTAAATGCGCCGCGACTTCCTTGACCACCATGGCTGGGGTCTTGCAGCGCAGCACGTCCATCTGCATCACCGTCTTGATCGCACGCAAATCCAACTCAACGTGCCACCGCCAGCCATAGAGTTGGCTCAAATCCTCACGGCTGACGGTTCTGACATCTTTGAGACTGCTGATGAGCACCCAGTTGCCGACGCGGGTCTCGCGCACGTCCAAGCTCGCAGGCGTGGCCTCGTAGTCCTCGATTGTCATCCACTTCGGGCGCGGAGGACGGCTCCAGCACGCCACATGGTCGCCTTTGCCCAAACGCTTGCCTTGGCGAAAGTCCATGTGTCGCAGCTGATGCTGGCGACTTACAAAGTCCACACCCAACGCCCGTAAACGCGCCAAGGTGAAATAGCCGGTGTAATACCGGTCCATCAACACGACATCGCCCGCAGACAGTGCCGCGTCGAGTTGGCGCAGCATGGAAGTCTCGCCACTATGTTTGCCCTCGCATGCGCCCTGCGCCCAGTCCAGCACCGCGCCGCAGCCCAGCGAGATGATGCCGACGATGCGCATGACGGGAAACCCCAGTCCCGGTTGCTGAACGCGACTTTGTGGGTAGTGGGTCTGGTTGACTTGGGTGTCGGGCATAGACACGGTAGTGCCGTCGATGAGTTTGACCTCGCGCCCACGCCAGCGCCATGCGTCGGGCTGCGCCTGGCACAGCCGCTGGCCGAGTGAACGACCCAGCGCCACCAGCAAATCCGATGCCAGCCGTTGGCGGGCTTTGCAGTAAGGGCCGGTGTTCAGGCTTGCGGGCGGAAGTTTCTGTGCAACGCGGCTGCTCAAGCCGCGAGCCACGGTATCCTGACAACTGTGATCCGCCCCGAGTACCTGTTCCAGGAACAGGCTCAAGGTGACCAGCGGCGAGTAGACGCGGTCACGGTAGGATGGGCAGTGGCGTTGCACCAGGGTCTGGAGTTGCCCGGCATCGAGCAGACGGGTCAAGGCGTTACTGCTGTCTTGCGTAAACCGCGCCAGAAACTGCCGAATTTGAGATTGCAAACGTCCAGCACCCGGTGCGCAGGCTTTGGTAGTATCCATTTGGGCTGACCCCTTCTCGGTACGGTTCACGGATTCGATACCCGCATCGTACCCAGCCAGGGTGCTCAGCCCAACTATCTCGCTCGTAACATTATGTTTCTATTGGCGGTTGCGGCTTAAGGTAGTGCCATTGGGAAGCGTCCCCTTTATCCCTCCCCTTTATCCCGCCCTTTATCCCGATCATGTCTCCATGATCCCAACACCAGCCCCTTCAGGCTCATCTCACGCTGGATTGACAGCACCTCGTTCAGGCTCATGTGTCATTGGACAAGGCTATGGCTGGTCGGTAAGCGTGAAACATAAGACAATTCCGGACTTTGCCATCGTTGTGAGTCCAGAAACATGACCAAAAAAGCCCTCATCACCGGCGTCACCGGCCAGGACGGCGCCTACCTTGCCGAATTCCTGCTGGAGAAGGGCTACGAAGTCCACGGCATCAAGCGCCGCACCTCGCTGTTCAACACCGACCGCATCGACCACCTGTACGAAGGCCCCGAAGTCGCCCAGCGCAAATTCATCCTGCACCACGGCGATCTCACCGACAGCTCCAGCCTGATCCGCATCATCCAGCAGGTTCAGCCCGACGAAATCTATAACCTCGCCGCACAAAGCCACGTTGCTGTGAGCTTCGAAGAGCCCGAATACACCGCCAACTCCGACGCCCTCGGCGCCCTGCGCCTGCTCGAAGCCATCCGCATCCTCGGCCTCGAAAAGAAAACCCGCTTCTACCAGGCGTCCACCAGCGAAC
>JACDJC010003337.1_pt1 | contig 11746 bp, 12 predicted proteins | sample 7454191 | NCBI WGS metagenome assembly JACDJC01 (sample SAMN14253291, study PRJNA609438) | sludge metagenome | isolation source: sludge after 25d culture with pyrite and EDTA | collected 2018-12-20
GTGCCAATACCGCAATGAACGGCTGACGGCTTTCCTGCGGGATTGGTTGCGCAGCAAAAAAATCCATTTTGTAGATGATCTGCGGAAGTAAGCAGCCCTGGCTTTGCCTATCTTTTCGTTTTGATGAACTCGGTTACTTCGACCGGCACACTGCCCAATAAGGCCTTTTCGGTGAAACACATTTGCCGTGCCAGGCGGATCAGCTCTGAGATGGCGGATGGGTCCTCTTCCGAATCAATGTGGATTTGGATGTCAAAACCGTCACAGAAACCTTCTGCATCGCCTTTTAATACCGAACCTTGTTCGTGAAAACGAGCGTTGACAATCACTTTTTCATTGGTGATGGATAATTTTCTTTTTTTCGCAACCTGCGAAAGATGAGAGATCAGTCAAAGGGCCATGCCGGAAACAAAATAAGTTAAGGGGGTGGGGGCGGTGCCTTCTCCACCAGGCATATAAGATCCTTCGTCACTGATCAATGCAAATACCTGGCCGGTTTCTGGTTGTCCGGCAACGACCAGTTTTTTCCACTTTTCCAAAGAGCTGGCTTGGGCCTGCACTTCGATTCCGCGAAATCCAGGTGATGGGTTTGATGTCATTTTAACTCCTTTGATATGGTGTAACTATAGCAAAAGCTTCCCAAAAATTCAAGAGCAACGTTCAAAATCATCCTCGAAATCCACGGGTCGCTTTGCGTCGTGCCCGGGTTGGGAATACTGCTATAATTGCCTTTTGAACTTTTTAGTTACGTTAAAATCACGGAAAGGTTTCAGGATGCCAATTGAAATTAGAGAAGTAACCACGAAAAGACAATTAAAAACCTTTATCAATTTTCCGTTGAGCCTGTACGATAAAAATCCGTATTGGGTGCCTCCGCTGTACTTTGATGAGGTCAATACCCTGGATTGGGATAAAAACCCGGCCTTCGCGGTTAATCAGGCACGCTATTGGCTGGCATATCAAGATCATCAAGTGGTGGGGCGGATTGCCGGGATTTATAACCCGCCCTATATTGAGAAATGGGGAAAACGGAATTTGCGATTTGGCTGGATCGATTTTATTGATGATGAAGACGTATCCGCTGCTTTAATGAAAACGGTGGAGGAGTGGGCGCGTTCGTTAGCGATGGAGGCTGTGCATGGGCCGCTAGGCTTTACCGACCTGGACCCGGAGGGTATGTTAATCGAAGGTTTTAATGAGCTGGGCACGATGGCTTTGATCTATAACCATGCTTATTACCCCGAACACTTAAAAAAATTAGGGTATCAAAAAGAAGTGGATTGGTTGGAGTATGAAATTCTGGTACCCGAAACGCCGATTGAAAAGATCAGCCGCGCTGCTGAGATCGTATTAAAGAGAAATAATTTGCATGTTTTGGAAGCCAAGCGTAAAAAAGATCTATTAGCCTATACCGAAGAATTATTTGATTTATTAGAGCAAGAGTACGGCCAACTATTTGGCACCGTTCCGCTTTCCAAGAAACAAGTCAACGCTTATATTGATCAGTACTTTGGATTTGTCACCCCGGAGTTTGTGCCGGTCGTCTTGGACGAGAAAAATAAAATGGTGGCATTTGGGATTGTGATGCCTTCCTTATCCATTGCGCTGCAAAAATCCAAGGGCAAATTATTCCCCTACGGGTGGTATCATTTGCTGCGGGCATTAAAGAGGAATGACCGCGCCGATTTATACTTGATCGCGGTGAAATCCGAATATCAGGGAAAAGGGGTGAACGCGGTCTTGATGGATAGGATCAATCAGGTGTTTATCCAGAAAGGCATCAAACGGGTTGAGACGAATGGGGAATTGGAAACCAATACCGATGTGCAGGGACAGTGGAAATACTATGATAAACGGCAACACAAACGCCGCCGCTGTTTTATTAAGGCCGTGTAGACGTTCTTCACTTATAGGCAAACGCTAAACACCTCATTAAGAAAAAGCCCCCGCATACGGCGGAGGCTTTTTTTGATTTGAATTTTGTTTATTCGACAACAATCGATACGGTCACATAACAATAGGTGATATTTCCATTGCGTAGTGCCCAGGTTTCCTGATAGGTGCCGGCTGTGGTCGGTGCGAGCATATCCAGGATCAGGTCAATTTTTTCTTTGGGGGCAACCGTTTTGGAAAGGTCTAATTTATCGGCACCCAGGTGCATTTTGGTGCCATTCATATAGAGAAAATCAACATCTCCCGATCCCCAGGATTTGTTACCCGTGTTGGAAACGACCCAGTGACCATCAAAATCACCGCCAGCCGGGTATTTCGTGCCAAACGCCGGCGAAGTCGATTCGATTTTGCAGTTATAATCGGCATTGACGACCACAGTTGGGGTGTTGGTAATCACTGGAACTACGGTATTAGCAAAGGTGGGGACAGCCGTCGGCTGGGTGACAGGCGGCACAGCGGTGGCAGCGGCAGTAGTTGCGGTCGGTTCTACGACGATAACTTCTGTAGTCGGTGAAGGCGGAAGATCGGTGGGATTGGCGAGAGCTTCCATGGTTTGTTCTGCTGCGACGGTTTGCATGGCTTCTTGTTTCAACTGTTCAAAGACAGCCGTTTGCTCTGCGGGATTATCTGTGGCGATCACCACTTCCGGTGTGGGCACCGCCGGTGATGCACAGGCTGCCAGCAGGGCTATTCCCAAAAGAGAGATGATTATTAATTTCGTTGTTTTCATTTGATACTCCTTCATTAGAAAACTTTGTTCCATTGTTCTGCTATTCTATACTTTGGCGGGAATTTTTGATTGGTTTCCTTTTTCGCAGAACTAGCTTTATTCGATTTTCAGACATATATGACTTCTTGTCAATGTTTTTTAAGGTTCTTGATATAGGGAATTACCCTAGTATGGGTGGAATCGTGATGAAACCGAGGTATTTTCCGGCTTGATCGTCTATAATTAATAAAAATTACGGAGGTGAGGATCATGAATCAGGGAGAGCCAGGGCAAAGGCCAGCGGAACAACAATTAATTGACGTAGGAAAATTAATCGGTGATTATTATTTTTTAAAACCCGATCCGGATAAGAAGGACCAACTGATCAGCTTTGGTACCTCGGGGCATCGCGGCACCTCACTTGATCAAAGTTTTAACGAAGATCATATTTTGGCTGTCACCCAGGCGGTCTGTGAATACCGCGAACAGGCGGGTATTCGTGGTGAACTGTTTATCGGCATGGATACGCACGCCCTCTCGCTACCGGCCTTAAAAACTGCCATTGAAGTTTTGGCAGCCAATGATGTGCAGGTGCGCTATCAAGCAGAGATGGGGTTTACGCCTACGCCGGTCATTTCTCACGCTATTTTGACGACGAATAAAAATAATCCCACCCAAGCAGCGGATGGGATTGTCATCACCCCCTCCCATAACCCGCCCCAGGATGGTGGATTTAAGTACAATCCGCCCAGTGGCGGACCGGCAGGTACCGAGATCACCAGCCAAATCCAAGCCCGGGCTAATCAGATCCTGAAGGGTTATTTGATGGATGTCAATCGGATGCCGTATGAGCGCGCACTTAATCGGGAAAACGTAAAAGCTTATGATTTTATGATGCCTTATATTCACGATCTTAAGTCTGTTGTAGACATGGAGCTAATCCGGGAAGCGGGGATTAAGATGGGGGTTGATCCGATGGGCGGTGCGGCGGTTCACTATTGGGATAAGATCGCAGCGGTGTATGATCTCGATCTTACGGTGGTCAACAAAGCGGTGGACCCAACCTTTTCCTTTATGACCCTTGATTATGATGGGGAGATCAGGATGGATTGCTCATCTCCGGATGCAATGGCTGGTTTGATCCAATTAAAAGACAAATTCGATATTGCCTTTGGCAACGACCCGGATGTGGATCGGCATGGGATTGTGACCAAAACTAGCGGGCTGATGAATCCCAACCATTATTTGGCGGCTGCGATTCGGTATCTCTTCCAAAACCGGCCGGGCTGGTCTGCGCAAGCTGGCGTGGGGAAAACCCTGGTATCGAGTTCGATGATTGACCGCGTGGCATCCGGTTTGGGGCGCAAGTTGGTGGAAGTGCCGGTGGGGTTTAAGTGGTTTGTGGATGGCTTGCTTTCGGGGGACTTTGGCTTTGGCGGTGAGGAAAGCGCGGGGGCTTCGTTTTTACGCTTAGATGGCACCGTCTGGACGACCGATAAGGATGGCATCATTATGAATCTGTTGGCCGCTGAAATTTTGGCGGAAACGGGACAGGATCCCGCCCAGATTTACCAGGATTTGGTGACGCAGTATGGTGATCCGGTCTACCAGCGCATGGATGCCCCAGCCAGCCTGCCTCAAAAGAATGCATTAAAGCAGCTTGACCCTGAAAGTGTGAAACGGGAACAGCTAGCAGGTGAAAAAATTACAGCCAAACTAACCCGTGCCCCCGGCAATCGGGCCGAGATTGGTGGGTTAAAAGTAACCACCCAAAACGGTTGGTTTGCGGCGCGTCCCTCTGGAACCGAAGATATTTATAAAATTTACGCCGAGAGCTTCTTGGGGGAAGCGCATTTACGGGAAATCCAGGCCGAAGCCCAACAGATTGTCAGTGAGGCGTTTAAGGAAGCCGGTGTATAGGTAATTATGTATTGCTACGTTGGTCGTGTTCCAATCGCTCGATTGCCGCTTGAATGCACTGGCTGCGGGTAGCTTTGGGATTTTGTTTGCGTTCATAATCGATCAGACGATTTGCGGTGGGGTGATCTCCGTCCACACTTTGTAATAATTGATTAAATAAGAAAGCCTGGTCAAGGGAGGCACCAAATACTTCTTCTGCGGTGTAGTTCTGACCGATAAGCTGCTTCCAGCGGAATTTTAATCTTGAAAAAAGGCTGTTTTTATTCTGCTGGGAGGACTCTGCCTCCGGCTGCTCAAACGAATCGTCTTGCGGATCGGGTTCGTAGAGGTTTAATCCACATTTGGGGCAGCGGGAGGTGTCAAAATGAAAAATCTCACCGCAGCGCGGACATTCTATTTCGTTAGGTTGTGCGGTTTGTCCAAGGCTGAAGGGCATCGTATCATCCTAAATGGGAATCCTACCATCAGAAATAAGTTTACTTCACAATTCGACCTTTGACCATCATCCATTTCAAGGAAAGCGATTGCTGATGCATGTCGATCAGATCCGCTTCCAATCCCTTTGCCAGCATTTCTTTTCTCTCTCCCAAACCCAGCACCTCGGCCTGGTTTTTGGTGGTCATCCGCAAAGCTTTTACTTCTTTTCGGCCAGGTACTTAAAATAACCGGCTTTGTGTAAAGCCCGCAGGGTTAACCCTCCCAGAATGCCGCCAATCGCGCCGAAGATGAGGTAGCCCACAATCGCTTTGGCTAAACTCAAGGCAACAAATCCGACCGGTGCCCCGCTGATGGCACCAAACGCCCATTTCACCAGGAATTTCCAGAAATGCCCAAAAGCACCTGCAAAGCCAGCCACAATCAGGTTTTCTGGATTGCCTAATAACCATAGGGCCACATCCGTGCCGAGGCCGATGGCGGTATAGGAAAGCAAGGTGTTGAGTGCCCCGAAATCGCCCAGGCCCATAAAGGCAGCGATGACACCCGATAATAACCCGACCAGGCTGGCTGAGCCAGGTTTCGGCACGACTTTGGCTGCTACAATGATAATTGCCATCCAAAACACACCCGAGTGGCCGGAGAGCTGCAGGGGTAAGCGCAGGGCGATTTTGGCGACCACAATTAGCACGGCAAATAGGGTTAATAAAAATAACTGGAAGGTGGAAAAATAACGTTCTTTCATCGCGTGTTTATCTCGATCTGATCGACATCCTGAATCCACTCATCCCGCGTATCAAACCGTTCTAACAGAGAGACTAACTTGAGGGTTCCGCGGCCAGAAAGATCAAACATAACCATATTGTCGAGATTGCTTACTTCTTCCCACGTTAGCGCTATGGATTTATCGCGACTGGTGCTGATAACCTGAATGAGGGTTGTTTTGGTAAAACTGCTCTCATTGAGCTGGGATAATAAGACGTCTTTTAAAAACCAACCGGATTGTGTTTTTCCTTCTTCCGTATCCACAAAAGAAGCTGTGGAGAGGGTGTCCAGATCATCGGGAGAGAAGGCGGCCTTCAGGCTGCCGTTCCAATAAACCGGGATGTCGCCGGGTTCGAGAGAGGCATCAATGCGGGCGGCCAGGTTTTTCCCGCGCACATATTCCAGCCCGATCACGGCCAGAATCAGGACGCCCAAAATGCCCAGAGCGATCAGAATTCGGGTTTTATTGACCATAATGTTACCTCCAAAAAAGGAAAATACCGATTAAAGTGATGAAAAACAGGATGACGAACCAGTCGACGGCTTTCATTTTTAATTGGTGATAGGCTTGTCTAGCCGGAGAATCGAACCCGCGGGTATAAGCGGCCTCGGTTATCGCCCAGGCACGGCGCGTGGTTAATACGATGGCCGGCACCGTCAGGGCAATTAAATCGTTGAGTTGTTTCAGCAGCTGCCGCAGCCCCTCAAATTTTACCAGTACTCCGCGGCTTTGCTGCGCTTCGCGGATAGCGTGCCATTCCTCCTGCAGTAAGCCGATGCTTTGAAAAGCAAGGTTGATCGAGAAGGCATAGCGGTAGGGGATTCCCAGGCTTTCGAGTGCCAGGCCCAACTCGGTTGTGGCCGTGGTGGAAAAGAATAAGGCAAATACACCCGAGAGTAAGATCAGGCGCAGGGTAATAATTATGCCAAGCTGCAAACTGACCAGCCACCAATCTACAAAGAAGATTACGATCAGGATCCACTTCAGCCGCCATACCTGCCGTGCCATTTCCGGTAGTAATCGCGCCCAAGTCACAAATAGCAGATACCCGCATAGAAATAACACCAGACGCTCTAGCGGCAGCATGACGGTTAAGGAAATGGTCAGGCACATCCATAATTTGGTGCGTGGATCTAATCTCCGTAAAGGAGAAGCCTGATTAAGTTGGATGGTTCTGGTTCTGCCACTCTGGCTAAGGTTAAACATGGAGATCCATCCATTCAGGTTTAAGCAAACCGATTTGCCGCCAGGATGATTCCTGCTCGATGACAGTTATCGTTTTGCCCTGGTTGACGACCCCATTTTGATTTAACAAGATCAATTGGTCTGCGTGCGCTGCCAACTCAAGATCGTGGGTGCTGTAGATCACCAGGTATCCCGCGTCTGATAATTTTCTCATCAGCCGCACTAAGATTTGTTTGTGCAGTTCGTCCTGTCCTAAGGCGGGTTCATCCAGCAAAATGCCGTGCGGCGCATTGCGCATGAGGGTGGTCGCCAGGGCAACCCGTCTTTTTTCCCCTTCACTTAATAAGAGCGGCGGGGTTTCTTCATACCGTTGTAGATCCAACATCTTTAGCAGCCACTGATAGCGCTCCTGATCAGGATCGGCGAGGTGATACAAGATCTCATCCTGGACAGAAGGGTTAAATAGTTGGATATCCGGGTTCTGAAAGACCATATTAAAGCCTGGTTTTTGGTTGTCTTTTCCTTTTTGCACATGCATTTTACCCGTAGATTTTTGCAGCCCGGCCAGGGCGCGGAGCAGGGTGGTTTTACCCGCTCCATTTCTGCCGACAACCGCGACCAGCTGACCGGAATCTAGTTCAAAATCGATATTTTGAATGATCTTTATGCCAGCTTTTTCAACCGCGAGACCGCTGACCTGGAGCGAAAAATTTTCGTTTATTGACGGGTAGGCTTGCTTTAATTCCGGCAGCTGCGTACTGTGGGTGTGTTTTCCTTCAAGAACTAAGGTAGTTAAAGGTTGGATTTGCTGTAAATATCTTTCGCGGTGTTCACAGATAATGGCAGCATTCCCCTGAGCGATCAACTGCTCGACCAGCGAGACGAACTCCACGGCAGCGGTCGTATCGAGCATGGAAAGTGGTTCATCGAAAATATAGGTAACCGGCTGGCGGGCTGTGATGGAGGCCAATGCCAGTTTTTGCTGTTCCCCACCAGACAAGGTGAACGGAGATCGTTTTCTAAATTGGGCCAGATTAAATTGGGTCAGGGTGTTTTCTAAGCGCACTTTCATTTCCGAGCGGGGCAGCCCTAGATTCTCTAACCCAAACAGAATCTCGCTTTCGACAGTGGGTGCCAGCATTTGATGGGCTGGGTTTTGGAAGACCAGGCCGATCTGATTGGCAATCTCCCACATCGCTAGGGAATGGGTCGGTTTTCCTTGTATGAGGACCTCACCCGAGAAATTACCACGATATAAATGAGGAATCAAGCCACTCAAGCAGCGAGTCAGGGTGCTTTTACCGCTGCCCGATGTGCCGCTGATCAATAACCCTTCATTTTGATGGAGGGCAAGGGAAACGGGTTTGAGCCCGCAATTATTTTGAGGGTAAATGAAAGAAACAAGCTCAGCCTGAAGGTTAGGCATGGAGGGTAAATTAATCAAGTTTCAGCGGCTGCCAGTAGCCATTTTCAGGCGAGACGAACAAGATTGGTTGGCTTTCACGTCGCGCCGGACGCAGTTTATCGGCCTGGATCAACCCCTTTGAGACCGGGTTATTATCCATCGTGCGAATTTGCTTGACCCCAGCTGCTAAAACGGCGGCGATGGTTTGCAAGCCGCTCAATTGCCTGATCTGACCGACTTGCACATAGCGACCATCCTGTCCGTATTGAGCCAGCCCGACGGCTGCTAATGCGCCAATCACCCCATCTTGTGTGCCGCCCAAACCTGCTAACCGAATATTGTGTTTTTCAGCTAGCGCTCTGGGCTCTGTTTGCTTGATCAGCTCTGTTTTCACACGTTGGCCGTATGCAATAATCGCTTCAGGAACCTCAGTAGTAACACACAGACCAGGGTCGCTGCCAGGCTGAAAATCTGCCATCATCTCTTTTTCCACCAGCTCAAATATTTCCTGGAGATCAGCCTGACCGGGTGGTTCCAAAATGATGGCAGCACAGCTGTTCTTGGCGGTGTACGGAACGCGCGGATCGAATAATAATTGATGGCGCGTAATTCCCGTCACGGGATACCGAAGCGATAACACTTCGGCAATCGTTCGGGCTAAGTGGCCGGTTCCGCGTGAGGTTTTATTGTCCGTATCATCGATGCCAATATAAATGGTCATTTTTAGGGGGTGATTTGCTCTCTTTATTTAACTTGCAGTTCAACGACGCCTTTTACTTGAAGGTTTTTCGCAGCGCCCGGGATGACCGAGCTAAATCCGCCTTTGGAACGAAAGGAGAGGATGCAATTTTCACAGGCCAGGATGTCGGCTAGTGGGATTTCTGCGCTGAAGCCATCATCCGCGATCAGCACCAGTGTTTCCGCGTTTGGTTTGGGTGATGCCAGGGCCAATATATCGGAAATCAGCACACCGCTGTAGGTTTCGGTTTCGCCTTTGCTATTGGTGGATTCAACGTCTAGGGTAGGCAAACTTTTGACTTCTTCCTCGCTCCAGCTTTGTTCCGTTTCTACTTTACCGGTGACGGTCAAAGCCGCAGTGCTTCCTTCTTCGGCCGGGATTTCTTCAGCAGCCTTGTCGCCGCCGCCGGAGCCGTCGCCGCCGCCGGAGCCATCACCCCCGCCTGAACCAGCAGGTTCTTCAACGACTACAGCAGGCTCGGTGATTTCAACTGTGGTGGGGGCACAGGCAGAAAAGACGAGGGTTGTTAAAACAACAATACTAAGACAAACAAGCAGTTTTTTCGACATATTTTCTCCATGATGGGGTTAAAAGTGTATAGATCATACCAGACAAGTATACACTTTTTGGCGCAGCCCTGTCCAGTTAAAAACTACTCATGATTGGGGAAGGCAGCACATAGTTGATCGATCACCTGTTGGTTGGTGTGTGCTTTTTCATACTTCCAAAGGCCGCACAGGTTCTCCACGCTGGCAGGATGCTCATGAAGGTTCGCAGTTATTAAATCTGCTTTTTCGGAATCACCCAACACCAGATAAGTTTCCAAGAAGGGTAGCCATTCGGAGCGGTCGATTGGAGAGATGTTTTGCGCTACGACAAAATCAGCCAACTGACCGGCTGCTTGCCAGTCTTCTTGCTGGCGCAATAAACTGACCGTTTGATAGTAATAGCACCAGTCATGCTGAGGTTCTTTGCCGAAGATGGACGCTGGCGGGGTGTGTGCAGGCGCATCCACCTGGATGCGGTTGATTTGTGAAAAGGGGGCGAAGCGATAGATGATGTCTTCATCGTAATACGATAACTCCATTCGCTCGCCATCGACGATATGGGCGCAGGAGCCGCCTGCCGGATAGGAAATCAGCAAGGGATAGGAAAAATCATTGGTATATTGGATGCCGCGTAAGGATTTAACGGTCTTATTCTGGGCGTAAACTTCCAGCATGTTTTCCGGGTTTACCACGTCAGCGGTAATCGCGGGGTGATCAGAAATCTCGGGGCGGTAAATGGCATTGATCGGTGTCCAGGCCTCGACCCCTTCTTGTTGCCGGCTGCCATACGGCAATAGCGGCATGACTTGGGTTCCATTTTTAATATCTGGCGCACGCCAGGACAACTGCCAATATAAAGAGCTTTGGAAGTCCCACCAGCGCACATACGCCAATGAGTTATTGTAATGCGTGATCACCGCTACGAAGATCAGGAAAGAAACCATGACTTTGCGGGATTCGAGGTGAATCCACTGAAACACCAGACCGGTGATAAACATAGCCACCCCAAAGGCAGCATGCAGGGTATAGCGATCCATTTGCCAGTTATATTTCACTTCACGGTCGGAAAGGATGACGGGCAGTAAAGCGGCCAGTGTGGTGATCAGACCGATCCAGGTTAGATCACGATAGATGGTTTGTTTGTTGTGTTTTTCCTGGGCGGTTAAGGTTGGGGGTTGATCGAAGCGGCCGGCGCGTAACACCACAATAAAAACGGCAACTGCTAATAGGCCGAATAGGACGGAAATCAGAAAAGGGATGGTGCTGGTATTACTGGCGGTTTGAAAAAAGGGTACACTCCAGCTCTGCCAGACCGTTTCAATGAAATCGCGTAACGTTTCTAAGAGTATGCGCATACCCATCTCAAATGGATTCGCGAAATATTTTCTGGCGAGCAAGCCCATATTGGTGGTTGGGCGGGTGCTTTTAAAGATCAAAACCCGCCATAATAAAAAGGCACCCATACTGATCAGGTAGGGCATACTTTTGATGATTGTGTTTTTGATTACCGGGAAAGAAAGCTTGTTGTCTGTTTTCGTGATGTACCAGATCAAAATCAGGCGTACCAGTTCATGCCCGAGCATATATTCATAATCAAATAAATAACCGAGTTCAAACAAAACAGCCAAGCTAATGAGCAAGATTTTGTTGCGTCGGTTGTTGGTTTGAAGGGCCATGATGGAGAATAAGATGGAGAAAATGACCAGATTATAGCCAATATAATGATTGGAGAAGGTCAAGGCAATCGGCTGCTGTAAAAAGCCAGGGTAGATTAAAAACAAGATGGCTGCGGTTAAATGAAAATACCCATTGTGTTTCCAGATTTTTTGTAATAACCAATAAAACCCAATCGCAGCCAGCAGGCGTAATGAAATTGTGAAAAGCTGCCAAACGAAAAAATTATCTTGAATGATGGGGTAGGTGAGGGTGAATAAAGCACCCACGCCCACCCGCTCGTGGGACCACATGCTGAAAACGCTGGTGCTGTTTAATTTCCCGGCCAGGGGATGCCAATCATTGAGATAATAACCGGTTTGATTGCTAAACGGCAGAAAGCAAATCATGGCGATCACAACCAGCACGATGA
>JACDJC010003338.1_pt1 | contig 11744 bp, 12 predicted proteins | sample 7454191 | NCBI WGS metagenome assembly JACDJC01 (sample SAMN14253291, study PRJNA609438) | sludge metagenome | isolation source: sludge after 25d culture with pyrite and EDTA | collected 2018-12-20
AAAAAACCGTGAGCTGATGGGTGCAACCGACCCGAAAAAGGCTGACGCCGGCACCATTCGCGCCGACTTTGCCGAGAGCATCGATGCCAACGCTGTGCATGGTTCCGATGCACCCGAAACCGCAGCTGTGGAAATTGCCTTCTTCTTCCCCGCCAGCGAAGTCTACGCCGGCCACTAAGCACGCATGCCGCAAAACCTGCTTGATTTTGATCTAGATGGGCTGACTGCCTGGTTCACCGAACTCGGCGAGAAGCCGTTTCGTGCCAGGCAGGTGTTCCATTGGGTGCATCAGGCAGGCGTGGCGGATTTCACGCAGATGACCGACATCGCCAAAAGCCTGCGCGAGAAATTGCAGCAGCAGGCGGTGGTCGCGCCACCTGTGATCAATTTTGCACACACCTCGACAGATGGCACACGCAAGTGGTTGTTTGACGTGGGGGTGGCCAACGGAATTGAAACCGTATTCATTCCGGAAGAAGACCGCGGCACGCTGTGCGTGTCGTCGCAGGTGGGATGTGCGCTGGAGTGCACGTTCTGCTCGACAGGGCGGCAAGGATTCAACCGCAACCTGAGCGTGGCCGAGATCATCGGCCAGTTGTGGGTGGCAAATCACAGCCTGCGTGGTCAGGTGAACCGGACTGACCCCAATCACGGCGCGGGCGAAATATCCGAGCGACCGGTGACCAATGTGGTGATGATGGGCATGGGTGAACCGCTGGCGAACTTCGAGAACGTGGTCACCGCGCTCCGCATCATGCTCGACGATCATGCGTATGGCTTGTCGCGGCGGCGGGTGACGGTGTCGACCTCCGGCCTGGTGCCGGCGATGGATCGCCTGGCCGAGCGCTGTCCGGTGGCGCTGGCGGTCAGCCTGCATGCGCCCAACGATGCATTGCGCGACCGGATCGTGCCGGTCAACAAGAAATACCCGCTTGCCGAATTGATGGCGGCCTGCCGGCGTTATCTGGTACATGCGCCGCGCGATTTCATCACGTTTGAATATGTGATGCTGGCCGGGGTGAATGACCAGCCTGAGCACGCGCGTCAATTGATCGAGCTGACGCGCGATGTACCGTGCAAATTCAACCTTATCCCGTTCAATCCGTTCCCGGATTCGGGGTATGACAAGCCGCATGCCGAGCCAATGCGCATATTCCGCCAGATTCTGCAGGATGCGGGCTATGTGGTGACAACGCGTAAAACACGCGGTGACGATATCGATGCGGCCTGCGGTCAATTGGCGGGCAAGGTGGCCGACAAGAGCGGGCGTGTCATGAAAAGAATACACAAGGAGGCGGCGTGAAAAGAGGGATAGGCATGTTGGTGGCCGGGCTGCTGGCGGGTTGTGCGGTACAGCCCACGGACGGCGGCAGTGCGGTATCAGGGGTGGCCGATAGTGAAAGCCGCCAGCGCGCAGGCGCATTCACCGATCTGGCCGGCGCCTATTTTTCGCGTGCCCAGTACAAGACCGCGCTGGATGAACTGCGCAAGGCCATAGTCGCCGATAGCCGATATGGACCAGCCTACAATATCTACGGCTTGATCTACATGGAGCTGGCCGAGGACAAGCTGGCCGAGGAAAACTTCCGTCGCGCCATTGAGCTCGATCATAACAACTCTGAAGCCCGCAACAATTTTGGTTGGTTTCTGTGCACGCGTGGCCGCTACGACGAAGGTCTGGAGCAGTTCAGCATCTCGTTGCGCAATCCTCTGTATACGCGGCCCGAGCAGGCCATGGCCAATGCGGGCTTGTGCGCGGAGAAGAAGGGCGACCTGGAACTGGCCGAGGCCAACCTGGTGAAATCCCTGAAGCTGGTGCCCGATAACCCCAATACCGTGCTCAAACTGGCAGGCCTGTATTTCCGGCAGGGGCGGCTGAACGACACGCAACGTCTGTTGAGTCGCCATACGGAACTGGCTCCCCCGACTGCGCAAAGCCTGTGGCTGGGTTTGCGGTTGGAGCGCAAGCTGGGTGACCGTGCGCAGGAGGCGGCCTATGGGTTGCAGTTGCGCAAGCGTTTCCCCGATTCAAATGAAGCGCGGCTATTGCTGTCGGGGCAATACGAATGAGCGAGAACGGGCAATCCTCGGTCGGACAGATTCTGCGTGAGGCACGCGAAGAACAGGGCATCACCCTGGAAGATGCGGCTGCCCGCTTGCGGCTGATGCATCGCCAGATTGAGGCGATTGAATCAGACGATTTCGATAGCCTTGGCCCGCCCGTTTTTGCCCGTGGCTTTGTACGCAACTATGCGCGCCTGCTGGGCCTTGCGCCCGACGAATTGCTTGCGCGGATGACGGGGGCGCCCGACGAGCCTGCGGTCGTTCAGCCTGCCGAGCCGCCTATGTCCCAATCATGGCTGACCTCGCCCTGGCTGATCTTGCTGTTGCTGGGTGTGTTGTTGATGGTCACTTTGCCGGTCGGCCTGTATCTATGGCTGAACAGCGGCGTGGATGAAAGTCCCGTCAGCCAGGTGGCCGTGACTCAGCCCCGACCCGCGCCTGTCGTTCCGGCCCCTGCAGCCGCGCCTGTTGCCGAGGTGCCGGCCCCGCCTGCCAAGCCAGCCGTGACGGAGCCCCCGGCTGAGGCAGCGCCTGCCGCCATCGAACCCGTTGTACCTGCCGAGCCTCCTGCAGTCAGCGGCGTGGTTCGCCTGGAGTTTGGCGCCGAGTCCTGGACTGAAATCAAGGATGCCAGCGGCCGCACGCTCTACCGCCAATTGAATCAACCCGGCAACAGCATCGAAACCCGGGGCCGTCCGCCATTTGAAATGGTCATCGGCAACGCAGCACAGGTGCATATGACGTATAACGGTCGCCCCATCGATTTGAAGCCGTTTATCGATGTGACGGTTGCCCGTTTCACGCTTGAAGAATAGCCACCCTGGAAGAATGATGTCTCAGATTGTCCGTCGTCCCACCCGCCAGGTGCGGGTTGGTCATGTTCTGGTCGGTGGTGATGCACCTGTCGTCGTGCAGTCGATGACCAACACCGATACTGCCGATATCACCGCAACCGTAAACCAGGTGCAGGCGCTGGCCGAAGCGGGATCGGAGATGGTGCGCATCACCGTCAACACGCTGGAAGCGGCTAGTGCGGTGCCCCGCATTCGTGAACGCCTCGATGCATTGGGTTGCCGTGTGCCGCTGGTTGGCGATTTCCATTTCAATGGTCACAAGCTGCTGACCCAGGTGCCCGAGTGCGCCGAGGCGCTGGCCAAGCTGCGCATCAACCCGGGCAATATCGGCCGTGGTAGCAAGCGCGATGAACAGTTCGCCACCCTGGTCGAGGTGGCGCGCCGTTACGACAATGCCGTGCGGATCGGCGTCAACTGGGGTAGCCTCGACCCGGCGCTGGCGGCACGCATGATGGACGAAAACGGACGCCTGGCGCAGCCGGAAGATCCGGAAGTCGTGATGCGCCGTGCCATGGTGGCGTCCGCGCTGGAGTCAGCCAAAAAAGCCGAAGACCTGGGCCTGGGCGGCGACAGAATCATCCTGTCATGCAAGATGAGCCGGGTACAGGATCTGATCGCGGTGTATCGCGATCTCTCTGCACAATGCGACTATCCGTTGCATCTGGGGCTGACCGAGGCGGGCATGGGCAGCAAGGGCATCGTTGCCTCGACCGCTGCGCTGGCGGTGCTGCTGCAGGAAGGCATTGGCGACACGATCCGCATTTCGCTGACACCCGAACCCGGCGGTGATCGCACCCAGGAAGTCCGGGTCGGGCAGGAAATATTGCAATCGCTGGGGCTGCGTGCATTCACCCCGCAAGTGACCGCCTGCCCGGGGTGCGGACGTACCACCTCGACCGTTTTCCAGGAACTGGCACAGGATATCGAATCCTATCTGCGTAATCAGATGCCGGTCTGGCGTACGCAATATGCGGGCGTTGAAACCATGCAGGTGGCGGTGATGGGCTGCGTGGTCAACGGGCCGGGTGAATCGAAGCACGCCAATATCGGCATCTCGCTGCCTGGAACAGGCGAAGTGCCGGTTGCGCCGGTGTATGTCGACGGCGAAAAAACCGTGACGCTGAAAGGTGACAGGATTGCAGCAGACTTCCAGGCGATCGTCGAAGATTATGTGCGCAGCCATTACGGTGCTGAGTGATCCGTGTTCCAGTTTGATTAATTTATGAGCAACAACATTCAATCCGTACGCGGCATGAACGACTGCCTACCTGAGGTGACCGACACCTGGCAGGCATTCGAGTCCATAGTCCGTGATTGGCTGCGCCGCTATGGTTATCGTGAAATGCGCACGCCGATTCTGGAGCATACCGGCCTGTTCAAGCGTGCTATCGGCGAGGTGACCGATATCGTCGAGAAGGAGATGTATACTTTTGTCGACGAACTGAATGGCGAGTCGCTGACCTTGCGTCCTGAAGGAACCGCGTCTGCCGTGCGTGCGGTGATTCAGAACAACCTGCTGTACGACGGCGGCAAGCGCCTGTGGTACATGGGGCCGATGTTCCGCCACGAGCGTCCGCAGAAAGGCCGTTACCGGCAGTTTCATCAGGTTGGGGTCGAGGCGCTGGGTTTTGCCGGGCCGGATGTGGATGCCGAACTGATTGTGATGTGCGCCGACCTGTGGCGTGCACTCGGCATTGCACCGACGTTGCAACTTAATACGCTGGGCGATATCGAATCACGGCAACGGCATCGCGCCAGGCTGATTGCGTATTTCGAGGCGCATCAGGATGTGCTTGACGAAGACGCCAGGCGACGGCTGCACAGCAACCCCTTGCGCATCCTCGACAGCAAAAACCCAGCCATGCAGGCGCTGAACGAAGCCGCGCCCAAGCTGATGGACGAGTTGGACGAGGCGGCATTGATCCATTTCGAAGCCTTGCAAACCTTGTTGCGTGAAAATGGCATCGATTTTGAAATTAATCCGCGCCTGGTGCGGGGTCTCGACTATTACAATCGCACCGTATTCGAATGGGTGACAGACCAGCTTGGTGCGCAGGGCACCGTATGTGCGGGCGGGCGGTATGACGGTCTGGTCGAGCAGTTGGGCGGCAAACCCGCACCTGCAGCCGGATTTGCCATGGGGATAGAGCGTCTGTTGTCCCTGATGGAGCTGGGCAGTACCGCACTGGCGCCGCAGGTGCCGGATGCATACATCGTTCATGCCGGGGAAGCGGCGCAAACGTTTGCCTGGCATGTGGCCACGGCGTTGCGGAGCGCCGGGCTTGCCACCGTGCTGCATTGCGGTGGCGGCAGCTTTAAATCGCAAATGAAAAAAGCCGATGCCAGCCGCGCCCGTTTTGCGGTGATCATTGGCGATGACGAAGCGGCTGCGCAGCAGGTGACTCTGAAGCCCTTGCGCGGAACTGCGGAGCAGGCCCGAGTCGAAGTGGCGCGGGCAATCGAATTTTTGAAACAGGCATCAACTTAAAAAAGGCATAGCTCAATGGCAACCTACGATCTGGACGAGCAGGAACGACTCGACGAACTGAAAGCCTGGTGGAAACGCTGGGGCAGCCTGGTGATGATGGGCTTGGCGCTGGTGATCGCCGCAGCGGCCGGCTGGCGCTACTGGCAGAGCCATACGCTGACGCAAAGCCTGGAAGCGGCGACGGTATACGAAAAGCTCACCCAGTCGCTCGCTGCCAATGATGCCAAGGGCGCACGCGATGCCGGCTCGATGCTGATCGACAAATACAAGGACACGGCGTATGCGCCTCGGGCGGCTTTATTGCTGGCCAAGCTCAATGTGATGAACAAGGATTTGAAGAACGCGCAGAGCCAGCTGGAATGGGCCGCAGCCAACAGCAAGGAACCTGCCGTGAAGGATCTGGCGCGTCTTCGCCTGGCGGGTGTTCAACTCGACCAGAAGCAATATGACGCCGCGCTGAAAACCCTGGCCAGCACCCACAGCGATGCGTTTGCTTTCCGTTTCAATGATCTCAGGGGCGATGTGCTGCTGGCGCAAGGCAAACCGGCTGATGCACGTGCTGCCTACCAGGAGGCATATAGCAAAATGCAGGAAGACAATCCCTATCGCAATATCGTCGAGCTGAAGCTTGATGCAATGGGAGGAGCGGCCCAATGAAGACATGCTTGATCGCCGTCGGCCTGGTACTGGCTCTATCGGGGTGCGGCACGGTCGGCTCAGTGAGCAGCACCGTTGGCGGCTGGTTTGGTGCCGGCCCAACCCGGGCCAAACCCGCCGAGTTGGCTGAATTCAAACCCACTGCAATCCTGGCCGAAGCCTGGAAGGCTGATACGGGCGATGCCGATGGCCATTTGTTTCGTCCGCAGGCCGAAGGTGATGATGTGCTGGCTGCGGGCGGCAGCCGGGTAGTGCGCATCGCCATCCCGACAGGAGCCAGCGTGTGGAAAACCGATACCGGCGTCAAATTGTCGGCCGGAGCGGGGGTCGGCGAAGGACTGGTGCTGGCGGGCGGTGGCAAGGGCGAGTTGCTGGCGTTGGACCTGGCCACGGGCCAGCAGCGCTGGAAGGCCACGCTCTCAAGCGAGGTGACCGGGCAGTTGCTGGCTGTTTCCGAGATTGTAATTGCCAGGACCGGCGATGGCCGCGTGCATGGCCTGGCTGTGGCCGATGGCAGCCGCAAGTGGCTGTATAGCCGCAATCTGCCGGTGTTGAGCCTGCGTGGATCGGGAGGCATGGTCGTGCGCGACAATGTTCTGTATAGCGGCTTCCCCGGCGGCAAGCTGGTCGCACTCAATGCCGCCAACGGTGCCCAGTTGTGGGAGGCCACCGTGGCCTTGCCGCGCGGTGCGACCGAGCTTGAGCGGGTGGCCGATGTGATGGGCAACCCTGTGGTGGACGAGCGCCAGGTCTGCGCAGTGGCCTATCAGGGACGCATCGCCTGCTTCGATCGCCGCAACGGTGCGCCGTTGTGGGCACGCGACACCTCAAGCAACAGCGGCCTGGCGATGGACGACCGCAATGTCTATGTGACCGACGACAAGGATGCCGTCACGGCCTATGACAAAAATAGTGGCCGTGCGGGCTGGCGGCAGGACAAGCTGGCGCGTCGCCAGGTGACCGCACCGTTGGCGCTGGGTGCCTGGGTGGTGGTGGCCGACGCCGAAGGCTATGTGCACGTGCTGTCGTCAGAGGATGGTAGTTTTGTGGCGCGCGCCAAGGTGGATAGCGGCGTGCATACGGCACCCGCAGACATCGGGCCGGGCTTTGCGGTGCAGACTGCCAAAGGCAATGTTGTCGCTTTCAGACTTAAATAACGGCGCGCGGGCAGTCCCCGCGGGTCAGCAAGGATAGCCATGCTTCCCACTCTGGTTCTTGTCGGACGCCCTAACGTCGGCAAGTCCACCTTATTCAACCGCCTCACCGGCACGCGTGACGCGCTGGTGCACGACATGCCGGGGATGACGCGCGATCGTCATTACGGACGCGGGCGCATCGGTGACAAGCCGTATCTGGTGGTGGATACAGGCGGTCTGGAGCCGGTTGCCAAGGAAGGCATCATGGCCGAAATGGCCCGCCAGACGCTGCAGGCCATTGACGAGGCTGACGCCATCATTTTCATGGTCGATGGCCGCTCCGGTATCACCCCACAGGACATGGTGATTGCCGACCGTTTGCGTCGGGCGAGTTGCCCGGTGCTGCTCGCGGTCAACAAGTCTGAAGGTATGAACCGTGCTGTGGTGACAGCCGAATTCCATGAACTGGCACTGGGCGAGCCGCTGGCGGTCTCCGGTGCTCATGGCGATGGAATTTCTGACCTGGTGGCTGAGGCACTGGCGCCTTTTTCCGAAGACGAAGAGAAAGCCGACGATTTCGGCATCCCCAAAATTGCGCTGGTTGGCCGGCCCAATGTGGGCAAATCGACTCTGGTCAATGCACTGGTGGGCGAAGAGCGCGTGATCGCATTCGACCAGCCCGGCACCACGCGCGATTCGATTTATGTCGAGTTCGAACGCGACAACAAGCCTTACATCCTGATCGACACGGCTGGCGTGCGGCGTCGTGGCAAGGTGTTCGAGACGGTGGAAAAATTTTCCGTCATCAAGACCTTACAGGCGATTGAAGATGCGAATGTGGTGGTGCTGGTTCTCGATGCACGCGAGAATATCTCCGAGCAGGATGCGCATCTGGCAGGTTTCATCCTGGAAACAGGGCGCGCGTTGGTGATTGCGGTCAATAAATGGGACGGGCTCAGTGCCGAGCAGCGCGACGACATCAAGCGCGACATCGGGCGCAAGCTGGCTTTCCTCGACTTTGCACGCTTCAACTATATTTCAGCGTTGAAGAGCAAGGGCCTGGAGACCTTGCTGAAGGATGTCGAAGCTGCGCACGCGGCTGCGTTCATCAAGATGACGACGCCCAAGCTGACGCGGGTGCTGGAAACGGCGGTGGAGCAGCATGCGCCGCCCAAGAGTGGTTTGTTCCGGCCCAAGCCACGTTATGCGCACCAGGGCGGCAAAAACCCACCGGTGATCGTGTTGCACGGCAATGCGCTGGAAGGCCTGCGTGATGACTACAAGCGCTATCTGGAAAACAGTTTCCGCAAGGCATTCAAACTGCAGGGCACGCCGCTACGTATCCAGATCAAGGAAGATGGCAGTAAGAATCCTTTCGAGGGTAAAACGCGCGGTCCGCTTACCGAGAGCGAAGCTACACGGGTGCGGCGCCAGAAACGGATCCGACGCAAGGTTCATGGTTCAAAATGAGCGTACCCGGGGCAACTTGTCCCGGCCGCGATTCGGGTTCGATGTGGCTTCAGCCGCAAGAGCCCTGAAGGACATAAAGGGCAGGCCGTGGTTGTCCCCGCAAGGGGGAGGCCATGTCTGTAAGCTGCTAAAGCAGCAACAGCCATGCACTAAAGGCGATAAATCGCCAACAACCATGCTCTACCCGCAAGCACCCTGTCGGGCATAAAGGGCAGGCCGTGGTTGTAAAACCGCTAAAGCGGTAACAACCATGCTCACTCGAGCCAGTGCACCAGATAAAACAGTTTGAATCCTTCGGACGAACGCGCAGGCCCGCTGGCAATCGCGGCGTGGCGGTTGTTGTCCGGATCGGCGTGTGCCCGCGCGTCGGCTTCGCTGGCATAGACTTCCACCACACCTTCGGGAAAACGTTTGCGTTTTTTGCCAGCCGGCGAATAGATGACCACCGCCGAGGTGCCGACGACCTTGGATTCGATATCGGTAAACAGGCTGGTGGCTTGCGGCATGACGGTTTCAGCGATGGGGTGCGAGTTGAAGTGGGTTAATGCGTCTTTTTGGGGATGCTGCTGATTTTAACCGCGTGGGAATTAGGCGTTTCGTCGGTGAAATGTGGACGCTCTTCCAGGGTGCGTCCGGTCAGTTGGGCCAGTTCGGCTTCGCGGTTGGAAATCACCACCAGGCAATCTTTGATGCCGAACACCGTAGCTTCGGACAGCGGACTGGGGTTGCCGTCACGCGGCGCCGTGTCGCGCACAATGGAGGTCAGGGTTTTGCGCATCATGCGCATGATGCGCTGCTCGTCTTGCAGGGTTTTATCGATATCCATGGGAAATGTTCCGGAGGTGCGGTAAAGGAGGATCATTGTCGACGCCGGGCCGGACTTCGTCAACGCAAGGCCTTGGTGGCCGCAAGGATAAAAAGCATGACAGGGGGCATAAATATTATGATCCGACAGCAGGTTCAGGCTGATTAAAATTAAAACTAGTCGCCCAATGAGTACCCGAATGTCATATCCCAATACCTCCGAGTCAAGCGAAGCCCGCGAAATTCGCACCAATCCCATTGTGCCGAGCGAATCGGTGGTGGTGGCCATACGATGCCAGGCGTGAAGCGCATGCGCCCAGCTATCGCTGGCATCTTGAAATCTGCCCGCGCACCTCGATTCCCACCGGATTTGAATTGGGCTCGGGCTTGTTTGTGAATACGGTCAATCCGGAACAGGCAGCCGAACGCCTGCGGGCAGTGGAACTCCAGGCCGCCTGCCATCGTTGCGATCTTGAACTAGAATGGGAGATGGCCGAATACCCGGCCAACCCCCCCCCGGGAATCTGTTTGTTTATCCAATACCTAACTGCGTGCTACGACCCCAACGGGTTTTCAACCCGTTTATTTCGCCTTGGCGAGGGAAGAGGGAGGGGTGCCGTCCTGATCCAAATGCTTCCAGCCCTTTGCGCGAGGAGAGCCCCGCTTGTTTGACCGGCATCAAGGCGGCGAGCGTGCCATTCTGGTGTCGCTCGATTTCGGCAAGCCGGATTTTTCCGAAGGCGTCGCTGAGTTGCGGCTGTTGGCGAGCGGCGCCGGACTGGATATTCAGGGTGAAGTGCAGGGCAAGCGCAGCCGCCCGGATGCGGCGCTGTTCGTCGGAAGCGGCAAGGCCGATGAGATTGCCGCGCTGGTTGCCGCCACTGAGGCCGATGTCGTCATCTTCAATCATGAGTTGTCGCCCGCGCAGGAACGCAACCTGGAGCGGCGACTGCACTGTCGGGTGGTCGACCGGGTCAGCCTGATTCTGGATATTTTTGCCCGCCGCGCCCGCAGCGCCGAAGGCAAGCTGCAGGTTGAATTGGCGCAATTGCAGCACCTGTCCACCCGTCTGGTACGGGGCTGGACCCACCTTGAACGTCAACGCGGCGGGGTGGGCATGCGCGGTCCGGGCGAGAAACAGCTGGAAACCGACCGCCGCCTGCTGGGGATTCGGGTCAAGGCCCTGCGCGAACGGCTGGCCAAGCTGGGCAAGCAGCGCCGCACCCAGCGCCGCTCACGCTCGCGCCAGCAGGTATTGTCGGTGGCGCTGGTCGGCTATACCAACGCGGGCAAGTCCACCCTGTTCAATGCCCTGACGCGCGCCGGCGCCTACGCGGCCGACCAGTTATTTGCCACACTGGATACCACCACCCGGAAGATGTACCTGCCTCAGGTCGGGGAAGTGGTGCTGTCGGATACGGTCGGCTTCATCACCAACCTGCCGCATGACCTGGTAGCGGCCTTTCGCGCCACGCTGGAAGCCACGGCCGAGGCCGATCTGGTGCTGCATGTGATCGATTCGGCCAGCCTCGGACGCGAGCGTCAGATCGAGGCGGTCGACAAGGTGCTGGCCGAAATCGGGGCAGATTCGGCACCGCAGCTTCGTGTCTACAACAAGCTGGATTTGACGGGTGTTGCGCCGGGAGTGGGGCGTGACGAATATGGTAGACTGCAAAGCGTGTATGTGTCCGCGCAAACTGGCGCGGGGCTTGAACTTTTACGCGATGTGCTGTCGGAAATCCTGCTTGCCAACCGGGTTCAGGATGAAGCCGGCGCAGCAGACGAACCCTCCTCCCAACCTACAATTCTCTCTACATAAACGATACGATATGGCCTGGAATGACCCGCAATGGGGCAATAAAGACAACCGCAAGAACAGTGGCCCGCCCGATCTGGACGAGCTCTGGCGGCGTTTCAATCAGCGTCTCAATGGTCTGTTTGGCAACAAGGACTCCGGCGGCGGCGGCGGCGGGGACGGGCTGTCCCCGCGCGGTATGCCGGGTGGCGGCAATCTGGTTGGCCTGCTGATAGGCGCACTGGTGCTGGTATGGGTGGCGAGCGGGTTCTACATCGTCGACACCGGCCAGCGCGGCGTGGTGTTGCGCTTTGGCAAATACATTGAAACCACCGAGCCAGGCCCGCGCTGGCATCTGCCGTGGCCGGTCGAGTCACGCGAAATTGTCAACGTTGACCAGGTGCGCACGGCTGAGGTCGGCTACCGCAACAACGTCAAGAGCAAGGTGCTGCGGGAGTCGCTGATGTTGACGGACG
>JACDJC010003341.1_pt1 | contig 11733 bp, 8 predicted proteins | sample 7454191 | NCBI WGS metagenome assembly JACDJC01 (sample SAMN14253291, study PRJNA609438) | sludge metagenome | isolation source: sludge after 25d culture with pyrite and EDTA | collected 2018-12-20
AATTAAACAAAGCCATTCAACACTCTCCTTAAGCTGAATTCTCTTAAAAAAACAAGCTGTGTGACAACCACAGCTTGTCCTTAAGATTTTATCATTGAACTGAAACTTTGTGGTAACTGCTCAGCCAACCACTCAAACAACTGATCCTGCCGTAGGTGAGGTGACGGATACCTGCTGGTTGAGTCCGCCCGATGAGCGGTGTGATTTAAGGTTTACCCATCAGGGTATTCGCGCAATTCCTTTCCATTCGGGGTTGCTTTTTTTGGTTATTTTACGAAATTCTGCCCATCAGATCTTGGGTTTCAAACGGCCCGGCTTCTTGCATCAACGCTCGCGCCGCTTCCACCTGATCCCAAACATTCCATAGCAGCACACCGCGCACACGTCCATCAGCCAGATAATAAACAACCCCTTTTTTGAAACCATCTTGCCAATCCTCTACCATCTCCAAATCACTTTTTAATTCTCCCACAGCCTCGTAACCGAGTTCAAACAAATCAGAATAAAACATCGGGATGTGGGCGTACACCCTTGTTTCACCGGCCATATTATTCCCAGCCAATTTGCCCATCGTGACAGCATTATCCTCATGTTCGACCCGCACCCGTTTCTCCAACCCTGAGTGATAGAAATTGGCAGCATCCCCAGCAGCATAAATATCTGGCAAGGAGGTTTGGAGATACTCGTTGACTACGATTCCGTTTTCCACTTTAATCCCGGCCTGTTTCGCCAATGCTACATTCGGTTCAATGCCAATCCCGGCCACAATCCCATCTACTTCAAACGTTTTCCCTTTTTTGGTCGTGATACCGTAGGATTTGCCTTCCTTTTGAATGCTTCGGATTTCATCTTCCGCTAAAATTGTGATCCCTTTTTCCTGGTAGGTTTGATTGATAAAATTAGACAGATCAATCGGGAAATTCCGCGCAGCAATCGCTGCTTCAGGAAAGACCATCGTTACCTTTTTACCGACCATTGTCAATGCTGCCGCCAGTTCAGAGCCGATAAACCCGCCCCCAATCACCAGGAACTTTTCACCCGTTTCACTCCTATCGCGCAACGTCTGGTAATCTTGAAAACTGCGAAAATACAAAATATAATCCTCACCAAATGGCAAATGCCTGGGTGAACCACCGGTTGTGATCAACAGCTTATCGTAAATATACTCCCCACCATGATCATCACGCACATAATTCTTTAAAGGATCGAGCTGGATCACATTTTGTCCCAAATACAAATCAATACCCATTGCTTGGGTGTCTTTCCAGATCTTTTCAACGGGTTTACCTTTCCATAGCCCCTTAGAAAGGCTAGGTCGGACATAAGGCGGATCGACATCTGCACTGATCAGTCCGATCGAACCTTCTTCATCTTTTTCACGGATACCGCGTACAGCAGCATCCGCTGCCATACCGCCGCCGATGATGAGATATTGGTAGCGTTTCATCTGAAAGTTCCTCCTTTGTCTTTCGTTGGAAAGAAAACGTTTTTCAAAAATCAAAATTCCCGTTTGTCGAGGGCACAACAACCATCAGTGACCGAGCCGATTAATTTGTGAGCTTCACGATCAATGCCGGATGCCGTCATGGTATCAATGTATCCAATAGCCCTTCCGTTAATCCCCATTATAGCGAGAATATTTAAAAAAACAGGTGAACGTACCATCTCCTCACACGATTTGGCAGACCACCTCCGTTAACAGATGGTCCCCCTGGTTTGATAAACCATCCGCTTTCATTTCGGACAGCCAGGCGGTGGCCTTTTCCCGTAATTCGTGTGCAGTGGAGGAATGTGCAACTGCGGCCTGAAGCAGCCGAACTGCATTGAAATGGTCGCCTTGTAACTGAAAAACCCGTCCCAGGTTAATGGCAATGCGCGCTACCTGGTCCCAGCCTTGGCTATCGATAGCCAGGCGCAAGCTACGCCGCAGGGTATTCTGGCTGTTTTCATATTGCTCCATCGCCAAATAATGCTCACCCAAGCTGTTTAAACACACGATCTTGGTCCAGGTTTCGTCATATTGTTCAGCAATTTGCAGCGCCTCATGAGCATACTTAATCGCATTCGAGTAATGTCCTAAGGCGGTTGCGATTTCCCCCAAATTATTTAAAGCCAAGGCCGCCCCTTGCATGTCCCCAATCTCCCGACATAAAATCAAGCTTTGCTGATAAAAATGGTGTGCCTTAGGGTACTCCTTCCAAACATGATAAATTGTACCCAAATTATTCAATAAAACCGCCTGGCTGTAGCGGTCATCCAATTGTTGACTGATTTGTAGGCATTCCTTAAATTGTGCAGCGGCGATCTCATATTGCCCCTCATAACAGGCGAGGTCACTCAACCGATTTAGAATTAGACTCAACAAACGCTGGTTGCCAGTTCTGCGGCATAAAACCAGAGCTTGATCAAAATACTCTTTTGCCTCAGGGTTTTTACTTTGTTTTTGTCGAATATTTCCCCAAAGAAACAACGCTTCCCCTATGCCCAAATCCTCTTGTAGGGCTTGGTAATTTGCTACCGCTTGTTGGGCAAAACTCTCTGCGCGATTAAGTTGGTTTATTTGCCAATGTACCCAACCTAATTGCAAATTACAAAATGCTACATTGGACAGGTCTTCGTGCTGTTGTAATAGTTGTTGGCCGTGCAGCAAAGAATCCAAAGCCAATCCGCGTTGGCGTGCTTGATAGGCCAGTGCCCCCAGGCGGGAAAGAAGAATTCCTCGCGATCGTTCAAAAGCCGCATCTTCGGGCAGGTTTTTGAGCGCGTACTGAAACCATTCCAACCCCTCCCGTGAAAGACTACGGGTCACGAAAAATTGATAAAGACTATTCACGCCCGTTAGCAATTCAGTAAAAAGCTGCTGCTCTACCAATTCCTTCCACATGCGATCCAAATTACTTAATTCCAATTGGATGGCAGCAAGCACAGCAGCTTGCTGATGACCCAAGATGTGCTTTTCTTTCTCAGCCAGGAATGAGATAAAATAACGGGCATGCCGACTTTGCACTTCACCAGATTTTCCTGCGGCCTTTCGTTTTTCAGCAGCAAAATGACGAATCATTTCATGCAAGTCAAAACGCACATCATTTTTTATGCGCACCAGTGATTTCGATACCAGGGCACTCAAAACGGCAGGGTCAGCCAACGCGACCTGTTCGGCTGAGATGCGATCAAAACCATCCCGAAAAATGGACAGATTCGCTAAAATCGTCCGTTCGGTCGGGGTCAGCAAAAACCAGGAAACATCAAATACGACCTGCAAATTACGGTGTCGGGGTAAGGTATTATGCAGCTTTGCGGTGAGAATCCCAAGATCCTGTTGAATCCGCTGGGTGATCACGTCCAAACCCTGTTCCCACACTGAGGCAGCCGCCAATTCAATCCCTAAGGGAAGCCCATCCAAGATTCGGCACAACTGGATCACGGCCATGTAGTTTTCTTCATTTAATTGGAATGTAGGATTGAACTGCCTCATCCGTTCAACAAACAAAGACACTGCATCAAAATTCTCCGCTTCTTGCAGCCCAATCCGATCTTCAGATGGACAATTTAAACCACTCAGATTGTAACAATGTTCTTGGCGTACCAATAATTTTTCACGCGATGTTACCAAAATGGTCAGGTTGGTCGATTTAGCGAGCAATTCATCCACAAGATTAATATTTTCAAGATTGGACACCAAATGTTCAAAATTATCCAGGATAAGCAGTGTTTCCTTCTGGTAGAGATGATCGATCAGTTGTTTTTTTGGCTCAGCCTGATCATTAAAAATTAAACCGCTCACATCCCCAATCAGTTGGAGGAGCTGATCAGGATTTTGAACCGGTAAACAAGCCGCAAAAAACACCCCCCCCGAAAAACCACCGATCACGTGATGGGCGAGATGAATGGATAAACTTGTTTTTCCAATCCCACCGGTTCCGACCACGGAAATCAAGCGAATTTGCGGGTCAACCACCATTTCCATTAACTGATCGAGTTCATTTTCACGGCCGATAAAGGGGATCATTTCTTCTGGAAGCGTGTTTGACAAGGGTACATATCGAGGTTGAATGCTGGTTTTATCAACAGCCGCTTGTTGGATTTGACGGTGAAGACGGATGACCTCCGCGGAAGGTTCAATATCGAACTGATCCGAAAGATATGCACATAAGGCCGCATACTGGCTGGCTGCGGCATGCCATTGTTGGGTGACACCATACAAATTCATTAATTTCCCGCGGGCTACTTCATCCCAAGGTGCCAACTCAACAAGTTGATTGGTAGTTTTCAAAGCGAGATGGTATTCTGCCCGCCGCTCATAATAATCGCTCAGATCAGCCAGGGCTTTGATGAGCTGCAGATTAAATTTTTCGCGCATTAATAACACCCATTCTTCAAATAGGGTGGATTTTCCTAAGGAAAATTGGGCCAAAAATTGCGCTGGCTGTAAGTCAACGGCTCGCCGCAGCCAACGATAATTGATCAATCCCCGCCCTTCTTGGGATTGGTAAAAACGATAAGCCTGGTGGTAGGCGTTCCCAAAAGCAGCCGCGTCCACCCATACCGGCGCGTTGGGATTGAGCTGCAGGCACTCTCGATCTACCAGCAGATATTCTTCGGCAGAAAACGCCGCCCCCATTGTCTTTCGTAAACGGGAAAGGGTCTGCCGCAAATTATGCAGTGCCCGTTTTTCGGGCTCATCCGACCATAATAAACCAGCCAGGTGTGAACGCCGCAAGGGGCGCGCCGATTCAACAGCCAGGTAAGCAAATAAGGCGCGCGTATTTTCCGTTTCAAAATTTGAAATAATTTTGTTGCCAAATTCCAACTGGAAATCACCAAAACAATGAATGCGCAGCATAGACATGCCCTTTGAACTGTTTGTGAGCGGAAAAAAGAGGTTCTTTCTGACGATCTTGTGACGTTAATCCGATAGTCTTTATGTATATATACCACATATACCATTTTTTTATTCAGAAAACGCTTAGCTCTCTGAGAACTTTTGTCGCGGGTCGCAGGGGTTGATTGTTTTCTTTCCGTAAGGGGAATCGCATCTGAAAGGAACGTGCAACCATGAAAAAGATTTATCAATCTTTCTTACTGCGAATGTGGATCTCGCATGATGCTGAGGAAACAAGCTGGCAGGCCTCTTTAGAAGACCCGCATACCCGCCACATTGTCACCTTTCACTCAGAAAAAGAACTGATCCAATTCATTCGGAAATTAACCAATGCCCGTACACAGAATTTCGATTCAAAAAATTCCAAGGCGGATAAGCAATCGGAATAAAAACGACAGTTTAAGTGATATAATTTTGTGTCAATTGGGTTAGAAAAGACACAATTCCATACACTGATGTTAAATCATATCGCCGCCTTATCTCAAATGTTGTTCATCTATATCGTGTTAGGGTTAGCCTTTTACGGATGGGGAAAAATCGTAATCGGCATGCTTCCTATTCCAAAGCCCCTACCTGGCGCCCGCATTCTCTCCATCTGGATCGGCTGGGCGATGATGGTGCTGCTGCTTCAGATCCTACACCTTTTCCTGCCGCTGACTGCCTACACGGTTATTCCGCTCTTTATGCTGGGGGTTTTTGCCGCTTTCAAGTCGGGTATCGGGATTTCTTCTATCGTGAAAAAGTGGCAAACGAGAAAATTGCACTTCAGTTTGGGACTGATGGGCACCTTGCTCATCATCATCTGGATCGCCTCACGCGCTATGCTTTCCCCCACTCTGTATGATGCCGGTTTGTATTACTTCAACACCATTCGCTGGATCAATTCATTTCCGATTGTTCCCGGGTTGGGTAATTTACATGGCCGACTCGCTTTCAATCAATCGCTTTTTGTATATACGGCGGCCCTCAATTTTTATCCTTTTTACAATCATGGACACAGTATAACCATCAGTTTTTTGTTTCTATTGACGGCTGCTACGCTGGTCAATGATATACGGCCTGTCTTTAACAATCCCTCGTTGCTCGCAAAATCATCCCCTTTTAAATTGCTGCCAGCTCTTTTTTGCCTGCCCATGTTAACCTATCTCGGCATTTCTTCCCTCGATCTTTCTTCTGCTTCACCAGATTTCGCCTCAAAATTATTAGAGTTGATCTTATTTGTGATATTTGCCCGCTCACTGATTGAATGGCGAGAAACAGGATCGATTTCTAAGCTAGATTTCTTGACCCTCTCGATGCTGGCCGCAACCGCCATTACCGTAAAGTTAAGTAACCTGGTTTTCGCCGCCGCCATCTGGGGGATTATTTTTCTATTTACCTGGTTCTCAGCGGATAAAAATTTTAAGCAAATCTTACTTTTTTTGGCGCTACCGGGTATGACGGTTGCCGTCTGGATGATGCGCGGATATATCCTCTCGGGCGCGCCCCTTTATCCTTCCACCCTGGGTTATCTGGGCCTTCCCTGGGCGGTGCCCCAAGCGCAGGTCACAGCCGAAGCAAATTGGGTTTATAGCTGGGCGCGGAAACCACACACCCATTGGAGTGTCGTGTTGGGAAATACGAACTGGTTTCAACCCTGGCTGCTTAAGGTATCAAACGATTTTTTGAGGATTGTGTATCCGGTATCCCTGTCGATCCTATCCTTGCTGGCAATCGCAGTCATATCCATTACAAAAAAATTGAAAAATTTGTTTATTTTTGAATGGATCATTCTGCTCCCGCCGCTTTTTTCATTGGTCTATTGGTTTTTTACCGCGCCCGAGCCGCGCTTTGCAAATCTGCTCTTCTTTTTATTCGATACGGCTGCGATAATCTTATTCTTTGTAGCCATTCAGCCCCTACTCAGCCCTCGAAAATTCTTTTTTGCGCTGGTGGCTGTATTATTGCTCACAAATTACCCTTATCTACGCATCTCGATTGGATTACCCGATCTTTTTCGGACGGTCTCCACACAGGGTTATGAAGCAGTACAACAAGCCGCATTAACCACCTATCAAACCACCTCCAACCTAACCATCTACACACCCGAAAGCGGGGATCAATGCTGGGATTCCCCCTTGCCGTGTACCCCTCATTTTAAAAAGACCTTAACACTGAGGGAATCTGACCGCCTGGCGTCCGGTTTTTCCCAATCGCCGCGGCCGTTAAAATTCCTTACCAAAATGAATAGGCAGTGATCATAACCAAGTACCAAAGGGTACGGTAAAAGAGGTAACCTCGGGTGGAGAGATGGCAGGATGCGTGCTTCTGCTCTTTTTGGGCGAGGCTATAGGGTGTCCTTTTAACAAAGTTACCCGTTTCCGCCTCGCCCCTACATGTTTCTGTGCCCTCTATCCTTTCTACTTTCGCGTAAATCTTGTGCCCTGCAGGGGTATTCGCGATATTCGCGGTTTCTTTCTTTTCTCTGTAAGCCCCGCACCTCCGTGATTATGTGTGAGTATCGAAAACCTGCATGCGCTTGCATTTTATCTAAAACCCGTTATACTATAAATAACAATTCCTTAAAGAAAACGATTATCAATTTATGACCGATCCAGCGTTGCGCTATCAAACCATGTTCGATTTTGTAAAACAACGCGGTGGCCGTATGACCTCCCACCGCATCGCTTTACTGCGTTTGCTGGCTGTTTCCGAAGGGCACCCCAATGCGTCACAAATTTATGAACAACTCCGCGAGCAATTTCCTACCATCAGTATTGCCACCGTATATAAAACATTGGCTTTACTAAAAGAAGAAGGTCAGGTTTTGGAAATTGACCTGCACAACGATAGCCGCTATGATGGCAATAAACCCTATCCCCACCCCCATTTGATCTGCAAACAATGCGGTTTGATTATCGATGGGGATGCAGTTGCATCTCTCAGCGCGATCAATCAAGACATTCAAGAACACTATCAATTTCAAGTGATGCAAGCGCAAATGGTGTTTTACGGCCTCTGTCGGGCTTGCCAAAGCGGTTAGCCCTTTTTTTTACCCAATACGGAAAATCATTATCTATAAAGTATAGTTATCAACTTAATCTCTGAAAGGAAAAAAAGACGATGGAAGAAAAAGACGAACAACAACCCAAAAAGAAACTCACCACCGCTGCTGGCGCACCTGTGCCGGAAAATAACAACGCAATGACAGCCGGGCCGCGCGGCCCAATGTTACTGCAAGATGTCTGGTACCTCGAAAAATTAGCCCATTTTGACCGCGAAGTTATCCCGGAACGCCGCATGCACGCGAAAGGTTCCGGCGCGTTTGGCAAATTTACCGTAACCCATGATATTACCCAATATACCAAAGCCAAGATATTTTCAGAAATTGGGAAAGAAACCGAAGCGTTTGTGCGATTCTCCACCGTTGCCGGGGAGCGCGGGGCCGCCGATGCGGAACGCGACATTCGCGGTTTTGCAATGAAGTTCTACACCGAAGAAGGCAACTGGGATCTGGTTGGCAATAACACCCCGGTCTTTTTCTTACGAGACCCGCACAAGTTTCCCGACCTAAATCGTGCTGTGAAACGCGACCCACGCACCAATATGCGTTCCGCTGCCAACAACTGGGACTTCTGGTCTTCCCTGCCCGAAGCTTTACATCAAGTAACGATCACCATGAGCGACCGCGGCATTCCCTACTCCTACCGCCACATGCACGGCTTCGGCAGCCACACTTTCTCCATGATCAACGCCAAAAACGAACGGGTGTGGGTGAAATTCCATCTGCACACCCAACAAGGCATCAAAAACATTACCGACCAGGAAGCGGCAGAGATCGTCGCCAAAGACCGCGAAAGTTTCCAACGTGACCTATTGGAAGCAATCGATAGCGGAGACTTCCCACGTTGGACAATGTACATTCAAGTGATGACCGAGGAACAAGCCCGCAACTTGCCCTACAATCCCTTTGACCTGACCAAGGTCTGGTACCAAGGTGAATTCCCCTTAATCGAAGTTGGTGTGCTGGAATTAAACCGTAATCCAGACAATTATTTCCAGGATGTGGAACAGGCCGCTTTCAATCCAGCGGCGGTTGTACCGGGCATCGGCTTTTCCCCCGACAAAATGCTGCAAGGGCGCCTCTTTTCGTATGGGGATGCCCAACGTTACCGACTAGGTGTCAACCACCACCAAATTCCCGTCAATCATCCCCATCAATCTCAGGTACACCCCTCCCACCGTGATGGTCAAATGCGGGTGGATGGCAACGCGGGTTCCACCCTGGCTTATGACCCCAACAGCTATGGTGAGTGGGCCGAACAGCCCGACTTTCGCGAACCGCCTTTAGCCCTTTCCGGTGCCGCCGATACCTGGGATTTCCGCGCTGATGATTCCGACTATTACACCCAGCCCGGCAAATTGTTTAATTTGATGTCGGATGAACAGAAGCAGGTTTTGTTCGAGAACACAGCCCGCAATTTGGGTGATGCCCCTGGCTTTATCAAAATCCGTCATATTGGCAACTGCTACAAAGCAGACCCGGCCTACGGCGAAGGCGTCGCCAAAGAACTGGGCATCTCCATGACGGACGTACCAAAATAAATCTTCCTTTCTGTCTGTGAAATATTAAATTTACACTGCAGAAAGTCATTCCTCCCGTTGGGGCAACTTTATACCGGGTAAACTCGGTTTTCACCAACGGGAGGGAAACTTAAAATGCTCCCACACTTTCAACGGCGGGGTTCGGCAATCCCCGCCCACAAGCGTCTTGGATCGATGCACTTGATCTGCAAATCTCGCTGGGGAAAGAAGATACCTCCAGCAAAATCTAACCGCATTAAGAAAGAGCATTACTCCACACCGGATCAATTCAACACCTGTTTAACCCCTTAATCAACACAATATTTATCCGTCATTTAGAATACTCGGAAGTATAATTAACACAATCCTAAGCACCAATGAAAACAACACAGGGGAAATAGTTTATGCTAGCGATATCTTCCCAAATAAAAAAATATGGATTCCACTGGTAACCGTTTTTGGTTTTTCTCAAACCCTCATTTCTCTTAAGTATGGTCAAATAAACACAATAGTTCTGCTAGGGTTGGTTTTATTTTTAACTTTATTCAAAAATAAACATGCTTTTCTGGCAGGAGCAAGTCTAATTCTCACCACCGTAAAACCCCATCTTGTGATTTTAACCTTACCTTTGTTGCTGCTGGCATTGTTAAGGAGAAAACAATGGCTGGTAATTGCTGGCTTTATAAGCGCTCTCACTGTCAGTGCGCTCTTATTGTTTGTCCTCAATCCCGAATGGCCGCTTCGTTTTTGGCATTTAATTTCTTTTGGCATGTCTTCCATTCGTTTAACACCAACGTTAAATGGTTTATTGGTTCTAAGCGGTCAATACTTTTGGGGAAAGTGGTTGTGGATTGGATTCCTCATCGGAAGTATCCTTTTATGGTGGGTCTATGGAAAAGATTGGAAAATAAACAATTTAATAAGTATTTCATTAATCTTGGGGCTGATTATCTCACCGATTGGCTGGAGCTATGACCAAATTGTATTGTTATTTCCGATTCTTTTAATTTTAACATGGATAGCCGAAGGGTATTTTTCGAAAGTTGGTATGAATTTAATTATATTCTCAATGCTATTAATTAATGGGTTTTCTTTTTATCAACGCGCTTTCTCGGGAGATGATGTTTGGTTTTTTTGGCTGCCGATGGTTACGGGTATACTTTATGGATATGCTTGGCTGCGAGGATTTAACAAACACACCCCCGCACCCCTACAGGAGATACCATGATCATCGTTTCAGATTTAATTGGCACCCTCACTACCGGCTCACCCGTACTTGGGTTGGTAAGCTGGGTCCGGCATCACCAAAGTAAAATTCGTGCTAATCTGTATATGGCCTCCATCATGCCCAGTTATGGATTGGCCAAAGCCGGTTTGATTAATTATCAGAAATGGGCAATGGGCACCATGATTTCCTGCCTGCCTTTATTGAAAAATTGCACGCCGGAGATGGTGGCCGAAATGGCAGAGTGGGCGGTAGAAAAACAATTATGGCCGAAACGACGGGAAGATGTTTTAGAAAGACTGCGACAGGAAGCAGAAAGTGGGGCACAGGTCACCATTGCCAGCAGTGTCTATTCCCCCCTTGTGGAAGCCTTTGCCCGCCGGATTGGTGTATACGCCATCGGCACACCGGTGAAGATCCAGGAAGGACAGCTGAGATTCCAACAACCTTTGGCGGTCAGCGAACAAAAACTAGAGCATGTGTTGCAGACATTAGGCGTTTCGGAACTGGATATGGCATTCGGTGATACTTGGCAGGATATTCCTATGCTGAAATGTGCTAAAAAACCGGTTGCAGTCTATCCCGACGTCGTTTTGAAAGAGGCCGCCCTTCAGCATGGATGGGAAATTATGGGAGAAAACTAATCCAGAAAACAGATTACTCCGTCGTCCAAATACTCTCCAACCCATAATATTCCGCAGCACAGCGATTGACCCAATGACCTTCCTTTGGTTGTAGTTCAAAAATTTTGGCGATACTATCAATGCCTGGCACAAGCATCTGAGTTTGTCCTGCATCCCGCCTGTGGAGAATATCAGCGTGCCGCTGATCCCATATTTCCGCTCGTTGTTGATAAACCGGCATTAAGCCATACACATCCGGGATGAAATGAAGGGTATACGCACTAAAACCCAGCCCCAATACCAGGCTGATCAATAGGCTCATCCGGGCTGTCAAATATTTGCCCCCTACTTTTCGGGCGGCTACCCCCATGGCCACCCCCCCCCCCCAACACCACAAAAAAAAGAAAAAAGAAAAACAAAACACACCCCCCCGCGCCCCA
>JACDJC010003342.1_pt1 | contig 11732 bp, 9 predicted proteins | sample 7454191 | NCBI WGS metagenome assembly JACDJC01 (sample SAMN14253291, study PRJNA609438) | sludge metagenome | isolation source: sludge after 25d culture with pyrite and EDTA | collected 2018-12-20
CGAGCGCGCGCATCATGCCCGAACGAAGCTTTTCTTCATTGAACGACTGCCGGGCACCGTTACTTTTCACGATGCGCGGCAAGCGAATGTCGGCGGTTTCGTAGGTGGTGAAGCGTTGCTTGCAGGCAAGACATTCCCGACGGCGACGAATGGACGCGCCGCCCTCGACCATGCGTGAGTCAATCACATGGGTGTTGGGATGCCCGCACGCAATGCACTGCACAGATCAGTACCCCGGTGCGGCTTACTTACCGTAGACCGGAAAGCGACGGCACAGTGCAGTGACCTTGCCACGCACTTCGGCGATGACAGCTGCGTCGTCAATCGCATCGATCACATCGCACATCCAACCCGCCAATTCGGTTGCTTCCTGAATGCCGAAACCGCGTGTCGTGATGGCAGCCGTACCGACACGGATACCGGAAGTCACGAAAGGCGACTGCGGATCATTGGGCACGGCGTTCTTGTTGACGGTGATGTGCGCCTGCCCCAGGGCCGCGTCGACGGCCTTACCGGTCAGCCCTTTTTTCACCAGGCTAACGAGAAACAGATGATTGTCTGTACCGCCAGAAACCACATCCAGGCCGCGCTCAACGAATACCTTGGCCATCGCGCGCGAATTATCAACAACCTGCTGCTGGTAAGTTTTGAACGAAGGCTCAAGGGCTTCCTTGAACGCCACGGCCTTGGCGGCGATCACATGCATCAAGGGGCCACCCTGTGTGCCGGGGAAAACCAGGGAATTGAGTTTCTTTTCCACCTCTGGGTTGGCTTTCGCCAGAATGATGCCACCGCGTGGGCCGCGCAGGGTTTTATGCGTGGTCGAGGTCGTGACATCGGCGATCTGGACAGGGCTGGGATAAACACCTGCCGCGACCAGACCGGCCACATGCGCCATGTCAACGACGAGGTAGGCGCCCACTTCATCGGCAATCGCGCGGAAACGGGACCAATCAATTACGCGGGAGTACGCGGAAAAACCGGCCACAATCAATTTTGGCCTGTGCGCACGCGCCAGTGACTCGACTTCGGCGTAGTCGATATAACCTTGCTCATCGATGCCATATTGAACGGCGTTGTAGATCTTGCCGGAAAAATTGACCTTGGCACCGTGGGTCAGGTGACCGCCATGCGCCAGACTCATGCCGAGAATCGTGTCACCGGGATTGATCAGCGCCATGAAGACAGCAGCGTTGGCCTGTGAGCCGGAGTGCGGCTGAACGTTGGCATAATCGGCGCCGAACAGCTCCTTCGCGCGATCGATCGCCAATTGCTCGGCCACATCGACGTATTCACAACCACCGTAGTAGCGCTTGCCCGGATAGCCCTCGGCGTACTTGTTGGTCAGCACCGAGCCCTGGGCTTCCATGACCCGCGGGCTGGCATAGTTTTCGGATGCGATCAGTTCGACGTGATCTTCCTGGCGCGCTACTTCGTCCACCATGGCTTGCGCCAATACGGGATCGAAATCGGCAATCGTCATTGACTTTGAAAACATTGAAGAAATCTCCAAAAAAACAAAAAATTAACTGGTCAGCATCCAAAAACACCGACTGAAAAGAAAAAGATTGAATTGGCGATAAGTTTAGCACAATCCACTTAAAACTCGGCTCAGGTGCAGTATCCACCATCATCAAGTTGAACATGTAGATACTTATTCACAAACAAATTGCACCAAATTCATTCGTTGTCCGCAGGAAACAATCACCGCCTCGAATCATCGACAAAACCGACAAAGTTCTGGACAATCCAAGGCATCAGGAAATACTTATGCACCTGATGCAATTTAAGAAATATCAAGGACAGCACCCATGATTACCGACAAAGACCGCAATCAACTCACTGAATTTCTAGGCAAATTGACCGATACCGCGATATTCACGCAGCGGGAAATCAACGCGTTTCTGGATTTTTGCGACTTGATGTGTGTGGATAAGGGTGAAATTATTGCCGACATCGGCGAGGTCGGTGAGTCGCTTTATTTTTTGCTTGAAGGCGAAGCAGAGCTGATCGTCGGTTCCACGGTGAATGAGATGGTCGTCGGCCAGATCCCGGCCGGTGAAATGCTTGGCGAAATGAGCTTTTTTGACCGCAAGCCACGTAATGTTCGCATGCGCGCAAGCAAGCCCACACGCCTGCTGCGCCTGCCTCGCGTCATGTACAACCGCATGCGGCTTGAATACCCCGTGATAACCGTACTGCTTCTGGAGTACGCCATCATCAGTCTGGACAACCTCTACCGGCGCACCAGCACCGATATGGCACTTCTCAATCAGTACCTATACAGCATCGGCAAGTAACCGGAGGCCGCCCCACCAGCACGTAACACCTCGCGGGGCACATCACCTTCCCAAATCTTTTTCAGTCCCAACGCAATCGCAAAGCGTTACCCACCACGAGGATCGAGCTCAAGGACATACCAATGGCAGCAACCCAGGGCTGAACCAACCCTGCCGCCGCCAGGGGAATGGCGATGGCGTTATACACCACAGACCAACCCAGGTTTTCCTTGATATTCGCCATCACTCGACGCGAATACCGCAGACCGAACGGGATTTGCATGAGTTGATCATTGATCAGCACGATATCCGCGCTGTGCCGTGCAATTACGGTACCGCCCCCCATAGCCATCGAAACCTGAGCCTGCGCCAGTACGGGGGCATCATTGATTCCATCGCCCACCATAAGCACGATGGCACCTTCCGACTGCAACTGCTCGACCCGGGCCAGCTTCTCCGCAGGTAACAAACCGCCTTCGGCATGCAAAACACCCAGGCTTTGGGCCATCTGTGCCACGCGATCCCGATGATCCCCCGAGAGGATGATGGGTTTGAGCCCAAGAGAAACAATCTCATCCAGCGCCGCCTTGGCATCGGCTCGAATGGTATCGCTCAAATGCACAATACCCGCTAATCGCTCCTCAATGGCAACCAGAACCTGAAGATCCGCCGATGCGGAAAAATCGACGGCTGCGGCGATACCCAACTCCTCAAACAACCGTTGATTGCCAACAGCAATACGGTGTCCGGCCACCACCCCGGTCATTCCCCGACCCGGGTGGTTTTTCACATCAGTAACAGGCAGCAGCTCACGGCCGCGCTTTGCCGCGAGGACGATTGCTCGCCCCACGGGATGCTCGGTTTGTTGTTCAAGTGAACCAGCCCAGAGCAGCAGTTCATCGGGAGAAAACGACGATGTCGGCTCAATACGCTGGACGGCCAGTTGACCATCCGTCAATGTGCCGGTTTTATCGAACACGACATGCGTCGCGTGGGCCAGCCCTTCCAGCGCATAGCCACGCGTCACCAGCAAACCTGCACGCGTCATCCGCCCTACGGCGACCGCAATGGCCGAAGGGGTGGCAAGAGAAATGGAACACGGACAGGTAATAGCCAGAATGGAAACGGCAACCCAAAATGCCTTGCTTGGATCAATCCACAACCAGATGGCGGTCACGACAACGGTAATGCCCAGCAAGGCAAAAACAAACTTGCGCGCGAAGCGATCGGCCAATTCCGAAATTTTTGGCTTCTGTGACTGGGCACGATCGATCAACCGGACAATGGACGATACCAGCGTATCCTGCCCTACTTTCTGCACCGTCATCACCAACGGGCTCTCTGTATTGATCGTACCGGCCACCAATTCGGCACCGGGATATTTGCTTTCCGGCACACTTTCGCCGGTCAGCATCGCGGCATTCACGCTGCTTTCGCCCTCGAAAACAACACCATCCGCCGGCACGGCGTCCCCTGGGCGAACCAGCACCCGATCGCCTTCGACCAAGTCAAAAGCAGGAATCGCCAGCACCGATCCATCGGGCTCGATCCGATGGGCGACGGCGGGCACCAGCCGCGTGAGCGATTCACTCATTTCACCCGCTTTGTGACGCGCGGACAGCTCCAGCAGTCGACCACCCAGCAGAAGCGCAATGAACATCGTGACCGAATCGAAATAGATATGACCTGAGTTTGTGACAACCGCCCAGGCACTCCCCGCGTAAGCAAGAATAATGCTCAAGGATACAGGCAGATCCATGCCCACCTGCTTTTGCTTCAGATCCCGCCATGCCGGTTTGAAGAAGGCCTGCCCCGAATACAGCACGATGGGCGTCGACAGGATCAGGCTCATCCACCAGAAAAAGTAGCGCAGTTGATCGTTGATACCCAGATAATCCCCGAAATACAGGGCCAACGAAATCATCATGACCTGCAAATAAACCAGGCCAGCCACAGCCAATCGCTGCATCAATATATGCCGCTCTCGTTTGAATACACGGTCTTGGCGGTTTGGATCATAGGGGTGGGCGCGGTAACCGATCGATGCAATTGCATGCAGGATTTCGCTCAGCTTGATCTGCCGGTTATCCCAGGAAACCTGCGCGCGATGCGTCGAGAAGTTGACCGAAAAGGAAATGACGCCGGGTAACTGCCGCACATGACGCTCGGTGAGCCACACGCAGGCAGAACAGACGATACCCTCGAGAATGAGCGAAGCTTCGCGCGTGTCTCCCTCACGATTCGCCACAAATGATTTCTGCATTTCGGGGCGATCGAAGACCGACAGTTCTTCCAGCATCCGCGACACATCATCGGCGGGTCGGGCTCCCGGCTCCGTCCGATATCGGTAGTAATCCTCCATCCCGTTATCAACGATGGCGTCGGCCACCGCCTGACAGCCGGGGCAGCACATCGGCCGATCTTCACCGAGAACATGGGAATGGAAAGTGGAACCGGGCGGCACCGGTAATCCACAATGAAAACAGGCTTCTTTTCCAGTAGCCGCAGTATATTTTTCTTCAGAGACGGCTATGGTAGACATGCGTCAGCACTCCGAAAGTCACAGATAACTACCGGGCAAGATTAATTGCTTAAATTGATATTGGTTTGCCCATCCAATTCAAAATTGGCATCACCTTTCTTGATATGAATAACAACTTCCCAAAGCCCTGGATTGGTCATCTTCAAAGGCTCCTGATAAACCCCGGCTTGAGACTCCGGCAGGACGGTCAGAAAATCCAACCGCTTATCTGCCGGGCGCATGAAATGAACCTGTACTGAGGCGCCCGTGACGGGGTTGCCATCCTTGTCGACAACGGAAACACGGAACAAGGTCGGCTTGTTCACCACCGGCGAATCAACCCAACCCTTGTGGACCTTCCACCCGCGCTGAATCTGCTCATCGAGGGCATCGTTGTACTGGTTGAACATTTTCAGGTCTTTCTGATAATCACGAGAGACCGTCCCCGGAAAGAAAGAAGTCACCTCGGTGCCCTCATCCGGCTTGGGAAGCAGTTCCTTGGCCGCATTCTGCGAGAGGCCGCTGCTGGCTAACGTGACGAAAATAGAGTCAAGCAGCACCACAACGGAAAGGAAAATAATGACGTAGGTCGGCCCCCAGTGGAAAGTCATCTTGCCATCTTTCGCCTTGCGCGGCGGGAAGAGCAACCCGAGGATAAAGGCAGTCGCCACATAAAGCACAATAACCATTGTGACGATATCCGAGCCCGGCCAATGGGTAATCGCATAAGGCGCATAAGCCGCGAGAGAGAGAATCCCGAGAATCATGGCTATCGGTCTGCCCGCCTGTGGCCAGCGCCACTTCAGCAAGAAGAAAAGAACAATAATGCCTAAAACACCGATACTCCCCGGTAAAACCAAACTCATCGAAATCTCCAAAAACGCTTTCAATAAATAAAAAACACGTTGGCAAAGAAGCAGGCCAACGCGGTCTTACCGCATTGGGGGCCTCCACAACAAATCAATGCAGAGGTTCTACGGCACGGATAGGTGCGCCACTTTCCAATCACCCATCATCGGCAATGGAAGATTGGAAAATGGAGCTCACCGAAATCATCCCTTTCGATGAGCTTAATCTGACAATCTGAATTGGATCCCTTGATCCAGCCTCAGATGCAAATCAATTATCTGAAATTAAAGCTGGTCTCTTGCTGGATAACCGGCAAACGTCCGGACTTATCCTTGAGCTCAAAACGGATAATCTGGCGAGAAACTCCAGCTTCTCGCGGCGCTCGCACGTGCAGCAGATAATTTCTCGTTCCATCAGCAGGGATGTTCAAGGTAGTGAAGTTGCCACCAATGGACACATGAGCGTCTTTTAGACCCTTCAACTCAAGCTCGAGTTCCAGCGGAACCTGTTCTTTATTGTTAATTTTCAGCTGATAGCTATTTTGGACTGTGCCATCGGACATCACCACAAACAGAGGTTGGCGGATTTGTTCCACTGCGAAATCAACCGGCTTCATGTTGAAAATACCATACAACAACAATCCCGTAGCCAACAGCGTCGCAATGCCATAACCGATGGTTCTGAACTTGAACAGGCTTGGTTTTACGCCTGTTTCCAGTTCTTTTTCAGAAGCGTAACGGATCAATCCTTCAGGCCATCCCCGCTTGTCCATGATCTCGTTACAGGCATCGATACAGAGCCCACAAGAGATACAGGCCAGTTGAAGACCGTCACGGATATCGATACCTGTCGGGCAGACCTGCACACAAAGTTTGCAATCGATGCAGTCTCCCGTTCCCGCCGCATGACGCTCTTCCAGTGTCATCAAGCCCTTCTGCAAAGGTTTACGACCAGTAGAACCCTCGCCTCGATTCACGTCATAACTGACCAGTAATGATTCCTTATCGAACATCACGGCCTGAAAACGGGCGTACGGACACATGTAGATGCACACCTGCTCACGGGCGAATCCAGCCGCCACAAGTGTTGTTGCCGTAAGAATGCCAGTTGTGATGTAGGCGGCGGAATTGGCCGTACCCGTGAAGAAGGCGACAAAGAGTTGGGGGGCATCCGCCCAGTAGGCGGTAAAGGTAAACCCCGTCCAGAAGGCCACTAGTGTCCAGAGGAAGATCGTTAATCCTTTCTTCCAGATCTTCTCAGCATCCCAGCCCTGCTTCTCGAGCTTCATCCGCTTGTTGCGATCTCCCTGAACCCAGTATTCGATTTTCATGAATACATCGGTCCAAAGCGTTTGGAAACAGAAATAGCCACAAAATGCGCGACCAACCAACCCCGTAACAAAAAAGAGCAACCATGCCGCTAAAATCAGGAAACCCGCCAGCAAAAACATGTCCTGTGGATGAATGACCAGATCGAAAAGATAATAGCGGCGACTGGGGATATCGAACATTACCGCTTGCCCAGGCCCTACCGCGCGCTCCCAACGCACCCAAGGCAGCAGGAAAAAAACGGCATAGGCCAACACGAGCATCGACGTCTTGAACGTTCGGAAGCGCCCTTTGATCGACTTGGGATGGATTGGCTCACGAGCTTTATACAGCTCCGGTTCTTTTTCGGTCAGATCGACAGCAGACATGTGTCTCATACCCCTACGCTAATGGCAGCAGAAAAATCAATCAATAGATTATAAAATATTTTCACAATAAATAAGACTGATCAGAGATAACAAAGAAAGAATTACAACAATTAAATAACCAACATATTTACTCAGTTAAAAACACCAACCAATGCCTGAAAAATAACAGACGGCACAGGCTACGAGTTTAAGTCATCTAAGCGCCACATGGATGTATCCAGCTGCAACGAACGCCGCCTGGGATGTGGTGTTTCGAGACTTCCTTTGGAATAAAAAACGCCGACTGAGTCGGCGTTTTTCGGCTTCAAGCTAACTTATCAGGTGCCACCAAGCTGGCGCACGTAAACGGCAAGCAAACGAATCTGCTCAGGCGACAAACGATCACCGAACTTGGGCATCTGATGTTGCAGGCCATGGTCAATCACACCTTCCACCAACTTCAGCTTGTCATCATAGTTCTTGGCACCGGGCACATCGACAAATGCCCAAGCCTGATCAGTTAAGTTTGGCGCACCAATGGCTTGATTGCCCTGCCCATTGGCACCGTGACAGCCAGCACAGGTTGCAAACGAAGCCTTTCCGCGATTCGCAGCTTCTTCATTGACACCTGGCTGATGAGAAAGGCTTAAAACATACTGCGCTAGGTCAGTAAGCTTTTCCCCTTTATAGAGCGCACCAAACGCAGGCATATTGCCCTGAATACCATTGGTAATAGCGGAGACGATCTTTTCGTAGCTGGATCCATGAATCCATGCATTATCTGCAAGATTCGGGTATGAACCTTCCGGGTTCATGGCAAGATGACCTTGCCCCCCCGTGCCGTGACATGCCGCGCAATGGTCACCGAACAAACCATGACCCATGGAACGAGCGAAGTTCAAGGTATCCGGGTTGGCAGCAATCTGCTCGAAACTCATGTCCTTGACCTTAGCCAACCATTCTTTCTGCGCTACCGCAGAGGGGCTTGATTGCATTTCCTGATAGAACAGCGCACGAGAATTCCAATGCTCTGTTTTGGTTTCCATCTTGGGCTGACCGTCGGCTCCTTTCTCAGGTTTGCCATCTGGCCCGATGACCGGACTCTGGAAGGAGACGGTCGAGATACCTTTAGTATAGGTATCGGCATAAGGCCATGCGGGATACAAAATCCAGTAGACCACCGCAAATATAATGGTGCCGTAGAAGCCCCACAACCACCAGCGAGGCAATGGATTGTTGTACTCACGCAGGTCGCCGTCCCACACGTGACCGGTGGTCTCGACCTGACCTTTCTTATTTTCTGGACTCTGACTCATTTTTACTCACCTGCTCTTTGTTGGCGTCAGTAGAAACATGATCGTGATCATCGAGGAACGGAATATCTTTATAGGATTCCAGCCGCTTACCACGCTTCTTGCCTGTATAGACATAGATAAGCACGACAATGAACACACCAAACAGCAAGAACAACTCGATGGTTTTTGCTATTTCAGGACGACCGATCCAATTAAAAAATTCACTGATCAAAATATCGATTCCTCGGATGTCACAAGCTGACTAACTGGCGGACTACCTGAATGTTGAGAAGTAACCCTGGTTGTATTTCGAGAAATCAACCATCGTGCCCAGTACCTGGAGATACGCCACAAGAGCATCCATCTCGGTAATTTCCTTCGGATTTCCATCCCAGTTTTCAGCGGCAGCTTCAGCCTTGACCGACTTGATACCATTGGCAATCACGAACTGGTCGGCCATGTCTTTACCAAACTTCTTCACGTTGGCTTCATATTCAGCCTTGGTCAGAGAGTACGGCACGCCGACATCACGCAATGCCTTCATGCGCGCTTCGATATCCTGATATTTCAGCGGCTGCATCAACCACGGATAGGAAGGCATGATTGATTCAGGCACCAGTGACTGCGGGTGAATCAAATGTTGAGTCATCCACTCGTTGGAGTACTTCCCACCGACGCGAGCCAAATCAGGACCAGTACGTTTGGAACCCCACTGGAAGGGATGATCGTACTGAGACTCTGCCGCCAGAGAATAGTGACCATAACGCAGTTGTTCGTCCCGGAACGGTCGAATCATCTGCGAATGGCACAGATAGCAGCCTTCACGCACATACACATCACGGCCCAGTTGCTCGAGTGGTGTGTATGGATGAACCCCTTCAACCTTCTCAACCGTACCCTTGATATGGAACAGGGGAACAATTTCGACCAAGCCACCGATACTGATCACCACGAGTGTCAGAATGATCAGCAGAGCCGAGTTGATTTCAATACTTTCGTGTTTCATTGATTATCTCCTGATCAGACACGAGTTGCCGCGACGGCAGCTTGGCCCGCAACCGGTACCACTTCACGACGCGCACCCCATACTGTCATGTACAGGTTATAAGCCATCAGCGCCATGCCCGACAGGAACAGGGCACCACCCACCGCGCGAACCACATAGGGGATATGCATGAAGGTCACGGTTTCAACGAAGGTGTAAGCCAGGTTACCGTACTGGTCGAATGCGCGCAGCATCAGACCTTGGCCGATACCGGCAACCCACATGGATACGATGTACAGAACGATACCGACTGTCGCGATCCAGAAGTGGGTAAACACCAACTTGGTCGAATAGAGCTTGACACCCCACAGGCGCGGAACCATGTGATAGAACGAACCGATGGTGATCATGGCCACCCAGCCCAACGCACCTGAATGCACGTGACCGATGGTCCAGTCCGTGTAGTGAGACAGGGCATTGACGGATTTGAGGGACATCATCGGGCCCTCGAAGGTTGACATGCCGTAGAACGCCATCGCGGTGATCATGAACAACATGATCGGATCGCTACGCAACTTCTCCCATGCACCGGACAGCGTCATGATGCCGTTGATCATACCGCCCCATGAAGGCAGCAGCAGCAGGATGGAGAAGGCTGAAGCCAGTGAACCGACCCAGTCAGGCAACGCCGTCCACAGCAGGTGGTGACCACCAACCCACATGTAAAGGAATGTCAGCGCCCAGAAGTGAACAATCGACAGGCGATACGAGTAGATCGGACGCTCAGCCTGTTTGGGCAGGAAGTAGTACATCATCCCGAGGAAAGCGGCGGTCAGGAAGAAACCTACCGCGTTATGACCGTACCACCATTGCGTCATGGCATCCTGCACACCACCGAATAAACTGTAGGAATCAAAACTGTTCCAAGCAACGGGCACAGCCAGATTATTGAAGATATGCAGCAGGGCGGTTGCCAGAATGAATGCACCATAAAACCAAAGCGCAACATAGATATGCGGCTGGCTACGATTTTTGATCGTCATGTAGAACACGGTGGCGTAAGCAACCCAGGTCACCAAAATACCCAAATCCACCGGCCAGACGAATTCGGCGTATTCGCGTGATTCGGTATAACCAAGCATGTAAAGCACAACACCGATACCGATGCTCAGCTGCCAACCCCAGAATGTGAATTCCGGAAGCCACTTACCGCCCCAAAGCGTGGTTTGACATGTACGCTGAACTACATAGTAAGAAGTAGCGAACAATGCGCTACCGCCAAATCCGAAAATAACCAGACTGGTATGCACAGGACGCAGGCGGCCGAATGTGATCTCAGCAATATCAAAATTCAGAAAAGGCCAAGCGAGCTCGCTGGCAATATACAAGCCGGCCGACATGCCGAGCAAACCCCACACCATCGCCATAATGGCGAATTTCTTGACAATGTCGTAATTGTACTGCTCTGCCGTTATGGCAACTGTGTTCGCAGACATCTTGACCCCTCCGCATAAAGATTGAATCGACTCGGCCACCAAGGCTTCGCCACCTATTTTAGACCAGCCATATTAAAGCATTCTAAAACACACAAAAACCTACGGATTCCCTAGTGTACTCGAGACGCCAAAAACATAACCCTCTGATAAATATCAATGCAACACGATCGTTAGCTGGTTTCATTTATATAAAGGCCACCTGGATAAATAAATTCTATTGAGCAAAATGACCCTTTCTTGAGTCATATGCCGTCGAAAAGTCGAGCATTACACTGGGGATACCCCCGTCCCCCAGGCCAAACCATATACCACTTCATAGGTAAGCGGGATACCTTGAGCAGAGCGTTGAGACTCCAGGCCCGCCAGGAATCCTTTCCATTTCTCTCGCCCGGTGAGACCGGTAGCACGCTCAAGATGCGTGTTTCCCACACCGACGCCACGCAATTCCTTAATCAACTCGACGGGGGTGGGGTAATACAGCGTGAGTCGCTCCTGATCCATCACCGGATCCGCAAAGCAACTGGCCAGCAGGGCATCTCCTACATCGTGCATATCCAGAAATCCGTGCGTGTGGACTGCCTCATCTAGTCCCGACCAGGCTATCCTGCATTCCTGCAAGGTATCCGGCCCCA
>JACDJC010003345.1_pt1 | contig 11718 bp, 8 predicted proteins | sample 7454191 | NCBI WGS metagenome assembly JACDJC01 (sample SAMN14253291, study PRJNA609438) | sludge metagenome | isolation source: sludge after 25d culture with pyrite and EDTA | collected 2018-12-20
CTGCCACGGGCTTTTGATACCCAATATCTGGGCGTATAGGTCTGTATCTCTCATAGGCACTTAAGCTAACCTACCCACCTGATTTGGGGAAGAGCCATATTTTTTTCCCAAAAATTAATATTTGTTGCAACAAGTATTTTTTTATTTTTATCCGATTTTTTCATTACTGTTCCTTGTAAAATTTAATCAAATATTCTTAAGTGATTGATACATTGATTTATCACTCCAACAACTATTCATACTCATCAATTCAGCTACTCGTTTTAAAAGTGATCAGCAACTATCAGTTAATGCTGACCGCTCTTTCAACAAAGCATCAATAAAAAACTTGGCAGCCCAGTTCGGATAGCGATACGTCATGTAGCCACCGTTAATCGGATGGGATCCCTTTAACGCACCCCGGATATTTTGATCCCGGGTGACGGTATCCTGCATGCTCATATTGAACCTGTTGGCCCTTTTCGCAGGTGATAAAAATGAATTGTCACTCAGGATTTCGTGCAATCGATAGTTATTCAGTGCCAACTGCGAATTGCCGGTGATGCAGCTCCAGTTATAGTTGGAACTCCAATCCGCTCTAACCCTGGCTGGGTAGCTGCCATCTTCGTTCTGCAGCTTGTTTACCCGGCGTGCCATGTTACTTGCAAACTCGAGAAATCTTTCATTTTGGGTTGCCGCACCTACTTCCATAATTCCGCGCATTGTATATGCGATTGTATGAGTAAGGGCATCCGGATTATCGGTTAAGCAGTTACTGGCGAACCAGCCGTTATCGTCCGCTGCCGAAAGCACAAACTCTACGTTTCTGACTGCCGCATCAATATACTTTTGGTCTTCCAGAACTTCGTAAGCCTTGACAAGGCCAAAGGCGCATCTAACATTGTAGAGTTTTATGCTGCCCGGTGCGAACGGAGATGGATATTTCCGCCAGGCGCCATCTTCATCCATCGCATCCAAAAGCCAGTCTGCAGCCTTTTTCAGCGCACCTATGCAAACAGCGGATCCTGTCTCCTGCGCGCAACGGGCCCATCCAAAAAGTACCTGGCCGGTATTGAAGATCGTCGGCACCACCACCTCTGCACCCATGTGGCCAGCCATGACGCCTCCATCTTCCAGTTGGATATCGGCCTCCCAAATAGCCATACGCTCAGCAGCCTTGGCGTAGCGTTCTTCCTTGAATACTCGAGAGACATCAAACAGTGTGGGAATAATATAGCCCGTTGTTTCCGGGTAGGATGGCAACCATTTATTCTGCCGGATATCCCATGAATGGGGCACCCCGTTGTCATTGGTCTGGCTCTGTGCATGAAGAATCCAGTCAGCGGCGGATATTATATGCTTATCAAGGTCCCGGACTGGATAGTGCTGATCCATCCAGTTGTCCTTGATATATTTCACCAGGTGCTTCATAACTTATTTTCCAAAGATTCCGATTGGCAATTTGTGATTCGATTGATTCTGTTGCACATGTCTTTAAACTCCCTCATTGATAAGCGTCCCTTGCAGGGAATTTCCAACAGTTTTTTATTGCCGTTGTAACCAAGGCGAGTGGAGATTCCCTGACTGGAGAGAAGTTTCCGAAAAGTCTCAAGCTCCACTGACGGATGTAGTTGAAGCATCAATCTTGTCAGGTAGGTGTTCCCCGCCACCTGGGGCAAACTGAAACAGTTATGATCGGAAAGGAGTTTTTTAGCCAGCGATATTTTTCCCTGCTGATTAAGCATACGTTGCTGAAGAGACTGAAACTGCGTATATGCGATGGCCGCCTCGATATTGGATATATGGCTTACCTTATAGTGATCCATGGCTTTCATATTGAGGCGCTGTTTCAGTCTTTCCCAGTAATAAACAAACCTGCCGAATTTTTCCCCGTGTATATAAGCCAGATAAAAATAGAGCAGCTGGCAGATCCTTCCTCTACTTTCATTCAATGGTAACTGGTCTTTCTGAATCAAAGCCTTGCCTTTGTTGCTGTTTGCAAGGAGAACGCCACCAGATCCTCTTACGCCGGTTACAATACTCTTTGATTGGGCAAAACTGACCAGACCAAAATCACCGTAACTACCGCATGGCCTTGCAGCACTCTTTGCAGTCCCCAGTTGCGCGGCATCATCAATAAGGAACACATCGTGCTTCCTGCAAAGCATCCCGGCCCTTTCCATATCCATCTCTTTTCCATACATGTGAACACAAATGACGGCTAATACATTAGCCGATAACTGCTGTTCAAGATGTTCAAGCGATATATTGAGGTCATCGGCCACCCCAACAGGCACGGGTTCCAACCCAGCCTTGATGACCGTTTCCGGCACACTGGGGCATATATACGCAGGAATCAGTACTTGTTTCCGGTCTGGAAAAGATTTCTTGAGGTGGGCTAGAACGATAATCAATCCTCCTCGTGCAGAGTTCAACAGAAGCACATCACTTCCGGTAAACTGTCTTTCGAGAAATTCCTGTAATCGTTCTCTATAGTCGCACACGATAGATCGCATAATTGAGCGGTATTCTTTTATACCCCAATCCGCAAAATCAAATCGATAACCAGGAGATTTCATCGCTCAGTTACTTTGCTGAATCAATCTTTCAAACGACTTGATTTTGCCTGTCACACGGTTTTTATAGCTCACCAACCAGGGTACCGGGTCGTACCATCTGAATAGTGCACCTACTTTCCTGTATCCGTTATAGAGGTCGCGATCCGATATTCCTGTGACCTCCCTCGACCATTTATCGGTTACAGGCTCAATCCAGGCCTGCTGAATGTCTGTCTTTTTGGGGTGATATGGCAAACCTGAATGGTAACAATACACATGGTAAGGCATATTGTTACCGTTGATCACAGCCACTTCATGCTGAAAGTCTGTTCTGGAGACTGTCGGCTCAATAAGATAGTACGTTCCATCATTGGGGTTCTGCTTGTACTCAACTCCTCCTAAACCGACAAATCCGCTTTTTCTTAAAAAGTCCGCAGCCATTTTTACCAGTTCAGCCTCACGCTCATAGGCTGGCGCACAACTGGCAGTTCCGCCTACCGGCTGTGGCCAGGAACGCAACTTCCTTCCTGTAAATGAGCTGATTATTTCTTTTTCTCTGGATAAAAACAGCAGGACGAAATAGATATCACGGTCCCCTCCCTCTATCCATTCCTGAACCACCAGATTATCGAGAACGGGAAGAATCTCCTCCACAAGCGTGTTCACTTCTTCTGGGGTGTTTAGTTTATAACCCTTCTTGAAACGCCTTGCATATTCCAATGACTTTACGCCCGGCTTCAACATAACCGGAAATCTAAAGTCCGTTATTGCCGACAAATCATCCGGGGATTGGATATGTGCCGTCCTTGGATGAGGAATCTGATACTCTTCGCACAGGCTGTCGATACCGCTTTTCGACATCAACTGTACCAGTCTCTCGTGCGGCGGCAGGAGCATTACACATTTATCCAGGATACTTTCCCTGTTACGTGAAATCTCCATGAGTGGAGCTTCCTCGGTGACAAAGAGTACTGGTGGTTGTTCATATTCTACGAGAATATTTTGCAGATCATGAATAAATGATTCCCCCGTCAAACTCCCTACCAGTTTTGGCTCTGCAAAACGTGAATACATGGCGGGTCTTTTTGAATTGGAATCGACAACGGATACATCGACCCCATAAACACCCAACGCCCTGACTATACCCAGTCCGTTTAGGCCAGCTCCCACGACAACTGCCGCTCGTTTCCTCATACTCATGCTTTACCAGGTTAAACCTTTCTCAGAGGCCAAAAATCAAGCTTTTCCTTTTTAACACCCAGATCACCAAGAAATCCTTTTAGATCAATTAGTGCCACATTATCAAACGCGATCAGTAACGAATAGACAATCACCCCGAGCAGAGTGGAACTGGCAAGGATCAACGCCTGACTGACTTCCATTTCAATCAATATCAATCTGCACAATAATACGGCAAGATACATCAATGCGGTGTTCCTGAATATCTTGGAGAGAACAGCTATCACTTCCATCACACCGATATCGATACTCAGCTTGGTCAACCTGAACAGGAAGATATTCAGCAGAGGGTAAACCGTAACCCAGGCCAATGCCGCACCAACAATTCCGGATACCAGGCTGCCTCCATATATTGCAAGCGGCAGGATCACTGAACAAAGCGTGGTATATCTTGCGACCTGACTAGCGTGGCCGGTGGAGATAAGTGCCTGGGACAGGATGGGATCGATACTTTTCCAGAAACCAAGAATACAAAGAATCTGAAATGGTAATATCGTTTCTGACCACTTATCACCAATGACAACGAGGACAAGCTCTTCCGCTACAGCAGCAAGTCCCGCCAATGCGGGGAATGAAATATAGGCTACGCCCCTGATAAAACTTAGAACATTGCTTTTCAGTGCTTCCCGGTCAGTTTGCAGTTTTGCAAAAACCGGAGAAGAGACATTGACCACAAGCCCGGTGATGTGACTCGAGGGTAACGATGCCAGCGTGAAGGCCATTGAGTAATGACCAAGTGCGCCCTGCCCAACCACTTTACCAACAATGGCATTATCGGCACTGCTATAGATAAACCACAAGACCCTGGTATAGGTAATATTCAGCCCGTACAACGCGATGCTCATACCCGCACGGATACCACCGAGAACAGAGGGCCTCCATCCCCCAAGATAGAGAATACAGGCAGTTTTAATTGTCTGTGATATGACATTGCCGATCACCAGTGACCAGATACCGTATCCCATAACACCGAGAATTACGGTCAGAATCGAGCCGATGAAAACGGTGGCAATAGCAAGGAAGGATATCTCCTTAAACCTTAATTCTTTGCGCATGAGCCCCATGGAAACGGCATGTAGGGATGCGGTGATAAGGCCGATGCCGAGCACGGGCATGATATCTTTCAGTATCTCGACATCGAAAAAATCAGTCGCTGCAAAACCCAGAAAATAGCTCAACACCCAGCAGAGGAGACCGAAAAATGTGCTGATGAAGAAACAGCCGGAAAGCTCCTCTTCTGTTATTTTTTCTCGCTGCACGATAGCAGCAGAGATGCCAATCTCGTTGAAGAAGGCGATAAAACCGATTACGAGCGTTGCCATGGCCATTGCACCGTAATCATTTGGGCTCAGTATCCTCGCCATTATGATAGTGGTGGCAAAGGAGATTATGCGCGAAATGACCTGGCTTCCCCCCACGAGTGCAAGCGACCGGACGGTTTTTTCTCTAAGTGACTGACTCATGGACGATTCAGGAGTGCATGGATAGTTAAATCTGGACCGGCGCAGGAAAATGGGATGCCACAGTTTCCATTTACCACAATATCCAGGTAGCAGGTGGGTTCAATGATTGCAGAAAAGTTTAAGCAAACAGTATCAAACTGACTACCGCCGCTATCCATGTGAAACATCTCTGCTGTACATTTTTCGGTTGTTGGAGTGGGTAATAATACCGACCACGACGTATTCCCTTCTGTGTAGCCGACCAGTTTTCGGGCGAAAAGAATAATTAGCCAGACAAACTTCCTTCGGTCTGGCGCCATATTAAATCATTACCCCTCTTATTATGCCTACATATTATTCCACTCACCACCCGATTAATGCTATAAATTATTGAAATATAATTATATTTGTTTAATATTACCGTTCGGGCCAATTTGGATGAGCATGTCAATGAGCGTGGTGCTGGCGGTTACTCGTTCAATTGCCGTGACGCATCCATCTCTCACTGTATTTACTGGCCAGATGGTAGACTGGATAAGGTAAAAAGCCGACTACTAGAGCAGTTGGCTTAGCGGTACCAAAACGCGCACCAGGGAATATTGTTCCTTATCGTGGCCGCTCTGATACTCTGCCGCATGGAAGGATCTTGATAACATGCTATCAAACAGATACGCAAATCCCCGAAAGATACCCCTTATTTTTGGGATAACAATTATTTTTATATTGTGCAGTATTATTTCCCATCCCCCAGTTATTGCAGCGCCCTCACTCAGAACACAGGCTCCCTGGGTTGGGGACACCCTGGACGGTGCACCCTGTAGAGGAAAAAGAGGATCTTACGGCCCGTTTGACTTCAGAGACCCCAGGGCCAGGGGGGAAGCATTGCGCCTGGTGGAGGGTGCACACTTCATGCCCCGTGTACGGGGTCTTGTCGAGGATCGGAATGACTCACCTGTGATTGATGATATCGATTACACTCTTCGGGCCTTCCCAAATCATCACCACGCACTCTATGCAATGACTCGCTACTGGTTTCTCCCGGATTCATCCAAATGGGTAAAGAATCGATTGATCAGGACGCCGCCGGAGTGTTATTTCAATCGCGCCATCCATTTTCGGTCGGATGACGGGACGGTCAAGATGCTCTACGGGCTTTACCTGCACAGACTAAAAAAATACAGCAGTGCCCTTGAGCAATACACCGCAGCCGAACAGCTCATCCCTGATTCTGCACAACTGCTCTACAACATCGGCCTGCTCCATTTCGATATAAATCAGTACGAAAAATCTCTGGCCTATGCCAAGAAGGCCTACGCGATGCAGTACCCGCTACCGGGACTCAGGAACAAATTGAAGAACAAGGGATACTGGAAGTGATCGAAAATATTCATGGATCGGGTTCACTCTGCTCATCTGTGCTGGCGGGTGTTTTTTCCCCGGGTAGCAGCCGGGTGGCCAGGGGCACTCTTGATTCCATTACAAAAGGTCTCAACAGTTCACGGAATCTGTTCGTTTCAGACGCCGACGGATGCAGCGCACTCTCCAGCGACAGCCTGTCAATCTTGCCCGAAGGCGGTATCATCGCCCTCACCGGGCGACCTCACTGGGATTCGAAGGAGCTACAGGAAATCGCATCCAGGGATGGTCACGCCAGGGCCCTCGCAAACGCCTATACCCGGTACGGAATTGCCTGCCTGGACCATATCGAAGGTCCATTCTCGGCCCTTGTCCTGGATTCGGAGAATAACCGGGCAATGGCGATCACCGACCGCCTCGGTCTGCATCCTGTCTATTATGCGGAACTGAAGAGTGGGATAGTCTTTGCTTCCTCTGCCAGCGGGGTTCTCGGCCACCCGGAGGTTGGCAAAGAGCTGCGGGAGGATGGCATTTATGACTATGTCTATTTCCACATGGTGCCCAGCCCGGTTTCGATATACAAGCGGATCAAAAAGATACCGGCCGGCCATTTCGTCCAGTTGTCAGATGGGTTTCTTAATCAGAACAACTACTGGCTGCCCCGGTTTTCAGAGAATAACAGTGAAGATCTGTCCGTTCTTTCGGCCAAGCTGAAAACCCTCCTGAAGGAATCCGTAAAAGATGCCACTGACGATTTTTCGATAACCGGCTCTTTTTTAAGCGGGGGCCTGGACAGTTCCACCGTCACCGGTTTCATGTCCGAGTTGCACGATGATGTCAGGGCCTTCTCCATCGGCTTTTCCGCCGAGGGCTATGATGAAATGGCGTTCGCAAGAATCACTGCGAAGCATTTTGGTATCCAGCTGAACGAGTACTACGTCACCCCGGACAACGTGGTGGATGCGCTCCCGATCATCGCCACCAGCTACGATGAACCCTTTGGCAACTCTTCCGCTCTCCCCGCTTATTTCTGCGCCAAGCTCGCCAGGGATAGTGGCATTGTCCGGCTGTTGGCAGGAGATGGGGGCGATGAGCTTTTTGCCGGTAACGAGCGCTATGCCAAGCAGGGCGTATTCGAGGCATACCAGAAGATTCCATCCCCGTTACGTAAGCATATTCTGGAACCCGTGATTGGCAGGCTTCCCACCGGCATCGCGCTGTTTGATAAGGCCAGAAGCTATATCGACCAGGCAAATACCCCTCTTCCCGATCGGCTGCAAACCTATAATTTTCTACACCAGCACGAACCGGCAGAGATTTTTTCATCCGAATTTCTCTCTGCGGTGAATGTCAATTCACCGCTTAGCTTGCAGAGGGAAACCTACACACGGCCTGCTGACGCATCCACGCTCAACAGACTGCTCTACTTTGACTGGCAATACACACTTGCGGATAATGACATCCGAAAGGTCAGTCACATGTGTGCGGTTGCCGGAGTTGAGGTGACCTATCCAATGCTGGATGAACGGCTGTTGCGATTCTCTCTTGATATTCCCAGCAATCTCAAACTGAAGGGTAGAAATCTTCGACACTTCTACAAGGTGGCGCTGACCAACTGGCTGCCGCAGGAGACCATTGATAAAAAGAAGCAGGGCTTTGGATTGCCGTTCGGTGTCTGGATGCAGACCCATAAGCCACTTCAGGAACTGGCCTATGAAAGCCTGCTTGAATTGAAAAAGACGCGTTACTTCAATAACGGCTTCCTGGATCATGCAATCGAACTGCACCGCAAGGGGCATGCCGCCTATTACGGTGAACTGATCTGGATTCTGATGGTTCTGCAGTTATGGATGGCAAAACACGCCAGCTAGCATCCATCTGCCCGCTTCCGCCGGGGGCCGTCTCAGCTTTTTTGATAGTAGTTCCAGATAAGCCTGAGCATGAATTTAGCGGGTGAGTCATCCCAAGGCGTAAAACGGCGTAGTTGATAGCGGTCGGTAGAGGGGGTTGATACGCCCCACTGGGTCGACACTGCTGCCGTAAAACCCTGCTGCTGAACCATGTCCCGATGTTTCGGGAGATAATCCTGTCCCGGTTTACCGTTGGGATAGGCGAACACCCTTACCTGGCTGCCCGTGATCTGTTCAAGCTGCTCCTTTCCCTCGGCGATCTCGCGCTTCGCCTGCTCATCCGGGATGGAGGAGAGAATGGGGTGGGTGACCGTGTGGCCGCCAATTTCCATGCCGTTTCTATGCAGTTCTGCCACCTGATCACTACGCATCATAAGCTGTGTTGCCCCCTGTTCCGGGACCATTGACGCAACCCAGTCAACCAGGTACTGCCGCTCCTCCTGTGGCAGATGCTTGATTTTACTGATAATCGCGGAGTAGGCATTATGCCGGTCGCCCCAACTCTCCAGGGAATAGCTGCCGAGATTGTTTTCGGACAGATCAAGATAACCAGAAGGGAAGTTTCTGACCGATTCAATGACGGTATCATTCCACATGCGGCCCCCATCGAGGTATCCCGAAGCAATAAAGAAGGTTGCTTTCAGTGAGAATTTATTGAGTATCGGCAGAGCGATCTCTGCATTATCCGCATAGCCGTCATCAAAGGTAATCGTGAGAGACCGTTCAGGAAGTTGTCTTTTTATTAGAAGATCCGCGGCCTCCCCCACGGTCAGAACATTAAAGTTGTTTGCAATCAACGCCATCTGCCAGGTAAATCTCGCCGCATCGATCTCGCCCGGGTTAATGGGATCAACCACTGGATGAATCCGGTGATAATTAAGAATGGAGAGTCTGGCACTCTTACCAGATGATGTTGCCAGTTGCAGAAAAGGCCAATGTCCTGTTGTGGTGAATCCTGCCATCCGGATCTACCTGATTTTTGAGGAAGTTGCAAGTGATGACTGTGAGGCGTTGGGTGAAGCGCGATACCTTTGTTCCTGTTTCAGGTCCTCTAGCTGTTCCTGGGTTATCCGTTTTACGATAAGGATAATGGCGAACAGATGCCATGGAAAATCAAAGTAGGCAAGGCTCAGAAACGCCCCGCCGGTGCAGTATGCAACCATGCTTATCTGGAAGTAGTAGGCGAAATCATAGGCCCATTTAAGCTCTTCTATGCCCCGGGCATTCTTTCGCACCCACACGCCTGTTCTCCAGGCCAGCAAGAGAATGATAAGGAAGAGCAGCAAGCCAATCCAGCCGTGATCCCCCAGCACACCAAAATAGATACTGTGTGCCGCATGAACATCATTTGGATTCGGCGCATAGATCTGAAATGTAATCCTAGACCATGAATTGAATCCACCACCGGTCAGTCGATCATTTGCCACATTGACACTATAAGTCCAGGCATTGATTCTACCCATTGCCGAGGCGTCCTGCTGGTAATTCTGAATGGTATCGATACGCTCGTGCCATTGAGTCGGCAGGAAGCTGAGGACCAGGAATCCGCCAATAAACAGCAGAGTGAGGATGATCACCTTGTTCTTTGTTTTTAGCAGCAGGTAGAGCGACATGACCCCTATGGTCAAAAAGGCACCTCTTGAATAGGAGGCAAAAACCGAGAGCCCACAAAGCAGCATGGCCAATATCAAGCCACGTTGTGCCCAGATGTTAGTCACTTGGGTTTTCAGAAAATAGATCAGTGGCAGCAGCATCAACAGGGCGACGGCAAGTTCATTGTTGTCTTCGATAAATGAACCTGGCGGCCCCCATACCCTGAACGCGCCGGCGGTCAATATTGTAAACAGTCCGCCCTTGATACCGAAGAAACCGATAGATCCTACAATCACCCATAGCAGTGCAATTACCTGCTCCTTCTTGTGGATCAGCATCAGGGTGAAAAAAATAATCAGCTGAATCTTGACCACCTTGATAAGCTGGGCGAGAGCAGAATCCGGATGCAGTGCAAACAGCGTGGTGAATCCCATCCAGAGTATGAACAGAATCCAGAAAACAGTGAGGCCGGTGATCGGCAGCGACTTCTTCTCCTTGCTGAATAGCGTGGCAACCAGGAGCGCCACGGCAACAATCTGTGCGAACGGAAAGCTGTAGGCGAATCCCCAGGTGAAACGATGGGGATTCATGTAACTGAGCCACGACCAGACCAATACCCCAATATAGGCATTCCGCAGAATGAATGGCAATGAGCCAAAAACAATCAATGTAAGAATAATGTCGCGCATGGTCCCGGTTCTTTTAAGTGTTTCTGGATTCTTTGTTCATACAGCACAAGCTCAGCTCTGTACATGGATATGACTCTTTACATACCGATACTTGCCCGACTTCTCGACCGGTATCGCATCGACCTTTTCCAGGTTCACCGTCACGTCCCTGCCCAGTCTGCTTCTGAAGCCGTCAATCACCTGTTGCGACAGTTGTTCATCAAATGCTTCGGAGACAACCATCTTGACAGTGATGACCTCTCTGCTCTCCTGCACGATCTGGAACTGCAGTACCGAGGGAATATCCCGCAGGATATAGATCAACGCCAGGCCGTGCATCACCGTGCCATCCATCGCCACAATAAAATCGGTGGTACGGCCCTGGATCTCTTTAAGTATTGGCAACCCTCTGCCACAGGGGCAAACTTCCTTGCCCAGCACGGCCACATCACCCGTCCGGTAACGAATGAAAGGAAACTCGCCGGTTGCCATATGGGTTATAATCACCTCCCCCGCCTCTCCATCAGGAACAAGGCTTCCATTTTTATCGACTATCTCGACAATGATGTCCTCGGCCGTTATGTGCATGCTGCCTGCGGGGCACTGGTGGGCAATAAATCCGGCATCCCGCCCACCATAGCCGTTGGCTGTCGGGCAGCCAAAGATCGATTCCATAACCTGTTTCTGTTCATCATACAGCCGTTCGGATGTCACGAAAGCGACTTTTATGCCAAGTTCATTCATAGCAACACCACGCTTTTGTGCGTGTCGTGCGATCAGTGAGAGTGACGAGGGATAGCCAAACAACATCTTTGGCCTGGTCTGGCGGATTTTTTCAACAAACCGGTCGAGATTGGTATCGGACATCTCGAAAGCCGGTATCAGTTGAGTTCTCAGCAGCTTGTCGCGTATTTCACGAATCCTGTCCTGTGCCCCCAACTCGACGGGCGAACCCCAAACCACGATCTCCGGA
>JACDJC010003347.1_pt1 | contig 11717 bp, 8 predicted proteins | sample 7454191 | NCBI WGS metagenome assembly JACDJC01 (sample SAMN14253291, study PRJNA609438) | sludge metagenome | isolation source: sludge after 25d culture with pyrite and EDTA | collected 2018-12-20
ATACAGAATCAGTCGGCCTTATTGCTGAGTTGAATTTGATAATTGTTATAATAACAACTAATATGAGTGCCTTCGAGCAGACATACCTGATGAAAGTCCCTGAGAAATTAACTGTAATCGTGGATTCTGATATGGATATCTTTAGGATTAATAAACTTCCTCACAATTGGGAACTTAGAACTTTCCTGCTGAATCAGCAAAACCGGATACTTGTGGTTGGTAATCCGGTCACAAATATTAGAATAAACCAACTATACAAAACCCAAATCGAAAAGGGGTCGTATCATGAGAAGTAAAGCCACTTATTTACCACTGATCATTCTATTGGTTTTAAGTAACGCTTGTCTTTCAGCGCAATGTAAAACTGAACCACTGAAGGAAATGGTAGTGAAGCAAATTTCAGAAGACAGAAAATACCTGGATACTATTTGCTATCTGTTTGATGCCACAGTAGGAATCGATATGAGGAAAAGAAGAGGAGATAAATACACTGACACAATAAAATTTATCTTTAATAGTGGAAATTACCTCCGATTTTATCTGGCGTGCTCTGCCAATGCACATGATAATGTAACCCTTTTGTTGTTAAATGCAGATGATGTGCCTTCTGTCATAAAGAGACTTGACTCAAACAATGAAGTTGGCAAAGTTGCTCAATTTGATTATTATATAACCGAGACTGCATGGTTATATATGGTTCTCAATCTTGATAAGAACAGTGACGGATGCGCTTTTGCCGCCGCTACTCAATATAAGCCATTCCAAAGGCCTCCTCTCAGGTAGATGGAGTCGTAGCTCAATCTGCCAGAATCGCTGATCTCTGTCCAGACCTGAAACAGTCAGATTCCGGGGATCGCTGCGCCTTCATCTTTACACCACAAAAACCTGCCCCTTTATGCAAGATAAACGCTATATTATAGTATTGCATTTTAATATTATTAGCTGTATTTTAGTATTCCCTAAGTCTGATTTTTCTCTGAAAGTACTGCAATTGGCCAAAATGATAAGTCATGACACAACAGGAATCAATTCTTGTCAATACTGTGGATGGAAGAAAATACATTCATCTGTCTGAGATTCTCTTCATTGAAGCAAAAGGAAAAAGAACCGAGCTCATTCTTGACAATAGCAGTTTAATGCTTGCTAACCATTGCCTGAAATGGTTTCAGGATAATTTGCCTGAGGAATACTTCATCAGGATACACAGATCTTTTATTGTTAATAAAACTCATATTAAGTCATTCACTGCAAATATGATCACCATGGATCATAAGCAAGTATTATCTATTGGAAGATGTTACAAAAGAGAATTTGCAGTGAGTTTCCATCTGGTGGACTGAATTATATCATATGAACAGGCTGGCATCAACATTCAGGGTAATAATCATTTTTTTGCTGCTTGTATTATGTGGCCTGCCATTAATTTCCAAACTGGATATCAAACTTAATCCTGAGGCTCATGTGTCAGCATTGACAATCAGTTTTTCATGGTATAATGCGGAACCAAGAGTTGTTGAGCAGGAAGCTACCTCTGTAATTGAAGCAATTGCCGCACGTGTTCAGGGAATAAGGCGCATCTCTTCCAGATCAGGCCGAGGCACCGGAAGAGTGACTCTGACTCTCGATAAGAAAGCAGATGCTGACGCGATAAGATTTGAACTCAGCACCCTTATCAGGCAGGCCTGGAGTTCAATGCCGCCGGAGGTAAGTTACCCTGTCATAACGGTGACCCACAATGATGACGAAGAGATCCGCCCGCTATTGTCATATACCCTCAGCGCACCTGACAGCGCATCATCAGTACAGTACTTCGCAGAGCAGCAGATGAAACCTGCCCTGGCATCCGTTGAAGGGATAAGCCGGGTTGAGGTCTATGGCGCAATGCCAAAAGAATGGCATGTAGTATATGATCCGGATAGAATATCGTCAGCTGGCATAAAACCGGAAGAGATAACCGGGGCAATCGGGACTTTACTTCACCGACAGGGTATAGGTATTGTCAGAATTTCTCCCTCCGGCGAGTCCTTACCGGTTGTGATCCGTACCAGAAACTCAGATGGTAACAGCCTGTTGCAGGTCCCTGTAAAAAGAAACGGAGAACGTATTCTCAGACTGTCAGATGTGGCCACAATCAGCCACACCGAAGCCGAACGCCAGATGATCTGCCGGATTAACGGGTTGAATACTATAAATATCCTGGTCTATGCAGCCATGGGGGAAAACAATCTCACTGTTGCGACGAATGTTAAAGAGGTTATGACATCTCTGGAATCATTGCTGCCTGGCGGGTACAGGCTTATGTTGCAGGATGATTCAACGGATTATATATATGACGAGCTTAGAAATATCGGCATCAGAACCCTTATTGCCTTTGCAGGTCTGATAATTCTGGTTCTGCTGGCAACGCGGAGGTGGAGATATATGCTCCTTATCGCTGTAATGCTGGTCGGGAATCTTAGTATTGCAGTCATTTTCTATTATCTGGCAGGGCTGGAGATCCATCTTTACGCCCTGGCAGGAGTCACTGTCTCACTGGGCCTGATGACAGACAATATCATCATCATGACTGACCACCTGAGAACAAGAGGCAACCGTAAGGTAATCCTTGCAATCCTGGCAGGCACACTGACAACAATCTCTTCTCTGACAATAATATTCTTCCTTGGTGAAACCATAAAGGCTAACCTGACAGACTTTGCGATGGTGGTGATAATTAACCAGTCTGTGTCGCTTTTTACCACGCTCTTTGTTATTCCAGGCATGCTGGACCTGATGAAGCTTGGGAAATATTCAGGATCATTATCACCACAAACTGAATGGAGGCGACGGAGGAGGGTCATCAGGTTGACAGGTATATATGGCAATCTTACAAGCTGGTTGAGGAAGCACAGGCGGTGGGCAGTGGCAATTCTGATACTTGGCTTTGGACTGCCGGTCTATATGCTACCTGCCCGAATTGAGGGCAGCAAACCCTGGCACAAGGCATATAATGCCACCTTTGGCAGCTCAGTTTATTCCGAAAAAATCAAGCCGGTGACAGATGTGCTCCTCGGCGGGACACTGAGGCTCTTCACCGAGAAGGTATTCGAGGGTTCCTATTTCGGGGCACCCCAGGAGACATATCTTTACATAACAGCTGCGATGCCAATGGGAACAACAATTGAGCAGGCTGATGCAACAGTCGCAGTTATGGAGAGGTTTCTTTCGCAATTCCGCCAGGTCAGATTCTTCAGGAGTGAGATAACGCCTCGTGATGCAACAATCACAGTCTACTTCACCAGGGAACACCAGCACAGTTCTTTTCCCTACATCTTAAAGGGCGATGTCATTTCGCTGGCAGTTGAAACCGGCGGTGCCTACTGGAATGTTTCCGGCTTTGGAGACCCCTTCAGTAATACTGTATATGAAGGTACCGGCGAGTACTACATTCGTATGCAGGGATACAATTATGACAGACTGAGTGAACTGGCCGGGCAATTAAGCAGAATGCTGATGGAGAACCCCCGTAACCGGGAGGTATTTATAATGTCTGAACCCTCATGGCGGCGGCCTGACAATGTGGAGTTCAATATGACTATCGACAAAGAGCGTGCACTGGCATCCGGACTCCCGATAAGCGCCGTCACTGAAGAACTTCGTGAAAGATCTCTATACCAGCCCTTGTTTGCCACTATGAAAACACCTTCCGGCAATGAGAATATCAGGCTCCGGAGAGGTGGCGCGGACGATCATATCTGGTCGATGGCACGTGCACCGGCAGTAAAGGATTCACTGTTTTTCAGGCTGGAAGGTGTATCCCGGATTGTGCGGGAGACAACAGCACCTGTGATAGCCCGCGAGAACCAGCAGTACCTCATGTATCTCAGGTTTGATTTCGTGGGCGCCGAGAAAACAGCACGAAGGCATATAGCAGAAAACCTTGAAGCATTCCGCGGATATCTGCCGTTGGGTTATACTGCCATACCGGATCCCGGCAGGTTCTACTGGTTCTGGCAGGAAGACAAAAGCCACTACTGGCTTCTTGGACTGATTATCGTTATCATCTGGTTCCTCTGTGCAATACTGTTTGAATCATTTCTGCAACCTTTTGCCGTGATCATGACCATCCCGGTGGGCTTTGCAGGCCTCTTCCTGACGTTCTGGATCTTCAGGCTTAATTTTGATCAGGGTGGATTTGCCGCCATGTTAATACTATGCGGAATAACAGTTAACGCTGCAATTTATATCCTCAATGACTTCAATGCACTGGTCAGGGCTAACAGTGGAAGAGACCGGTCTGTCTTAAAATTATACCTCAAGGCCTTCAATTATAAAATTATACCGATCTTACTGACTGTTATCTCAACGGTTATAGGTTTTATACCCTTCCTCATTGGAGAGAGGCAACCTTTTTGGTTTGCCCTTGCTGCAGGGACGATAGGTGGCGTGGTTTTTTCCATTGCAGGAATAATTTTCTGTCTGCCCCTTTTCCTGAGGCTTAAAGGCACGACTAAAGATCTGAAAATTACTTCGGAGCACGAAAAAAATACAGAGTCATGAAGAATCTACGGCTTTTTTTGATTATCCTCTCACTGCCATCCTTTGTATGGTTTTCCTGCAACAGGACTCCGTCAGACGGATCTGCCCCTTCGGCCTCTGAAAAAACTCCGATGCCAGCAGATGATGCCAGGGAGGTGGAGGTCATGGTACTGAAACCCGGTGATTTTCGCCGGGATATTGTAAGCAACGGACGGTTGACTGCACTCAACAAAAGTGACCTTGAATTCAAAACCCGGGAGAGAATTGCATCAATAAAGGTCCGGAACGGCGACCTTGTTGCTTCGGGAGATATCATCGCTTCCCTTGACACCTTCTCCCTGAATAATGCCCTCCTGCTGAGTCGTGATCAGTATAAGAAGTCTTTACTCGAGTTTCAGGATCTGCTTCTGGCACGGGGATACAGCAAAACAGACACTTCCCTGATTCCCCCCGCTGTTGTTACGGCGACACGTGTGCGAAGCGGGCTCGATAAAGCCATTGCTGATCTCCGGATGGCTGAATATAACCTTGAACAGGCGAACCTGAGGGCTCCGTTTAGGGGAATAATAGCTGATCTGTTTGCCCATGAAAATGAAATGTCAGTCCCTGGTAAAACATTCTGCAGCGTCATTGATAACAGCAGGTTCGTCGCATATTTCCCGGTACTTGAAAGTGAAGTGTCGTCCCTGCGAAAAGGACAGACGGTAAGAATAGAGCCATTCATTACTCCGGGAGATGCATATCCGGGTAAGATTACATCAATAAATCCCGTGGTTGATAACAACGGGATGGTGAAGATCGGAGCTGTGGCTGATAATCGCAGAGGTGAACTGTTTGAGGGTATGAATGTGAAAGTGATTGCAGGAGAGGTGGTTGGTGGGCAATTAGTTATCCCCCGACAGGCTGTAGTGCTCAGAAGTGAAAGAAAAGTTGTTTTCACCTGCAGCGGTGGAAGAGCTAAATGGGTCTATGTGACAACCGGACTAGAGAACATTGATTCCTATACTGTTACAGAAGGACTCAAGGAAGGAGATACTGTCATTGTCAGGGGAAATTTCAATCTGAATCATGATTCAAGAGTGGTTATCAAGTAATTGCACGGAGAGCCAATGGTCAGGTTTCTGATATCGCGCCCCGTAGCTGTCATGATGACTTTCACGGCAGCGGTAATCCTCGGCCTCGTTGCGTACCGGGCAATACCGGTATCGCTGATGCCAGACATACCCATACCGGAGGTGACTGTGACTGTCTCCTATCCCAACAGCACGGCCAGGGAACTGGAAAATACAGTGGTGCGGCCGCTTCGTGCACAGGTGATGCAGACAGGTCACCTTAGTGAACTGCGAAGCGAGACACGTGACGGTAGCGCAACACTGACTCTCCGTTTTGACTATGGAACCAATGTAGACTATGCCTTTATCGAAGTCAATGAAAAGATTGATGCAATAATGACATCAATGCCCCGTGACATGCAGCGGCCGGGAGTTATTAAAGCCAGTGCAACGGATATACCTGTCTTTTACCTTAATCTGTCGCTCGGGGAAACAGAAAGGGAAAAAGGTGGCGAGGAGACTGCCAGGTTCATGGAACTGAGCGAATTTGCCGAAACCGTGATCAGGAAGAGGATAGAACAGCTCCCAGAGGTAGCCCTCGTCGATATCAGCGGCACCGTGTCACCACAGGTGGTCATAGAACCTGTACCGGAACTGATGAAAAGCTTGGGCCTGTCACTGAGCGACATTGAAGCTGCTCTTGCTGATAACAACATAAGTGCCGGAACAATGACCGTGCGTGACGGCCATTACCGTTACAACATAAGGATATCATCACTGCTCCGTGACCAGAATGATGTTGCTGATATCCGCCTCTCTGCCGGCCAGAAGATAATCCGGCTCAGTGAGATTGCCAATGTGAATCTGGTCCCTGAAAGAAGTGACGGTCTCTTTCTGGCAGACGGTCACAGGGCAATTTCCATGGCAGTTATAAAACAGGCAGATGCACGGATATCCGGGATGAAAAATAAAATCCGTGAGCTGGTTAGCCAGTTTGAAAATGACTACCCCGGAATAGCTTTCAAGGTATCACAGGATCAGACAAGACTTCTGGATTATTCAATATCAAATCTGAAGAGCAATCTCCTGCAGGGGTTGGTACTGGTAATCCTTGTAGTAGTGTTCTTTATACGTGACATCAGACTCCCCCTCCTTATAGGGTTTTCACTCATGGTCTCAATCATTATTTCCCTGCTCTTTTTCTACCTGGTGGGCATGTCAGTGAATATTATCTCTCTGGCAGGGCTGATACTGGCGGCCGGAAATATGATGGACAATTCCATTGTGGTTACTGATAACATAACCCAGTACCGCGAGCGTGGTATGGCTCTCAGCGATGCCTGCGTGACAGGGACCAATGAGGTCCTTCTGCCGCAACTGAGTTCAATGCTTGTCAATGTGGCTGTTTTTGTCCCACTGGTTTTCCTCAGTGGGATTGCAGGAGCACTCATGAAGGATGAAGCCATGTCTGTCTTAATCGGGCTTTCTGTTTCATATATCGTAGGTATAACATTTATGCCTGTTATCTACAGACTTGCATATTCCCGGATATCACAAGGAGGGGGATTTTTCTCCGGATTGAGGATAAAACTCCTGCAAATCAAAAGAAGACCGGAGAGGAGTGAACCGGGTACTAAAGGATTTTATGAGAAAGGGCTTGACTTCGTTTTCAGCCATAAGACAGTGTGCATTATCCTTTTCCTGCTCATGATACCTGCAGGTGTACTTGTGTTCCGGTTCCTTGAGAAAGAAAAGATGCCACAGTTTTCCCAGACTGAGACAATTGCGTTAATTGAGTGGAATGAGAACATTGATCCGGCTGAAAACCGGGGGAGGGTCGAGAACCTGCTTGCTTTGGCAGAAGACAGGATCATTCAGAGTAATGCCTTTATAGGGCAACAGCAGTTCATGCTCAGCCGTGACAGGGTGCTTTCACCGTCTGAAGCCAGATTGTACCTTGAGTGCGCCGGTACAGATGATCTTACTTATATGATTAATATGATACGGACCAGGCTCAGGTCTGACTATCCGATGGCTACGGTTACGTTTGAACCTCCCGTTAATATCTTCGAAAAGCTCTTCACCGGAAACGAATCTCCCCTGGTAGCGGAGCTTACGATGGCGAATATTGCCCTGGAGCCGGATTTGCCCGCTCTTGAAGATTTGAACGTTCAGCTTAACAGTAACCCTGAATTAAGGGCATCGAACAGGATCCCGCTGCAGGAACATATTGTTCTTGAGCCGGATATGGAGCGGTTGCTGCTGTATGATGTTGATTATAATGACCTTGTAAAGGTGATAAGGACAGGACTGTACGAAAACAAGGCTGCAACACTCCAGTCGTTCACCCGGTTTATCCCGGTAGTGATGAAAGGGGAGGAAGCTTCTCTTTATGAGGTCCTTGAAGGTTCCCGGGTCAGGAACAGGAGGGGGGAAGAAATAAATGTCAGTTCATTGATCAGGATAAGCCGAAGCCAGGATCTGAAAACAATAGTTGCCGGCAGGCAGGGAGAGTATGTACCGCTTGAATTCTCTCCTGAAAGGCGGGAGAAGGATCAGTTTATTGATCAGATTAGCACAAAGGCAGAGCAGAGTTCACTCTTCGAAGTGAGATACTCCGGCACTCTGTTTTCAGATATTAAGCTTCTGAAGGAGATGGTTATACTGCTTCTGATCTCTCTTCTGTTACTCTATTTTATCCTTGCTGCGCAGTTTGAGTCATTGATCCAGCCCCTTATTGTGCTTGCTGAGATCCCTGCTGATATAGCTGCCGCCCTGTTTACCCTGCTTATTGCAGGACAGACCCTGAATATAATGTCAGCCATTGGAATTATTGTGATGACAGGCATCATTATAACCGACTCTATTCTGAAGATAGATGTCTTCAATACACTCAGGAGGCAGGGCTATTCTCTTGATGAGGCTATCCGTGAGGGAGGTCACAGGCGTTTCAGGGCAATTGTCATGACTGCGCTGACAAGCATCCTTGCAGTATTGCCGCTGCTCTTCAGCAATGACATGGGAAGTGAGCTCCAGAAACCATTCTCATATGCACTGATCGGAGGAATGACCATGGGAACAATCGTCAGCCTGTTCATTCTTCCGTTGATTTACCGGATGATATACAGAAATGCTGCCCCGGTGAAAGACCGGAATATTAAAGCCGGAGAACAATTTTAAGTATGGTTGCCCTGCGCAGACTAGTCTTTTGTTAATCAGGGTGATGCCCCTTGGTCAATGTTTAAAATAAAAGCCTGGGATTCATTCTTATTTTACCTTGTTTATGTCACAAACATGTCGTTCGTGCCAAAATCATGCCGTTCATGCCAAAAACATGTCGTTCGTGCCGTGAGGTATTGACTCGAGTAAGGATGTAGACTAACTTGGTATTTATTGAGGTATAAGTTTCTTAGTGTTTAACAAAATTGTGCGGAGTATGAAAAAAGTTAAAAAAGCAGGTGTCGCGATCATCTTGTTAGCGATGTTGTCATTCGTCCACTCAGGTAGTGCAAAAGCTTACGAACAACAAATGGTGCCTTGCTATATGGACTATGGATGGTTGGATTGTTTGTGCTTCGGTCCAGCGGAACAGTGCATTCTTACTTATTGCAGCCAGGGGTGTGAGGGTGTAATTATTGTGGAACAATAGTTTTTCTGATATTTTAAACATGTAGGGATACAGGCTTTTAAAACAGCCTAAGCCCTCGATTAACATTTTCCAATAAGATGAAGTGGATTATTTTTTTTCCCTTAGTACTCGTATTATTTAATGTAGGATGCATAGAGAATTATCAAAATCGTTTCACTTTATCTCCTGACAAAAAAAGGATTGAACTTGAATTGAGGGAGAACTCCAGAAATCTCTCAAAATGCATCCAGTATTTTCAGGCTGAAAATGGTGAATTTTTAGCTGTTGCGAACAATGTCTCCAACAGCGTGGAAGTATATAACCTTGGTGAAAGAAAATTGTCAGGTGAAATATTCATAAAAACGGAGGGGAAGTATTCTTTTTACCGTAATTTTGGGTTTATCTTCAAAACTCCTGATAGCCTGATCCTTATCAGTCAGAATCCTCAACTGATAGGCATTGCAAACAAACATGGGGAGGTAATGATAACTCTTCCCTATGGTACAGATACAGAAGGTAACAGAACGCAGATGACTACCCCATATTCAATCGGGGCACAAGGTCCTATTCTGGAGAATAACCGCCTTCTTCTGAACCAATTCTATCGTGCTGATAATTCAAATGGTTTGTTTACCAAAGAATTACAAGAAGATTCGTATCTTATTGCGGAGGTGAATCTGGAAACGGGAGAATGCCGCCGGAAACCTTTAAAATATCCGGAAGAACAAATTGGTAAGAACATAGTTGGTATGTATGTAAGAAGGGTTGCCGGCTGGGATAATAGTCTGGTATATATCTTTTCAAATATTGATGGCATCTTTATTACTCGTAATAGGCTGAATTTTGAAAAATGTGTGCTTGAGATGAATTACAATCTTAGTCTCCCTGACCGCGATAAGGAGAGTATAAATGATGTTCAGGCTGGTATGAGGTATACAATTTCACATGATGAGATAGTAGATATACTTTATGACGCATTCAGGGAATGTTATTATGTTTTTGTTCGTAAAAGGTCTAAGGACAGTACTAATGAGTTTAATATTAAATTTTTATATCCGGATTGCTTTATTTTAATTCTTGATAAGAATCTTAAACATATGGGAGAGGTTTTTCTTCCGGACAATACCTATTCCTTTAAAATGAAATTTATTACGCCTGAGGGGCTATATATTTCGGAAGACCATTTAAACAATCCTTCATTTGACGAAAACTATATGAGCTTTAGGCTTTTCAAATTAGTAGAAATATATTAAGGATGAATAAAGCACTGCTGTGGATAACCTTAGCAAATATGTTCATTGCCTGTGGCAAGAGTGATGACACTAAAAGACTGAAGTCTTATTTAAGCGCCTGGGGGCATGATATTCGTAATTTTACAATCATTTGTTTTGTCCCAGCAGATGGATGCGTAAGTTGCATTAATCCATTTCTGGACTATTCTAAAGATTCTGAAGATTGTTATCTTCTGGTTCTTAACTCGATCTATAAAAAATCGATTAGCTATACTATTGCAGCAAAAGGCCTTGACAGTAATAGAGTCTTGGGTGATTCAAAAAACGAAGCAATCAAGCGTGGCTTGGGGGATTTCACTTATCCGGTCGTATATTTCATAAAGGACGGTTCTGTTGCCAGAGTAGAAAATACTTCAACAGTCCCCGACAAAACTGTCTTATTTAGTGAAATGAACAGATTCCTTAATTACTGCAAATGCACTTCTCGAAGATAGATTGAATTTACCTCCTCATTTCATTCAACAGTTTGGAACATCGGTTATACAAAACCATAGAATTATAACGAAAATTATCTGACTTACAGGTTATTACGGTTTACAAAGCGATGAGGATATTAGAATCGTTCATAGTAACTTTTGTATTTCTGCTTCTGTTAGCGTTTTGCCAGAATACGGAAGTTAAGAATAACTTTCACAAGGAGTACAGACAGATTAAGGAGAAATTTGTACACAAACATGTCGTTCGTGCCAAAATCATGCCGTTCATGCCAAAAACATGTCGTTCATGCCGTGAGGTATTGACAACAACATCTTGATAAGTTAACTTTACTCCAGGTAATTACCTGCTATTGTCTAACTAATCTATATGCGAATATGAAAAAGAAAGCGATTGTTAGTCTGCTATTTGTATTGCTCCTGACAGGTTATTTTTTATCAAGACAGGTTAGGGCAGAGAAAGATCCAACTTTTTATTGTTGGTTTAATGAAGCGATCAAAGATTGTGATACTGGTGGTATGTGGGTCTGTTATGGGGTATATCCTCCGGATTGCAATTGAAATGAGATTTTAATGTTACAGCCAGAGCCCGGCTGTAGCTTTATGTGTTGAAAAGGATATGAGAACTGCAGGTTTACTTTTTATTTTACTCTTGGCAGGTTGTGCCATAGGTACTCAAGAAGCTGATTTTGAGAATGAGCTTATCATTGCAGATACAATAGTAAGATTTCCGGTTTCTGACCAGACTTATCCACAGTCTCAGGCAGTTGAATTATTTAAGTCTTATGATTCC
>JACDJC010003349.1_pt1 | contig 11717 bp, 6 predicted proteins | sample 7454191 | NCBI WGS metagenome assembly JACDJC01 (sample SAMN14253291, study PRJNA609438) | sludge metagenome | isolation source: sludge after 25d culture with pyrite and EDTA | collected 2018-12-20
CTACCGGTAAGAAAATACCGGTCATCAAACGAATAAGAGACCCGTCCCAGAGCCGAAACAGTGGACTCTTCCCAAATAGACTCACCGGGTTTATTAAAGGACCAATCGGTGGCGTTGGGAAATATGGTATAATTCTCGTATTCAAAATCATATCCTCTGGTGTCGGTGCTATTGTAGCGCTGGGTAAGGTAATTCATAGTAAACCCACCCAACAAAGACAGGATATGTTTTTCGTTAAACTCACGGGTGTATGAAGCCGTATTTTCCCAGTTCCAGCGTGTAAGCATTGAATTGGCTATGCTGCGGTAATTTTCATCAACCGTACGGCCGGGAGCCGTAAACTTTTTGGTGAAGCGCTCGTTGCGGGTGTTGGTGAGATCATACGAGAACATAGAGTTCAACTTAAGACCTGAAATAGGTGTCAGATTCAATGAAGTGGCAGAGAAAAGGCGATTTGTGGGATTGTTTTCCCGGGTATTTTCCAACTGGGTAACGGGATTAAACAGGTCGGCCTCCACGCTGAACCCTTCGGCCAATGCCCACCGGGGTATGGTACCACCGGGTAACACATTGCCATCGGCGTCGTACTCATAAACTGTGGCATACCGGGGATAGGCCATGGCGCCAAACAGCACACCGGTATGGCCGTCGCCAATTCCACTTTTCCCGTTGCCAAAATCATATAACATACGTTGGCTTAAAGTGGCCCAATCAGCCAGTTTAAAATCCACGTTTAACCGGGCTGTAAGCTTTTCAGAGTAGGTGGTGATCAAGGTTCCCTGGGTGTTGTCATAACTCACCGATCCCAAAGCTTTGATATCCTCGGAACCTCCCTGAACCGTTAAATCATAATGTTGCATGCGACCGCTACGGGTAATGGCGTCGAGCCAGTCGGTACGCGTAATGTCACCATACGGAAACTGAAGCGGATTATACGCCGCGGGAATAGTTCTACCAGCAGCTTCAGAAGCATCCTTCCAAACCTTGTTAAATTGTTGAGCGGTTAGTACATCTGGTAATCGCCAGGCCTGCTGATACCCCGTCCAGGCATTGACGTCCACTCTTAGTTCTGTAGCTTCGGCTTGCCTTGTATTAACAATTATTACACCACCCGAACCTGCATAAGCACCATAGATGGCAGCAGATGCTGCATCTTTTAAAACGGTGATCGACTCCACATCTGCGGTGTTGAAAGGTGCGTTGGGCACACCATCCACGATATAAAGGACTCCATCGCCCGAGCGATTTCCCCGCCCTCGGATGCTGATATCGGCACCGGCAGTTGGGTCGCCGGATTGTACCACACGCACCCCGGCCATTTCACCCTGCAGGATAGTTCCCAGCGAGGAGGGGCGACCACTAAAAGTATCGTCCACCTTAATGTTTGATACGGCCACCGAGAGGTCTTGTTTACGGGCATTGGCGTAACCAATGGCAACCACTTCGTCCAGTCCGATGGTGGCATCCTGAAGCGTAACATTAATCACGCTGTTATCACCCACCGCAATCTCCTGGCTTACCATGCCTACAAATGAGAAAATCAAAGTAGTATTGGGAGAAATATTTTCCAACTGATAATTTCCATCCATATTGGTTATAGTGCCCGAGGTAGTACCCTTTACAACAATGGTAACCCCCGGCAAAGATTCCCCGTTTTCATCGGTAACTTTACCGGTTACGGTTCTTTGTTGCTGGGCCGAACGGGTAAGATTCATCTTACTCTCCGACCACTCAATCAAAATCAACTTATTATCCAACTCTTTAAAAGAGTAAGGCAAGTCGACAAATACCTGAGACAGTATCTCCCCCACGGTTTCCTCCCGGATATCGACCGTAATTTTTTGGGATACATCCACCTCGTCGTTGTTGTAGAAAAAACGATAGCCGGTGCTGTTTTGAATTTGCGTAAAAAGCTCCTGTAGCGAAGCATTTTTGACCTTCACGGTAACTTTTGTTTTTTGCGACCATAATGAAGCCGAGGCATCAAAAGTGGTGAATAAAACAAAAAAACAGGACAGTACAAGCATAAATAGCCGTCTGTGCATACGCATTCCATCGGATACAGATGGGATTTTTTGATTATTTTCCATAAGAAAGAAATTAAATTAATTAAACTTTGATCTGCCTTAAATGGCTGGTAGAGACTAAATTTGTGCAAGTTGATTGCTTTTTATTCCATAGACTTTTTGTTTTTGGTTATTGCTTTGAGAAAAAGGTTATTTTATTGCCATTAATCCGGGTTCCCACATACTTTGAATGCTCAAAATAAGAGATGGCTTCCAGAATGCTTTCTCTTTCGAGGATACCGGTAAACCGGCGCTTTTCAACCAGTGAATCGGCAAAAACGATGTCCACATCGAACCACCGTTCCAGTTTTGGTTTTATCTCCAGGAGTGATTCATTTCTGAATACCAGGCGCCCGTCTTTCCATTGGGTCTCGGCAAAAGTATCGGTCAGTTCATACACTTTCATCTCCTTACTGTCGCGGTTGAATATCAGTTTTTGATTGGGTTGGATCATTTTCTGCTTATCATCGCTCATTACTTTCAAACTTCCCTCTACCAATGTGGTCTCCACACTCGTTTCACCGGCATAAGCTTTTAAGTTAAATGCAGTACCCAGAACCATCACCTCAAACTCACTGGTTTTTACCCGAAAAGTGCTCTTTTTATCTTTTGTTACCTCAAAATAGGCTTCCCCTTCGAGGTGAACCTGCCGCTCTCCTCTTTTGAAGTAATTGTTGAATGTGAGTTTACTGCCCGAATTAAGCCAAACCTTTGAACTATCGGGTAATATCAGGTATGTTTTATCGCCCAAAGCACAGGTTACGGTGGTGAATGAAGCTTTTTCCAACCCCCCACTTCTCCCCAACCAGTAACTCACCGGCAAAGCCAGAAAAAGCAGGGTGATGGCTGCATACTTTAAAATATTACCCATCCACTTTTTGCGATTGTTTCGCTTATTCTCAGTTGCCGCTCTTTCACGAAATCGCCGGACAGCTTGCTCCAGGTGATATTCATCGGCGTTGTTTATTAAGCCGCTACCCAGCCAAATGTCTCTCAAATCTGAAAAAAGTTGCTGATTTTCACGAGATTGTATTGACCATGCGCGTATGGCCTCTTTCTCCTCAGGGGTAGCCTCCCCGGTGAACAACCGTATTATCCTTATATGAATTGATTCTTCTGAACTCATTCTGTGTCTTTGCTATATCATGAAGATGCAATTGTTGCTAAAAACCCTGTATGGGAAATGATTTTTTTCTAATGCGAATTAAGAGTTAATATTTGTTTAATCTGTTCAACTATTTATTCGTGTTTGAGATTAAATAAGGTAATAAGGTTTGTGACAAAGTCTAAACTATTGGGCTACTAAGGTTTAAAATCAGGGAATAAGGTTATATCCTTTGCATTTGTCGATTCTTTTGTTTCATCATTTATTTGTTAAGGATAAAACGATTTTGCGGTTGTTTAGCTATTTTTTATTCAACTAAAAAGAAGCAGGTTTATGGGAAGAACCTTATTTTTATTTTTTAACCTTAGTAGAATTTCAGGTGCGATAAGCTCCCTACCTTATTACCTTATTGTTTTTTGCTTTTTTTGTTTAACCCTTAATTCGCATTTCTAACTGATTTTTGTCGATAGAATAAGTTAATTTTATAGGCATAAATGCATACCTGCTTAATTTTATGATATAAGTTGTTCGCGGAGTGTCATCATGGCTTTGGACAGATGCATTTCGATGGTTTTAATGGAGAGGCCCATTAATTCGGCTACCTCTTTATTCTTTTTGCCCTGGTAACGTTTTAGCTTAAAAGCTTTTTGTTGCTGAACAGGCAATTGATTGACCGCATTTTCAATCTTTACGATCAACTCCTCCTTAAACAAACCATCTTCCATCTCTTTATCGGCATTGACGGCAATACCGATGTTTTCGAACGAGGTATCCCGGAAGTAATCTTCCAGTTTTTCTTCATGCTTTAGTTGTCGTAAATAATAGAGGGAATTATTGCTCACGGCCTTAAGCAGGTAGGCCTTCACCGGGCCGGTTATATGAAGTGTTTCCCGGTTCTTCCAGATGGTAAAAAAAGTTTCGGAAACAATCTCTTCTGCAATGTCTTTTCGTCCCACATAGCGGCGCGCATAAGCACAAAGAAGTGCATAGTACTCTTTAAATAAGAACACGATGGTCTCCTCATAACCCTTTTTCCCACTGGAATTTATGTTTAACTCTTCGATTTTCATTTTGTAACCAATCAAAATATAAAAACGAATGCACTCCTATCAAACACTACATAACTTCGCTGATCGAGACTGTTCGCCCTTCAGCTACCGACTTTTTTGCGGCCAGGCCAATCGCGATGGATAGCAAGCCATCGTTTCCATCCACCGGCATTGTGTCTCCCTCCACGAGGGCCTTAAAAAACGCCTTCATCTCCTGATTATAGGAGGCATCATATCTTTCCAGGAAAAAGTGCAAAGGCAATTCGCCCGACACCCCCGATTCGGTATAAAGTTTATGATGATTCGGGAAATTATTTTCAGCCAGGGCCATTCCCTTGTTACCAAACACCTCGAGGCGCTGGTCGTAACCGTAAACCGCCTTCCGGCAATTGTCAATCACGGCCATGGTATCGTCCTCGAAGGTGAGGGTAATAACAGCAGTATCCACGTCTCCGGCTTTTCCTATTTCGGGGTCCACCATCACAGCCCCTTTGGCGAAGACTTCCTTTACCTGTTTTCCGGTAATATAGCGTGCCATATCGAAATCGTGAATGGTCATATCCAGAAACATCCCTCCCGACACTTTTATATACTCAATGGGTGGTGGTCCCGGGTCGCGACTGGTGATTTTAACGATTTGCGGGTCACCAATAGCATCGTCCAACACCAATTGCCTTATCTTCCTGAATTCCGGATCGAAACGACGGTTAAATCCGAGCATCAGATTCACCCCAAATTCATCAACAATTTTCAAAACCTCTTTTACCCGTTCCAGGGATAGGTCCAGGGGCTTTTCACAGAATATCTGCAACCCTGCTTTCGCTGCTTTTACCACGTAATCGGCATGGGTATCGGTTGGAGAGCAAATAATGACCACATCAAGCCCGGGGAGGGTAAGCAACTCGTCAAAATTTGTAAAGAAATCCGGAACCATAAACTCACCGGCAACCGATTTAGACTCTTCAAAAACATCCATCGCCGCCACTACTTCCAGTTCAGGAAAGTTGCGACATAAATTTTTCAAGTGTATCTTCCCAATACGACCCAGACCGGCAACGGCCACTTTTAATTTTTTCATACCTGCTCTATTAAATAATTTGTTAAAACCCCAATGACCTTATAAACGCCCTGTTGTTTGCAGCGCACTTTTTTGGAGAACCCATGCCGGGCAATACATCCTGTTCTACCACATTCCAACCGTCAAAATCTTTCTCTTTCAGGATTTTTACGATGGCAGGGAAATCGACATTTCCTTTCCCCAGCTCGCAAAAAACACCCTCTTCTACCGATTTAAAATAGTCGTATTTCATTTTTACCGCCTTTTCCGCCACTTTCGGATCAAAATCTTTAAAATGTACATGCCATATCCGATTGTAGTATTTTGTCAAAGCATCCACCGGATTGCCTCCGCCAAAAGCATAATGTCCCATATCCAGACACAATCCTAATAAAGACGGGTCGGTGAGCTCCATCAGCCTGGCCACCTCCGAGGGAGTTTCTACATAACCGGCACAATGGTGATGAAACACAGTGCGCATGCCATACTTATCCCGTACGGCTTTTGCTACCTTCTCAGCCCCGGATGCAAACACCTTCCATTGCGCATCGGTCAACCCCATCTCAGGCTTGATTCGGCCGGCATTCAAAGTCCGTTCGGGTACAGAACCATTGTCGTCGGCCAAAACAATAAATGCCGATTCAAATCCCGCTTCAAACATCAGTCCGGCTGTCTTCAGAGCCAGTGCCACGCCCTTTTCATGTGCTTCTTCACGGGCAAGCGCCACAGGGACAAAGGCTCCCACCAATTGAAGTTTTTTCTGATTAAGAACCCGTTTTAATTCTGCAGGCTGATCAGGCATAAAACCCCAGTCGCCCAACTCGGTGCCGGCATAGCCGGTTTCCACCATTTCGGTAAGCACCTGTGCATAACCCGGGGATTTGCCTTCCAATTCAAATTCTAAAGCCCCCCACGAACAGGGTGCATTGGCTATCTGTATCATTATTTTTTCGGATTAAAATTTACGGCTCCACTCTTTGGGCCATCTTTCGATTACTACTTTGGTTTGGGTAAAAAACTCGATGGCATGCCTGCCCTGTCCGTGCAGGTCACCAAAGAAACTGTCGTTCCATCCGCTAAAAGGGAACTGAGCCATGGGCGCCGCCACGCCAATATTGATGCCGATGTTTCCTGCATTTGCCCGGTGCCTGAAGGTGCGGGCATTTAATCCACTGGAAGTAAACAGGCAGGCCATATTTCCATAGGTGTTTTGGTTTACAAATTCGATGGCCTGGTCAATAGAATCCATCTGAATTAAACTCATCACCGGGCCAAAAATTTCGGTTTTTATCAGGTCGCCATCCGTGGCTACATTCTCCAGGATGGTGGGCTTAATAAAGTTACCTGTTTCGTACCCCGTTATTTTGGCATTTCGACCGTCGAGCAGAAGGGTAGCCCCTTCGTCCAGGCCTTTGGAAATAAGACTTTCAACACGAGCTTTGCTTTCCGGGGTAATCACGGGTCCCATTTCAATGCCTTCATCAAGCCCAAATCCGGTGGTTTTGCTTTTGGCAGCCTCAACCAGCGCCTCCTTCATAATGCCTTTGTTATCACCCACTGTTACAATGTTGGAAGCTGCCAGGCAGCGCTGGCCGGCACATCCGTAAACACTATCTGCAATAATGCGGGCAGTCATCTCCATGTCGGCATCGGGCATCACAATCAGCGGATTTTTAGCACCCCCCTGAGCCTGAACCCGCTTTCCATTGGCCGCACCACGCCGGTAGATGTAACGAGCCACAGATGTGGACCCCACAAAACTGACGGCTTTCACTTCGGGATGATCTAACAGAGCATCCACCGATTCCTTCCCGCCATGAACCAGGTTCACCAACCCGGCTGGTAAATCCAGTTGATCGATCAGTTCAAACACCTTCATCATGGTTAAAGGCACCTTCTCCGAAGGCTTCAGAATAAAACTGTTTCCGCAGGCAATGGCATAAGGTAAAAACCAGAACGGTATCATACCCGGAAAGTTAAAGGGTGAAATGCAGGCGCAAACACCTATTGGCTGACGAATCATAAATTCATCGATGCCGGTTGCCACATTCTCCGAGAACTCACTCTGAATCAGAGTGGGTGTGGCGCAAGCCGTCTCCACATTTTCAATACCCCGCTGCATCTCCGCCTGAGCTTCGGCAAAACTTTTCCCGCACTCCAGGGTAATCAACCGGGCTATCTCGTCCAGGTTTTCTTCCAACAACTGCTTTAAGTGATATAGCGGCTGCACCCGTTTCATCACCGGTGTGTTTCGCCACTCTTCCAGCGCTTTAGTAGCTGCCGCAACGGCCTGTTCTACATCACTTGCTGTGTTCGCCCCATGAGGTACCCGGCCCAACACTTCCTGATTCGCGGGATTTACTACATCTGAAGTCCCTTTTTCTTTGCTTGCTATCCAATTTCCGAGGATATAGTTTTTTAAAATTTCCATATAGTAGTAGGTTGTTAGATGTTAGTCCCGATAGCTATCGGGATTAGATATTAGATTATATTCAATAGTCGATTTTAAAAAAAACCCAATTCTCAAACGCTTATTATTATTAACAGTTTGGCGACAAATTACAACTGACTTGACAGTAGCATATTACAGACAATCTTACTTCTTTCATACTTCTTACTTACTTCTTACTTCTTACCTCTAACCTCTTACTTCTTACCTCTTACCTCTTACATTTTACCTTTCACCCACCTTTCACCTTTCACCTCTAATATCTCACCAACTCCCAAGTACGATATAAATCAGAATGGTAATAACCACCAGAGCAGCCGATAGGTGCCTGGCATACTCCCAGCTTTTCATCTCTACTTTTTGAACATGAAATTGATTAATAATTTTTCTCCGGGGATAGTAGCGGGAAACCACAATCATAATAATCATGTTCAGTACAAATTCAATCCCCCAGATGTGAATAAAATGTATATCGACCTTAATGATAAAGGTGGCCAGTATGTAAAAAAACAATCCGAAAAACAGGGCTGCTTTGGCACCGGCAGAGGAAATTTTTTTCATAAAAAAACCTGCCAACATGATGGATGCCACCGGGATAAAGAAAATCCCGTTCAACTGCTGAAGCAACTGATACAATCCATCGGGCGCCCCGGCCACGAGAGGCGCCGACAAAATGGCAAAAACGGCCAGAATAGAAGAGGTGAGCCGGCCAATCCACACCAGCTTTTTTTCGGGCGCGGTTTTGTTAATGTGCCGTTTATACACATCGATGCTGAAAATGGTTGCCGCACTGTTAAGTACGCTGTTGAAAGTACTCAACACGGCACCCATAACCACGGCTGCAAAAAAACCAACGAAACTCAAAGGCAATACCTTCTTAATAAGGGCCGGATAGATATGATCCTGGTTTTCGTACATGGAGTCGCCGAAATAATAAAAACCAATTACACCGGGCAGCACGATAATAATAGGGATCAATATCTTGAGGATGCCGGTATAGAGCAATCCTTTCTGAGCCTCTTTAAGATTTTTAGCTCCCAGTGCTCTTTGAATAATGGTTTGGTTCATGCCCCAGAAATAGAGCTGATTGATGATTAATCCGGTAAAAAGAACACTAAAAGGCATCACCGAATCTTCGGCACCGACGACATTAAATTTTTGGGGTGCGAACTCATACACTTTTTTCAAACCCGCGAGTATATTGCCATCACCAATACTAAAAAGGGCAATCACCGGCACCAGCAAACCGCCTATAAGCAATCCGTAGCCGTTAATGGTATCGGAAACAGCTACGGCCTTGAGCCCGCCAAAGATGGCGTAAAGCGAACCTATCAGACCTATGGCCACCACTGTTATCCATAAACCCGTGGTTTTATCAACCTCCAGCACTTCCGAGATATTAAAGATGCTCTCCAGATTGATGGCCCCGGTATATAACACAATGGGTAGTAAAGTGACCACAAAAGAAACCACCAAAAAAAGTGCAACCAGGCTTCGGATGGCACCATCGAAACGTTTCTCCAGGTATTCGGGAATGGTAGTCAATCCCATTCTCAGATATTTGGGGATAAAATAAAGGGCTGCCACCACCAATGCCAAAGCCGAAGTAACCTCCCAACCAATGATGATAAAGCCGTTTTTATAGGATGACCCATTCATGCCAATAAGATGCTCCGTGGAGATATTGGTAAGCAACATTGACCCGGCAATTATTATCCCCGACAAGCTTCTCCCCCCCAGGAAATATCCGTCTGAAGAATCCAGTTTGTCCTTCCGAAGCCGGAACCAGGCATAGAAGGCGACAAAAGCGGTAAACCCTATAAAGGTAACGACTGTGAGCATTGAACTATGTTGTTAATACAATTTAATTATACTGGTTAAGGATTAAACTTGTGTTTATTGAACCCGGCAATTGCCGGGTTCCGGTGTCGGTCTAGTGGTTTACCCCGCATTTCATACGGGGTTATTCAAGTTGAACCCTTTCAGGGTTCAACTAACATCCTTCCAATTAATAAATCAAAAACTCATGTTTGAACTTATTCAACATTTATTTTCCTACTTCACAAGTAATACCGTTGCATTTTCTTTTTCTGAACGTAGTTTTCGTATGCTTTTTGCACCGATTCCGACTTTGAAACTTCTGCAATGGGCACCTCCCACCAGGCGTGCCCGTAGCCGGCAATTTTTCGTTCAGGCACCGTCTCCACATAAATCACCGAGGTATTTGCTTCTTTTTTGGCTGCAAGCAGGGCATCATTAAAAGAGGCAATATCGGTGGTTCTGAATACCTTTGCCCCCAAACTTTCGGCATTGGCAGCCAGATCAACCGGTAAGGGGGCGCCTTCCAGGAGCCCGGAGTTCTTGTCGCGATAGACATACTTTGTCCCAAATCCTTTGCTTCCAATAGACTTTGACAAGCCGCCAATACTGGCAAAACCATTGTTGTTGATCAGGATGATGGTGAGCTTATAGCCTTCCTGCAACGAAGTAACGATCTCCGAAGGCATCATCAAATACCCGCCGTCACCCAGCATGATATAGATTTCCCGGTCGGGACAGGCCATCTTCGCTCCCAACCCACCGGATATTTCGTAACCCATACATGAATATCCATACTCAAGATGGAAACCTTTTGAATCCCGGGTGCGCCAAAGTTTATGCAAGTCACCCGGGAGGCTGCCCGAAGCACACAACACTACATCTTTTGGATCGGCAAACTCATTTACAGCGCCAATTACTTCCGACTGACTTAGCGCCTCGCTGTTTGATGCATCGTAAGCATAACCGACTAACTCATCCCAGCTTTTGTTGTAGACCGCTACCCGCTTTATATAGGCTTCCTCTACTTTGAAATCTTCAAGGTTTGCCGATAGTTCCTGAAGAATCGCCCTGGCATCACCGGTCAGAGCAAGGCCGCTGTGTTTACCGGAATCAAACCCGGTAATATTGATATTTATGAACCGCACATTATCGTTTTGGAATGCCGTTTTCGAAGCGGTTGTAAAGTCGCTGTAACGGGTGCCTATGCCAATCACCAGATCGGCTTCCGCACTGATGGCATTTGCCCCCTCGGTGCCGGTGGCCCCTGCGGCACCGAGGTTATGCGGATCGTCGTAACGCAATGAACCCTTTCCGGCAAAGGTCTCCGCCACCGGAATGCCTGTCTGATCAACAAAGCGCCTCAATATCGCTTCCGCCTCGCTGTAAATAACGCCCCCTCCGGCAATGATGATGGGCTTTTTGGATGCCCTGATCAACTCTACTGCCCGCGCCACTGCACTCTCATCGGGTCGCGGACGGGGAATATGCCAAACCCGCTTTTCAAACAGCTTTATAGGAAAATCATATGCTTCGGCCTGCACATCTTGAGGAATACACAGCGTCACGGCCCCTGTGTCGGCCGGAGAAGTCAACACGCGCATCACCTCAGGCAGGGCGGTGATGAGTTGTTCGGGCCGGTTGATGCGATCCCAGTATTTTGAGACCGGTTTGAAACAGTCATTAACTGAAAAATCCTGTGAATGTGCAGATTCCAGTTGTTGCAACACGGGAGCAACTATTCGTTGGGCAAAAATATCACCGGGTAGCAAAAGCACGGGCAAATGGTTTATCGTGGCCCCGGCAGCTGCCGTGATCATATTGGTGGCCCCGGGCCCTATTGAAGAAGTACACACAAAGGTGGAGAGGCGGTTCTTCATTTTGGCATATCCGGCAGCCGTATGCACGGCAGCCTGCTCGTTACGCACCATGTAATACCTGAAATCATGGCTTTGTTGCAGTGCCTGACCGAAACCGGCCAGGTTCCCGTGTCCAAATATCCCGAAACAACCGGCAAAAAAGGGTTGTTCAACACCGTCTCTTTCAGAATATTGATTTTTTAGGTATTCGATGGTTGCCTGGGCAACGGTAAGTTCTATTGTCTTCATTATATTGTTGTTTAGCATCAGCAAAAAAACACTCGCTTGAGACTGTGGCGTCACAAAAAACATCA
>JACDJC010003350.1_pt1 | contig 11715 bp, 8 predicted proteins | sample 7454191 | NCBI WGS metagenome assembly JACDJC01 (sample SAMN14253291, study PRJNA609438) | sludge metagenome | isolation source: sludge after 25d culture with pyrite and EDTA | collected 2018-12-20
CACATGGCATGCCGGTTCCGTTGCAGGCACGTCCTGGAATCGGTGTCCTCCAAACGGCAGGACGGGATTTTGAGGATGAGCGCAATGATCAGTTGATTCAGGCGTTCGGCAGTCTGGTCATCTATCAGCCGGACAAGGGAGTCGCAAACAAACCAGTCAAGGCACCACTCGCGTCGTTGCTTGGCAAGGTAACAGCCTTGCCGTCAATCATCCTGCAAGGGAAGTTCGAGCCCTCTTCCTTCCAGAACGCCGTGATGGCAAATATTGGTCTGCAACCCGGACAGATCACTCAGGTCCCGCCAATCGCAGGGCTCATCCCGGACATCATCGTCGTGCGCCAGGCCACAGCCGATGACGAGGAGGTGGGGCCAGACGGATGTCGTCGGCGAATTGACCCGGCAACTGAGACGCGGCGTGCATTGAGCATCATTGACGTAAAGCACACTAGCGAGGCTAATCCGAGCTACTCCGCCGAAGTCGCGCTTTACGCACTTTTTCTGGCGAACTGGATCGCCGACCAAGGGTTGCAGAATGAGTATTTCGTAACGATTCGCAGCTACCTGTGGACCCGATTCAAGCAAGGCCAGTCTGAACTCGACGCGTTGATGTCGGGCACCTCCCCAGCGACAGCGATTCAGTATCTCAATGCTCTGATCGCCGATAGCGAAGACGCCAACTTGCGCTTCTATCTGCCCACCGTTCTGCATTTCTTCCGGGAGGACTTGCTCCGGGTCATCACTGTTGGCGACGCATCAACCAACGGGTGGCAGAACCTTGAATGGCATGTCGATGGCAGGTGTAGTGCCTGCGACTGGTTGGGGCACGAAAAATGGGCAAATGCGAAGGACAAAGCGCGAATTGCGGCTCAGCCGAACCACTACTGCTACCCCGCAGCGAAGCTGACTGGGCACTTGAGCCAAATCGCGGGTATGACTCGAGGTGCAAGAAAGACGCTCCAGATTAATGCCATTCAGGACACGGCGGGTGCGGCAAGCGCCCCCTCCGCACATCCTGCCTTCCAGCAACACAGTCATCTCAAAAAGGAACGAAGCCGTATTCCCGCGCGAGCGCAGGCCCTAATTTCTTCGGCCACGACAGTGGACAGCGCCGCCGTGCTGGCGAGCTTGGCGCCAGCGCCACAACTCCATGTGGCGATCGCGGTCAACTTCGATCCGAGCGCTGGGTTGCTCACTGGCCTTTCGATACTTGGTAGAGCGACGGCGTATGTGACGGGTCAGTCGCCTCGGCAGTTTGCGACCAAATGCTTTGTCGTCGATCAGAAAGCGCTGGCTGATGAGTGGGTCGCTTTGGAAGGGCTTCTGTCTACCCTGTCTGACATGATTGATCAGGCCGAGGCATTTGTTCGCGCTGCCGGACGAACCCCGCTAACCGCACAAATCGCGTTCTGGGACAAACGACAGTTTGAAGAGCTTTGTGCGGCGATGGGACGGCATTTACCACGGGTGCTGAGCCTGACGAATCGTAAGACCAAGGCGCTGGCCTGGCTTTTCCCTGCTGATGAACTGATCGAAAAGCCCGATGGCGCAGTCAGCCCCTGCGTTGTTTTCGTTGATGAGATTGTCCGGCGAGTTGTTTTTGCCCCTACACCTCATGTGATCACCCTGTTCGATACCGTTGAAACCTACTATTCGGGCCCTGGACCAGTTCGGCTGGGTGATGCGTTCTATCGTGAATTCCTCACCAACGGCATTCCTCGGGAACGCATTTATGAGATTTGGAGCAACGTCACTACGATTAAACGGGGGTCCGTTACTGTTCCCCGCAACACCGTCATTCAGGAATTCGGCAATGCGCTGGAGAAGCAATGCCGGGCATTGAACAGCGTCGTCGAGAGACTGCGCACGGACTTCAAGGGGCAGCTCAAGGCAAACGCTCCAAAGCTGACACTGTCTATCCCTCAGGGCGCTCGCGACGTTGCGTTCGACAGCAAGCTTTGGGTTTGGTGGGAGGAGCTGCAGTATCACACGAGAAAGCTGGAGTCCCACCAGCGGTTGGCGCTTGATGCGGAGGCATTAGAGGCTAGTTACGAAGCGGTTCGGCTTACCAACGGGCACCCAACAGGGGTGCCGAATGAGTACGTGTTTGACGTGCTTCCTGGTTCAACCGAGGCCAAGCTCGACGACAACGAAGGCTATCTGTCTCTCGGCAAGGAAGGTCATCCTGGGCTTCCGTTGCAGCGCGGAAGGGATTTAATATCCGGTGGCGCGCCCCTTTATTCTGGGCAGAACGACACGCTGCTTGCACCGCTGTGGTCGGCACTCTCCGTAACGCTCGTGTCCTTTGACCGAAGCATGCAAAAGGCTGTCCTGAAGCTAACCAACTGGCGCGACGCGGCTTTTGTTCCGTACCTGCTGGCCAATTCGACTATTGATCTGCTGAACGACATCTTCATCACTAAAGGCCAGGGCTCGTTCAAGTGGTACGAGACGGTCAAGCGGATTCTCACTGCAGTAGGGAACCCGTCGATAGCGGTGGCAGATAGCAATGCGGCAACTGCGATGGGGGCGAGGACTCCGCGCCCCGGCTCAGACCCGGTTACACCTCTTGCCCGAGTACTCTGGGAGGCCGACACTCTTCACGCGACATCCGTCGTCGCTGCGACGCAGTCCTCTTCGGTTGCAGCCTACGCCAAGGCCGAGCACAACCTGAACAAGAGTCAGACCGATGCCGTCGCGCAGGCGGCGGAAAGAGGGCTGACGATTATCTGGGGGCCGCCAGGCACCGGGAAAACGCAGACACTAGCTGGATGTATTCACGGCCTTGTTCATGATGCCGTGCGGCGGGGGCAGCCATTGAAATTGCTGGTCGCCGGACCAACGTACAAGGCTGTTGAGGAGATTATTGGTCGTGTTGTTGAGGCCTTAGACAACGATGCAACCTGTCCTGCTGAGGTCTTTGTTGGATATTCCTCTTCACAGACCCCAAAGGTGTTCTCGGCAAGCAAGTCACATCTGCTCGTTGAGTCATTCAACCTGAACCAGAGCAATCAGGAAACACTGGACTGTCTTGCTAGTCTGGCGAAAACCGATGTTGTCACGATTGTCGCCACGGCGACGATGCAGGCATACAAGCTCGCCGAATGGACCTATGGTCGCCATGTTGCGCCGATTTTTGACGTCGTGATTGTCGATGAAAGCTCTCAGGTCCAGGTCACACATGCAATCTCGCCACTGGCCACCTTGAAAGACGATGCGAGACTGATCATTGCTGGCGATCATCTTCAGATGCCGCCAATCATGGCGCTTGAACCACCCAAGGGTGCCGAATACCTGGTGGGCAGCATCCAGAAATACCTGCTCGACCGTCCGTTTGGCAGCCAAATCGTTCCATGTCCGCTGGAAGAGAACTACCGCTCGGCGGAGGACATTGTTGCCTATGCTCGTACGATCGGCTACCGATCGACGTTGAAAGCGTCAAACGCCGCGACGGCACTTCATCTCTTGACGGCGGTGCCAACTCCCGCATCAGGTTTTCCAGGGGGCTTACCTTGGTCATCTCTGTGGCCGGATATTCTTGACCCCGCGAAGAAGGTGCTGACGTTGCTCCATGATGATGATCTGTCGTCCCAAAGCAATTCCTTCGAAGCCAAGATCGTCGCTGCCTTGACCTGGTGCCAGAGGCAGACAGTGAGCGCGGAACTTGATGGGCGAGGTGCCGTGACGCATGCGACACCTACGCCCGATCAGTTCTGGGGGCAGTGCATCGGAATCGTGACGCCGCATCGCGCTCAACGTGCCCTGGTGGTTCGAGAACTGCGGTCAATATTCCCGTCTGATCCGCTGAACTTGATCGACTCGGCCGTTGATACCGTGGAAAAGTTCCAGGGTGGTCAGCGGCACACGATCGTTGTGACTTTTGGTGTCGGGGACGCGGACGTGATCATGGGAGAGGAAGCGTTCCTGATGCAGCTAGAGAGGACAAACGTGGCCATCTCGCGCGCGATGGCCAAGTGCCTGGTAGTCATGCCAATGACCCTCGCAGGGCATGTCCCTCAAGACAAGAAGGCGATCGAAACTGCACACGCGATCAAAGACTACGTCGACGAATTCTGTAATCAGGAACTTGTTGATCAAGTCTCGTTCGGATCAACGTCGAGACAAGCGAAGCTGCGTTACCACCAATAGCAGCGGCAGTAATCAAATTCTTTCGACGTGAAAATCGAACTCGACGGCGGCGGCAGACTCGGCTTTCATCTGATCTGCTTGCCGCTTTCCAGCATCCGCTGATTCGGCAGCGCGAGTAGATACTAAACGCCAAGGGGCCCCGGACTCCTCAAGAGAAGCTCTGAAAAGTCGTTTGGCGTCCACCGATGCGGATGGGATTATTCCAAATCGGACGTACATGTGTAGCGATTCGGATGACGCAGCACGGTTAGCTATGTTGCGCCACACTTTTCCAAGGGAAGCCGCGAAGGACTGCTGTCCTCCGTGATCGAGCTGAGGGCCGGCTGTGTAGTCGATTGAATCAGGACCACCCAAGAACCAGTTCCTCAACCATTGATCTTGAACATACGTTCGCATCCCGTAGTAAGGAGGTGACGTGATCACAATTGAGGGCGCGGTGCTGACCGATTGGAATAGATCTTCAGACTGAGCGTCGCCAAACAGGACATGAGAAATCGGACAAGGGGACTCTTGATCCAGTCCGGCCAAGCGCTCGATCTTTCGGCGCAGGACTTGAAGAACGTCAATTTTGGGGGCTTTGAGATTCCGCTGTTTCCAGAAGCGCACCGCGTAGTCAGGCTTTGATGCGTAAGTTCTGGGCATTTGATTTGAGAAGTAGCCAGCATTCTCTATGTGCTTCGGCAGCGGGCCATGCAAGCATCCAAGAGCTGCAGCCCGAAGAATAGCCGAGGCATCTGTCTCTGCCTCCAAACCAAGCAACCCTTCGCGCAAGGCACAAATGTCACGAAGCGTGGATTTGTGATAGGCAGATCGAAAAAATGGAGTTTCAGGTATCTCAGCTGGCTCGTTCTCTGAGATCAATTTTCCGGCCAGCTCAAGCGGTGTTTCGAGGTCACAGCTTGCGAGCTTAGCCTTCGCAATGGCAACAGCGACCGGTGAAGAATCAATGCCCCACGAGGCAAAGCCAAACCTTCGTGCTGAAAACAGGGTAGTGCCCCGACCGCAGAATGGATCAAGCACAACCGGCCCTTCGTTCCGATGCCTTTTGAGTACCTTGTTGGGATACTCAAGTGGGAACATCGTGAAGTAAGGGCAGATTGCGTTTAATGCATTTTCTTTGCGGTATGCGAGGGCCACTTGGTCGGGTCTTGTCTTAGAGATCATTTTTGATGATATAAAGGTCAGTTTACACGGTCTCGTGTGCGCAGGGAACGTAAAAGCGTGTCTCTTGCTCCGTTACGAGGAAGATCCGGCTAGGTAGCGGCATTCGGCCTCACCCCGTGCGACAAGCCCAGGCAATACCTTCCCGCCCCCTTACACCCAACGGCGCAGTTCTTGTGCTGCTGCAACCCAATTCTGTTGATTGACCCGACGGCGCAAAGTCGACGTCTGCAGTCGCCCCGGGCCGAGGTTGAACGTGAAGTCCACGATGGCTGCTAATCGTTCCTCGGGCTCAGTCGCCAACACCGGACAGTAGCGCAGCGTGGCGGCGAGGGCCGTATGCAGGACCTGACGCAAGTAGGACTCGCCCTCTTCCTCGCTGATCGGTGGATGGTCCGGTTTGCACAAACGTCCGTAGCTGATCGTCCAGTAGCCGGCCGGACAGATATAGGGATGGGCGCAGCGGATCTGATTTCGGAACCCTGTGGAAGCCCTCAAAGCGCTTGACCAGATCAATGGCCGCTTTGGGCACCTCAATCACGGCCGCACCCGGTCAAACACGCGCCCGAGGAACCAGAAGTTCAGCACCCCGGCCCACAGCGCCTGACCGGCCTCCGTCCAGGCATGCAGGATGGCCGTGCCCCAGCCAGCGCCAGCATTCACAGCCGCCGCAAACGCAGCTGTCTTGGCGGCGCAGTACAGGGCCATGAACCAGTAGGTGATGACGGGGCGTACGCTGATCGACAAGGCGTCGGCCCAGCGAACCCCGGTTTTATCGCCCTGCTGGATGGCTGCCAACTGGTTTCCAACCCGGTGGGCTATCCACTAAATCAGGTCGATTATGACGAGAAGTTGCTGATCGAATATCCGTGTACCCAAACGCAAAATACGCACAATCACCCTTTCAAATGAATTTTGCGTATTGTGCGGAATCTGCGCCAAAGGCTGCGCCTTCAAGGTAGCCGTTTGAACGGCGCGGCTGGATGAAGCCGGGAACGTGCCTCAAAAATCCGCCAGAATCTCATCCAGTCCCAAATCTACGAAATCCCAGGCGTTGGCCGATTCAAAGCGGCTGCGCAGGCTTATTTGGTGGGTTGGGTGCTGCCCGGTGACCAGCAGGAACAGTTCCCACGAGGCCAGTGGCATGGCCCTGGGCTGGCGACCCGGTTCATAGCGCCGCCATATCTGGCCCGGCTTGGGTCGATGCGTAATCAGTCGTCCTGCTTCATCGGGTGTCAGGCCCAACCGAAGGCGGGTGTCCTGAATCTCCTGCGGACTTGGTTGACGCAGGCGGGTGGCAATTTCTCTGGATGGGGTAACAAGGTAATCCAGCGGGGCTAGAGCGGGGACGCCCTCTGCGCCTTTCATGGTTTGATCTTCCATTCTGACCCTCCTGACCGTGAAAATTTCATGATGCCCCCGATTAAAAGAGGCTTTTCAATTTGGGTTTTCTGAACCTACTCAATACTCGTCCGAACAGGTGGAGCGGCCGGACGCTTACCTTGAATCGACAACCTGACACTTACCTTGAATCGACAACCTGACACTTCTGACGCCATGACTTCGATCACTCAGCATGCACTCGCTGTTGCAAGCTGATGAATATCGGTCGTATAAGCCGTTGAATGCCGGTTGCGTTTCATGGCCCAGTGCGGTCTGAATCCCTCGCCGGCGAGCTTGATAGTGTGCTTGACCATGCGGGCGTTGATAGCATCCATGACCCGCATCAGTTTATCGGCCTTGTTCTTTACATAGATGCGTTCCATGTCGTTCTGTTGTACGGGCCGATCAAACAAATCCCCTTGATCCACGTTCGCAAACAGATCCGTTATCTGTCCTTGGCCCTTGGGTCGAATATCCAGAAGCATGACGCCTGCCTTTTGGTAGTCATGGCCTGGCTGGTAGATTCGTTCCAGTCCCTGAATGACGTGTTTGACCAGAACCCGTGTGTCATCAGTTGCCCGACTCCGCGTAGTGCTCTCCAGAATTGGCAGTATGCCCCGGATTCGATGCGGCGGTTCCGTGGTCTGCACGTCGACACTCGCGATCATCAATCATCCAAAACACCAGCCCCAGCGCAAAAATCCCGGCAGCCAGTGCAAAGATCATGAGCGGTGGTACATCCGTGAAGTCGAGAATGATGAACTTTCGTGTCACGGCCAACATGGCGATCAGGACCACGATCCTGGTCTGGATGATGTGTTCACGGCGCTCGATCACCTTGATGATCGAATGCTGGAATTCCATCGCGATCAGCAAAGTCATGATGCTCCCAAACATCGACTGGAATACTTGATGGCTAAGCACCTTCTCATGCTGAATGAACAGATTGAGATAGACCTCCCTAACCAGTTCCCACAACGCCATCATGATGATGGCTGCGATAACGGCTCCCAGCGTGGTAGCAACCACCTGCTCAAACCGCTCGGCCAGATTCATGACCGACCAATACCGCCGTATATCGACCTGTCGCGGTCGGCTGCGACGACTGATCATGCTCATGGTATCTTCCACCCTCCCATCCAGAATCCACACGACCAACGCATTTTGTTCCAGGCGAATACATAGGTTTTTTAGGGTAAAAATCAAGACCAAGCGGACAAGGCGCTCTTACAACGACCTAAAAGCCAGGAGGAGTCCTCTCAATGGGACGATCAACATCAACTCAGCGCTGTGGTCTTTCGAGGTCAAGTTGCTTATCAACCGGTCGAACGTCCGGCAGTGCTTCTTCCTGTCGGTCTCGAACTCGTCATGGTCCAACTTTAGCTACCTGGTGGATGCCGAAATCGAAGGACTGGTGAAACACACGATCCGACCAAAAATACCGTTGTAAAATTTCTGGAAGGGTGAGGGGTATCGATCTGATAAAGTATTTAATGTACCAAATGAGAAAGGCGACCGGATTGCCGTCCGATCGCCTCTTTCACACGGTACACATGAGGCCGTGGATCGCCTTTGGCTATCCGCCCCCATAAAGGAGACTGGCGCATGCATATCGAAACCCTGTTTTTAGCACTTTCAGGTGGTTCGATGATGGATGTGGAACTGTTTTTTGTCAACGGTTAGCCCGTTTCCTACTTGTGGATAAGGCCTCTTTAGGCTCGTTTTTATCAGTAATAGGAATCAACATCATGCAACACAAAATGCATCGCTTCTACCGCATCCATGAGGTCAGCGTTCTCGTCGGTTTATCCCGCGCCACCATCTACCGCCTGATCAAGCAAGGTCTCTTCCCACCGGGGGTCTCCCTGACCGGCAGCCGTGCGGTGGGTTGGTCCGAGTCGGACTTGCTCCAATGGGTGAACTCACGCCTCAACAACGCTCAGTGAGCGCAATGCCCGGACGTCAATTTCCTGAAAGATCTTACCAATGACCAATCAGGATGTTGGCTTGAGGCATGGCTGAGTGAGCGATATAACGATGACTAAACCAATGTATCTCTGGTGCATATACCCTCATCTCTTCCTTAATCTCTATAGTTATTACCTATAGGTTAAGGTTAGGGAGCAAGGGCTAACTTCCGGTCCCTGCACTTCGTTTGGTTCCGTCGTTCCATCCCTTGCCCACTCGCCGTGGGGGCGTCCTATGCGGACAGCAGCAGGATGCTCATTACCCCGATTTCGCCTCGCCGTTCAGGCAATTGTGCTTTCCCAGTGATTAAAGAGATCAAGGAAAGGCCATGAATAAACCAAAAAAACGACACGGATTTGCGCCGCGTCCAGAGCTTCGGCGCAGCCATGTGCTCAAAATCCGGCTGCGTTCGGATGAGAAATCGCTGCTATTGGATAGGGCAAAACATCAAAAAATGGCGTTAGCGAGCTATGCCCGTGAAGCGGCGCTCAATCGATTACCAATGGTAATCCCTGAAATTAATCGTGAAATCTGGTCAAAACTCGCACCGATTAGCGCCAATCTGAATCAACTTGTTCGTCATCTTAATGCTGGATTTATGCCGGAAACGGACGAAATCCAATGCTTATTCAGGGATTTTAGAAAGGCATTGATTGGAGGCTTTCCCGCCAATTCGCCTCAAATTGATACCGATGATGAGTCGGATTTGCTTCTCGATGACACTTCAGATGTTCAAGAAAACCATCAAATGGTGGCTGGAGGCAACCATGAAAGGGATGAATAAAATCAGCCGAGGGCACGGGTTTCGTGGTGTTCTAGAGTATGTTTTTGACAATCGGAAAGGTGATCTAGCAGCCTGTCGGACTTAATGCCTGCCATCGGGAGAAAAACGCCTGTGAGCACAAAACAGGCGTGATTTAGCCCATTTTGGGCAGATTTGCCCCTTATTTTCGCTCAACTTCTGGTTTTTGGGCGTAATACGGCCATGCGTTTTAAATTCCAAGCCATGCACACCAGCGTCCATTCGCCGCTGACCTTCGCCAAGCCACGCAGTGAGAACTGTCGGAAGCCCATGACGGATTTGATGATGCCAAATACCGGCTCGACCGTCTGCTTACGCAGCGCATACAGCGCTCGTCCGGCTTGTGTTTTGAGTTTGTGCGCCATCCTCTGGCTCGGACTGGCCCAAGCGGCCAGTGCCGGCGGCTCGGTAAAGCGTTCAAACGGGTCAGGGTGGTGCTCATCGCGCTTGACGGCGAGGAATGGATCGATGCCCTGCGCTTCGCAGGCCGCGACATTCGCCGCACTGTAAAAGCCGCTATCGCCCAGTAGGTGTTCGGGCTTGCCCAAGGGGGCGGGTAAACTGGCCAAGCATGCCAGCATGGGGGTGACTTGCGCCTTGTCATTACTGGCCTGCGTCACGCCCGTGCCCACCACCAGCATGCTGTTCGCCTCGACAGCGGCTTGTGCATTGTAGGCTTGCTCGAAGCCGCCACCTGACACCGGCATGATGCGTGATTCGTCGTCGGTCAGGTTGACCTGATCCTGGGATGTCGGCCCTGCCGTCGGCGGCGTGGGCGGTCTGCCGCCCTGCTTTTTGCCACTGGCTTTGGCCTTATCTTCCCGCCGTGCCATCTTGGCCTCATAAACGGCCTGTTCCTGCTCGAAGCGCGCTTTGGCGCGTGCTTCGATCTTGGCCTTGGCCTCAGCCATCGCCGCAAGGCGCGCCGCGCGCCGGGCGATTTCTTCGGGCAGGTTCATGCCGTCCGGCACAGAGGATTGATCGGCTTGCTCGGCTAAGGTGAGCAGCGATTGCACCTCGCTTTTGATCTGGCTTTCGAGTTGCTCGATGTGGCCATAGGACAGTGCGCTGTGGCGCGAGGCGTTGGCATGCACCTTCGTGCCATCCAGACTGATGGTGCCCAGCTTGAGCACCCGCATCTCCTTCGCCACCGCCAACACCTGCACAAAAAGCTCGGTCAGCTCATCGAGAAAGCGACGGCGAAACGTGGCCAGCGTATCGTGATCCGGATGGCCACCGGCGGCAATAAAGCGGAACGCGACCGAGTCATAGGTGGCGCGTTCAATCTTGCGACTGGAAAATACCCCCGTGGCATAGCCATAGATCAGCAGCGCCAGCAGCACCGACGGGTGATAGGCGGCGCTACCGCGACCGGCATAGTTCCTGACCAAGGCGCTGACATCGAGCCCGTCCACGACCTCCACGATAAAACGCGCCAAATGGTCCTCCGGCAGCCAGTCATCAGCTGAAGGTGGAAAAAGGTAAGGGGTATGACGATCAACAGGGCGAAAGCGGCTCATGACAATCTCGCTGGGGGAGTAGGCGCTATTTTACGCTACCTTTGGGAAAGTCCGACAGATACTGTCTTCCGCTCACCCTTGCAAGCCCATGGACGGATCGAAGGGGCGTCCTGATTTGAGGATGCCCCACATCATGTGCACCAGCTTACGCATGATTGCCACTACGATTTGTTTGGGGCGTTTACCGTTGGCTGCAAGGCGTTCACCGAAGTCACGCAAGATGGGGTTATATCGTTTAGCCACCAGTGCAGGCATGTACAACGCTCTGCGGATGGCGCTTGATCCTTGCTTGCTGATCGGGCTTGTGCCGGTCCATTGGCCCGATTGTCGTACCCGTGGGTTGAGCCCGACAAAGGCCACCAGTTGGCGCACGTTTTCAAACCGTGTCAGTGTTCCAAGGTGAGCCAGTACTCGGCTGATGGTTTCTTGGCCAATGCCGGGGATGCTACCGAGCAGTTCCGCAGGTTGACGCAGGGTGGGATCTTGGTCGATATGATTACAGATGGCCGCACGCAGGCGCTCGATTTCCTCTTCCAGCGCTTTGAGTATGTTCGTGACCGATGCCAAGGCCTCGCCCGTCAGTTGCTGCGCGCGAGCCATCTCCATCGTGCGCATTACGATCAGGTCGTCCAGACGACCGACCAGCGCTTGCAGGCGTTCTTCCTCGGCACTGGGCGGCTGCCAGCGGCGCGGCGGATGCTGTTTGGCATAACGCGCAATCAACTGCGCATCGGCC
>JACDJC010003352.1_pt1 | contig 11714 bp, 11 predicted proteins | sample 7454191 | NCBI WGS metagenome assembly JACDJC01 (sample SAMN14253291, study PRJNA609438) | sludge metagenome | isolation source: sludge after 25d culture with pyrite and EDTA | collected 2018-12-20
ACGATATTTTAAATGTGGAGAGCGAGGAGCCGGTGGCCTCAATCCTTCTCTACAATCTTTCCGGGAAAAAGATGTTGCAGCAAAACAAAAAAAGTGCATCGGGAATTAATGTGGCCCATCTGCCTGGTGGCGTTTATATTATGCAACTCATATTTGACAGCGGAGAGAGTGTTTTCCGGAAGGTGATTGTTTCAAAATGAGGACCTCACCCCAAGTGAAGCAATCTCCCGTCAAAACATTATTCCCCTCTAAGTTGTTTCTTGTTTGACTTTAGGGAAACCAAATCACCACATCACCAAATCACCACATCATGACCGATCAAAACAAGAGCAAACCCGTTGAGGTTTTTTCAGGAAGCTGGGTGGATGCCGAAATGTTAAAGACCTTACTTGTTGACAATGGTATTAAGGTTTACCTCTATGATGAATATATGGGCGCCATAGCACCATGGAATGCCGCAGGTGGCGGGGCCGCCCCGGTCAGGGTGGTTGTTTCGGATATAGATTATGAAAAGGCTCGTGCCGTTGTCACGCGATTTGAAACGAACCGCGAAGAATGAATAAAAGTAAGAGAGGCAATGCATGGTCTCTCTTACTTTTTCAAATCCAGCCATCGTTGAAGCACATCATCATTCTCATCGTGGCGGATACCTGCCGCCCTCTCCTTTTCAAGGCGGCTGGCCTTTGGGTCTTTATAGGCTTTTTGAAAAATATACCAGAGTGTTTGCCCGATAACCTTTAAATCGGTAATTAAAGATGGATTGTTGATGTAGGCGATATCGTAATAGAGCCGGTCGGTCATCTCCTCCAATGTGCTGGCATAGCCATATTTCACCATCCCTAATGAAGTAAGCCCCGGCTTTACCTGGTAAATGGCTTTATAATAGGGAATTTTGTCTCTCAGCATGCGCGCATAATAGGGCCGCTCGGGACGAGGACCAACAAGTGACATCTCCCCTTTTAAGATGTTCCAGAATTGTGGCAGCTCATCCAGATGCCAGTATCTGAGTATTTTGCCCCCGCGAGTAATGCGTTTATCGAAGTTAGAGGAGAGTTGTGGGCCGTCCTGCTCGGCCATGTGATGCATCGTTCTGAATTTAATAAGGGTAAAGGGACGTGCATGTTTGCCCAGCCTCTGTTGCCGGTAAAAGACAGGTCCTGGTGATGTTGATTTGATAATAAGTGCGATTACCGGAAACAATATCAGGGTAATGGTAAGTCCCACCAGACTGACAGAAACATCGAGGGTGAGTTTTGCAAATTGATTGGCAGGACTTATCGCGCGCGGCGATAACTTAACATGGGGCAGGTCTTTCAGCGACGACATCTTCATCAGTCCCGAGAGAAAATCAAACTCAATGGGTACCATCTTTATCTCGGCATTCAACATTCTCAAGGCGACAAGTAACCCCGGGGTCGCCTGTGCCGTGGAGGGGTTTCCCAGAATAACTACTTCGTCTATCTTTTTGTCCTTTAAGTAGAACGAAACCCCTGATACGTCGCCCAGATATTTAATAGTACTTTTTTCGGGAGGCAACAGAGCCGTTGCGGCAAAATAGCCCTGCAAACGGTGGTGCTCGTTAATGATGTATCTTTTTATCCTCATAAAAACAGCTTCAGAGGGGGTTTGGAAGGCTATTATAATGGTGGTTAGATTAATAATCTTCCTTTTCTTGAGGATGTTAACCAGCCAGGCAATAGCCGGACGGCTGACGGCCAATAAAACCATGGTCATCAGATGCCAGGTACCAAAAACCAGAGAAGACGATTGACTCAAATCGTTGATTACGTCGCGGTTAATCACAAAAATGTAAAAGTCGCTGAACAGAAGTGCTGCGATCACTGCTATGACCTGTTTTATTTTGCTTTCGCCATGCAACAGACTTTGGTTTCTGTAGCTGCCCATCAACCAAAAAGTGAGGAGGAACAGCAAGCCTCCGGCTACTGGAAAAAATGCTGACCCTTTCAGATTCCCTTCCCCGTTTAGTATTGCTGAGAAAGGCCAAAAGAAAAGTATACCTGCCAAAAGATCAATAAATATAAGCAGCAGCAGAGGTATATATCTGTTGTTCGATTTATTATAAAACATTCATCCGGTTTATATGTACTTTAAATATTTAGCTTAGCTATATTACGTAAATTCTTATCATTTAATATACTGTTGTTAAGAAATATTTTAAGGACTTCGATAAATATGTGGCCTAAAATAATATAAAAGGTTGTTTCACTCCCGGGTTAAGACTATTTTTGTGCTGTTATGACAGAGGATACGTTTCGACATAAGGGATTGCGGGGGCGCCTTTTGCAAGAGATAAAAGCAAAGGGAATAACCGACACGAAGGTGTTGGAGGCCATTGGTAAAGTGCCCCGTCACCTTTTTATGGACCGTTCGTTTATACGGCAGGCCTATCAGGACCAGGCCTTTCCCATTGGCGAAGGTCAAACCATTTCTCAACCATACACCGTGGCCTTTCAATCACAGTTGCTGAAAATAGAGGCCGGGGATCGGGTGTTGGAAGTGGGCACGGGCTCGGGTTATCAGGCCGCCATTTTGCATGAAATGGGTGCAAAGGTCTTTACCATCGAACGCCATAAAACGCTCTTTCTTAAAACTTCAAATCTGCTCACCCATTTAGGTTATAAAACCATTAAGCTCTTTTTGGGCGATGGCTATGAAGGATTACCCGATTTAGCCCCCTTCGACAAGATTTTGGTCACCGCTGGTGCCGCCCGCCTCCCGGAGACTTTGTTGATGCAGTTGCGGCCTGGTGGCCTGATGGTGGTGCCGTTAGGCAGCAAAATGCAGGTTATGACCCGGGTAAAGCGGGTGGATGAAGATAATTTTGAAAAGGAGACCTTTGGCGAATTTGCTTTTGTACCCATGCTGCCGGGGTTGGTGAAATGAAGGGAGGATGCTTCCATCCTTCCCACATTCCATTTTCTTCCCCCATTCCATCCCTCCGAACTCAACAATTTTAAGACAAAATAAAACCCAACAAAACATGTTACAAATAGAAACCCTCGTTTTTAATCCCTTTCAGGAAAACACCTATTTGCTTTACGATGAGTCGTCGCGCGAATGCGCCATTGTAGACCCCGGCATGATCTCTCCCGAAGAAGAACAGATGTTGGTGGAAAAAGTGGAGGCATTGGAGTTGAAGCCGGTGTTGTTGTTGCAAACCCATTTGCACCTCGATCATGTATTCGGTACCGGCTTTGTGGCAAAAAAGTGGGGACTCACCCCTCATGCACATCAGTCCGATACGTTTTTAATTGACCGGACCATTGAACAGGCAGCACAGTTTGGCGTGTCACTGGCAGAAAATCCCCCTTCGCCGGGTAAGTTCCTCAACGAAGGAGATGAACTCACTTTAGGTTCGGTGCTTTTAAAGGTGTTACATGTTCCGGGTCATTCTCCGGGAGGCATTGTGTTTTATTGCGAAAAGGAAAAAGTGCTTATTGCCGGCGACGTGCTCTTCAACGGCAGTATAGGACGCACCGACCTGCCCGGTGGTGACCACCGTGAGTTGATTGAAGGCATTATGGAAAAACTGATGACTCTGCCCGATGAGGTAATGGTTTATTCGGGGCATGGCCCTGTTACCACGATTGGTGCCGAACGCCGGAGCAATCCTTTCCTTGTTTGACAAAAATCATTGTTCATTCCCAAATAAAGTCGTTTCATGTGAGGCGATTTTGGCATAGGTTTTAAAATTTTCTATTATATTGATAATAGATAAGCATCTAAAAACCACCGGTTTATTAAATGAAGTATCGCATTTATTTTCTTGAAAATATTTATAAGATTAAGAATTATGGAACAATTTGTTGATCGTCATATTGGGCCGCGTCCCACAGATGTTGAACCGATGTTGAACCAGTTAGGGGTTTCATCACTGGATGAGTTAATTGACCAGGCAGTGCCGGCCAATATTCGCATGCACACCGAATTAAATCTTTCTCCCGCGCTCACCGAGCAGGCTTATCTGGAGCGCATTCGTGGCATTGCTGCCCAAAACCGGATTTTAAAATCCTACATTGGCATGGGATACTACGCCACTTTTACCCCGCCTGTTATTCAACGGAATGTACTCGAAAATCCGGTCTGGTACACTTCTTACACCCCTTATCAGGCTGAAATATCGCAGGGGAGGCTCGAGGCGCTTCTCAACTTTCAGACCATGGTAAGCGAGCTTACAGGCATGGAGCTGGCCAATGCATCGTTGCTGGACGAAGCCACAGCAGGGGCCGAAGCCATGATAATGATGTTTAATACCCGCAGCCGAAGCCAGATCAGGGAAAATGTAAAAACCTGCCTGGTAGATAAAGAGATATGGCCCCAGACCCGTGCAGTATTGGAGACCCGTGCGGTGCCTTTGGGTATTGAACTGGAATATGCCGATGTCGCTCAATCCGGATACCACCCTTCCCGCCATTTTGGATTGATTTTGCAATATCCCAATCAAAAGGGGGAGGTTCACGACTATCGAAAACTGGCAGAAGAGGTTCATACCGGAGAGGGCAAGGTAGCCGTAGCCTCCGATTTGCTGGCCCTAACACTTTTAACACCCCCGGGCGAATGGGATGCTGACATAGTTTTTGGCTCCTCCCAACGGTTTGGTGTGCCCATGTATTACGGGGGACCTCACGCCGCTTTTTTTGCCACCCGCGAAGCTCTCAAACGAAGTGTGCCCGGACGCATCATTGGTGTGTCCAAAGACGCAAACGGAAAAACAATCCTGCGGATGGCCCTGCAAACCCGCGAGCAACACATTAAGCGCGAAAGGGCCACCTCCAACATCTGTACCGCCCAGGCTTTGCTCGCCACTATGGCCGGTTTTTATGCCGTGTATCATGGCCCCGAAGGATTGAAGAAGATGGCCCTGGAAATTCATACCCTAACGGGTAAGTTGTCAAAGGTGTTGACAGGAGCCGGCTATTCCATATTAAATGCCAACTATTTCGATACCCTGCTGATTGACCTGCCGGAAGATATAAAAGTAGACACCGTTAGGGAAGAGGCATTGAAAATAGGAGTTAACTTTCGTTATTTCGATGGGGAGAATGCCATTGGCATCACGCTGGATGAAACCACCACCCGTGCCGATGTTCAGGAACTGGCCGACCTCTTGTTAGGACTTGCCAGAGCACGCCCTATGCGTGTGAACGATCAGCCCGGCGAAACTTTAATCCCTGCCGGGTTATTGAGAAAATCGGAGTTTATGACGCAAAAGGTGTTTCATAAATACCGCTCCGAAACGGAGATGATGCGTTACATCAAGCGACTCGATCGCAAAGACATGTCGCTCACGCATTCCATGATTTCACTGGGCTCCTGTACTATGAAACTGAATGCGGCTTCGGAGCTTTTCCCCATTACCTGGCCAGAGTTTACCTCGATGCACCCTTTTGCACCTGTCGATCAGGCCAAAGGATATCATCAGATGATGAACGAACTGCGCGCCGACCTGGCCGAAATAACCGGCTTTGCCGATGTGAGTCTGCAACCCAATTCAGGCGCCTCAGGTGAATATGCCGGGTTGATGGTCATCAGGGCGTATCAAAAAAGCCGCGGTGAAGAGCACCGTAATGTGGCACTTATCCCTGCCTCGGCACATGGCACCAACCCGGCCAGCGCGGTTATGGCAGGCATGGAGGTGGTTGACGTTAAATTTGACGAGCAAGGCAACATCGATGTGGAAGACCTTCGTGAAAAGGCTCAAAAACACAAGGACAATCTTTCCTGCATCATGGTCACCTACCCCTCCACTCATGGGGTATTTGAGAGTTCCATTAAGGAGGTTTGTGAAATTATTCACCACTACGGAGGACAGGTTTACATGGACGGCGCCAATATGAATGCCCAGGTGGGACTCACCAGTCCGGGACTGATAGGCGCCGATGTGTGTCATCTTAATCTTCATAAAACTTTTGCCATTCCACATGGGGGAGGAGGACCCGGAGTAGGGCCTATTGGGGTAGCGGCTCATTTGGTGGACTTCCTTCCGGGGCACAGCGTCATCGACAATATGCGTCATGGCATTTCTGCTGTGGCGGCTGCTCCCTGGGGAAGCCCGGGTGTACTGCCGGTTACTTATGGCTATATTAAGATGCTGGGTGCTAAAGGGCTGACCTATGCCACCAAGATTGCCATCTTAAATGCCAACTATCTGGCACATTTACTTAAACACGATTATGGCATTCTCTACAGTGGAGACAACGGACGGGTAGCACACGAAATGATTCTGGAGTGCCGTATGCTCAAAGCTTCTGCCGGCGTTACCGAAACCGATATTGCCAAACGCCTGATGGACTATGGTTACCATGCACCTACCGTCTCCTTTCCGGTAGCAGGCACCCTGATGATTGAGCCCACCGAGAGTGAGTCAAAAGAGGAGATGGACCGGTTCGTGGAGGCTTTGAAGTCCATCCGGGCCGAGATTCGCGAGATAGAAGAGGGCAAGGCCGACAAAGAAAACAACGTGTTGAAACATGCACCCCATGCCGAGTATGTGGTGACCGCCAATGAGTGGGACAAACCTTACAGCCGCGAAAAAGCTGCATACCCGCTTCCCTGGGTGCGCGAAAACAAGTTTTGGACACCGGTGGCACGGGTCGATCAGGCCTATGGCGATCGCAATTTGGTTACGACCAGTGAGGCAATGGAGGGGTTGTTGTAATTATTAAGGGCCTGGTTTCATTTTGAAGCCAGGCTTTTTAACAGGGCGGCTATTTCGGGATGGTTGTTTTGTGCTGCAAATTTTTCTGCCGTATCCCCATCCTTATCTTTGAGGGTGATGTCGGCATTGTGGTCGAGTAAGATTTTTACCACCTCTGCATGGCCCTCGGAGGCAGCATACATGAGGGGTGTAAACTGCTCTATATCATCGGGTAAGTCGATGGATGCACCATGGTCAACGAGCAATTTAACCGTGTGAGGAAAGGGCCCTGAGGCGGCAAAATGGAGTGCCGAGAGACCTCTGCTGTCGATGAGATTGATGTTGGCGCCTTTTTGAAGCAGCACTTCCACAATGGGGGTGTGCCCGTTGTACGATGCCAGCATCAGCGCCGTGTGGCCCTCTTCGTCGGTGGCATCTGCATCGTCCACTTTTTCCAGAGCTTCCTGAGCCAATGGCAGGTTTCCTTCGAGCGCCGCTTCCCTTAGAGTCTGCGCGGGGTTAGGCATGTCAGAAACAGCGCCTGAGAGGGAGTCGGAAGTTTTTGAAGTGGAGGCTTGTTCTTTGCTTTTTTTGCCCTGGCAGGCCACAAGACCGCCTAAAAGGAGCAGAAAAAGAAGAGTTTGGAGATAGGCTGTTGTTTTCATGAGTAATAGGAATTAAGCTTTGATTTTTTTTTTGCGCGTAAGGGATAAAATAAGGAAATAAGGTTTTTAGTGTTTATTTTTTATGCCAGAGGGCTTCCTCCTGCTTCCTTTGAATGGCATCTTCAATTACCTCGGATAATACATTGCTCATATCCAGGCCCTTAGCTTTAACCTGCTGGGGGATAAAACTGGTAGGCGTCATGCCCGGGGTTGTATTTACTTCCAGCAGAAATATCTTTTCATCGGTCACAATGTAGTCCATTCTTACAATACCTTTGCAATTGAGTATGGAATATACCACCGACGATATTTTCTGAATGCGGCGGGTGAGTTCCCCCGAGATGCGGGCGGGGGTGATCTCAATGGCTTTTTCGGCATTGTATTTGGCTTCGAAATCGAAAAAGTCGTTTTTACTGATTACTTCGGTGAGGGGGAATATCTCCTCTTTTTCAAGCGTTTTATAGAGCCCGCAAGTCACTTCGGTGCCCTTTAAAAACGGTTCAATAATCACTTCAGGACTCTCCTCAAAGGCTTTTTCCACCGCTGCCGTTATCTCTCCCGGCTCCTTCACCTTGGTAATGCCAAAACTTGAACCGCCCGCGTTGGGTTTCACGAAGCAGGGAAGTCCCGGTTTTTCAACAATTTCGGAGGGATTGAAAATATTCCCCCTGCGCAGAAGAATAGAGTCGGGAACCGCTATTCCAAAGCCTTTGAGGTAGGTGTTGCACATAAACTTGTTGAAGGTGAGCGCGGCAGGTAACACGTCGCAGGTGGTATGAGGGATGTTAAGCATGTCGAGGTATCCCTGCAGGATGCCGTCTTCACCGGGGGTGCCGTGAATGGTGATGTAGAGACAGTCGAAATGGATTTTCTGATCATCGGTTTGAAACGAAAAATCGTTCCTGTCGATGGGCAGCTCTTCTTTGCCGGTAACCACCACCCATTTTTCACGCGCAATGAGTACCCGAAAAACCCGGTAGCGCGAGGAATCCAAAAAATTGGCTATGCCTGCGGCGCTCTTATGACTTATCACAATTTCGGAGGAGTAGCCCCCGTAAATAATGCCAATTGTCTTCATTTATGGTGTCTGATAGGTTCTTGCGGCTATGTATTGTCGCCATTTATCAATGGTTTGGGCCATATCGTCGGGTAGGGGGGCGTCAAACTTCATGAGCTTGCCCGACTTGGGGTGCACAAATCCCAACGACCTGGCATGCAAAGCCTGCCGCGGGAGCAGTGTAAAACAGTTTTGCACAAAATGCCGGTATCTGCTGAAGGTGGTGCCTTTCAATATCCGGTCGCCTCCATAGCGTGCGTCGTTAAACAGCGTATGCCCTATGTATTTAAGATGTGCCCTTATCTGGTGGGTTCTTCCCGTTTCGAGGCGGCACTCCAGCAGGGTGATGTATCCCAGCCGTTCCAGCACCTTATAATGGGTTACGGCCGGTTTTCCCTGCGAACCATCGGGGAAAACAGTCATCTGCTTACGGTCGCGCAGGCTCCTGCCGATGTGACCGGTAATGGTGCCGGTATCGTTTTCCACGTTTCCCCAAACCAGGGCCTGGTAGGTACGCAGGGTGGTTTTGTCAAAAAACTGGCGACCCAGCAGGGTCTTGGCTTGTTCGGTTTTGGCGATCACCAGCAGCCCCGAGGTATCTTTATCTATGCGGTGTACCAACCCGGGGCGGGGGTCGGTGCTCTCAAACCAGGGATGGTCTTTCAGGTGCCAGGCCAAAGCATTTACAAGGGTTCCGGTGTAATTACCATAACCAGGATGCACCACCATGCCCGGTTTTTTATTGACCACAATCACTTCGTCGTCTTCATAAACAATGTCGAGAGGAATTTCCTCCGGCAGAATCTCTGTTTCACGTGGCGGCCACGACATTACCACGGAAATCACGTCCCGTGGTTTTACGCGGTAGTTTGATTTTACGGGCTTCCCGTTGGCCAGAATGCTGCCTGCTGCGGCTGCTTCCTGAATCTTGCTGCGGGAGGCATTTTCGATGCGGTTTACCAGGAATTTATCGACGCGCAGCAAATTTTGCCCGGCATCGGCTACAAAGCGATAATGCTCGAAAACGGCACCCTTCTCTTGTCGAAGAATATCCCCGGCACCGTTCTCAACCCACTCTTCCGGACCGTTCAGCTCATCAAAATCGCTCTCTTCGTGTTGCATGGAAGGTTGTTTTATATTCGGTTTCAGTGTTTAATAAAACTTCTCCTCCTCTGTTTCCGTTTGTTCATTGTCCCACTCTGAGGGGTCGCTGGCAAGTGAATCGGGCATAATTAAAGCGGAGTCGGTGGTGAGCCAGATATCAATGGAAGCGCCCAGATTGAGCTGATTGCCGGGAGAGGCAGCAGGGCTCTGTCGCCAGACGAAGGCAGCGAGCGTGTCGGGGCCTGTTACCACCGTGGAGTCGTAAATGGCAGCGCCGATATTGAGAGAGACTCTTTGGCTCTCCTCTTTGGCATCTTCCAGGCTCAGACCCTTAAGGTTGGGCACAGCAGTCATCTGGCTGCTCAGTCCCTGTCCCACCAGCAGGTCAATGCGGGTGCCTTTAACCACCTGTGTGCCCGGTTGCACCGGTTTGCCATTCAAGTGCTGCCCCAGCACCAGGTTGGTGTATTCGGAGGGAACAAAAATAAGGTCGCCCACGGTAAGGCCAAATGATTCTAACATTACACGGGCGTTTCGGATGCTGTAATCAACCAGATTGGGCACCTGAACCTTTTCAGGGGACCAGGCATTGATGGTGAGGAAAATATTGCGGTTTCTTTTTACCAGTTCACCCGCATGCGGTTCCTGCTCCACCACAACACCGCGCGGCATATCGTCGATGTGCACCGAATCGATAATGGCATACCGAAGCTGTTTTTGTTCGGCCAGATGTGAGAGTTGTTGCTCGGTGAGTCCGGTGAAGTCAGGCACGCTATGTCCTTCTCCGTGAAGGGTGTAGAGGTTTATCGCCACAAAAGCGAGGACGATGAGCAAAAGGCCCGAACCCAGCACAATAGCAAGGTGTGTGAGGAAAGGCTTGCTGGTTATTGTTTTTATAAACGACATGAGGCATTGGTTTTGTATAGCCTCCAAAAATAGCACAAAATCGCCAAACAAAAGAGAGGACTTTATTTTTATTGCATTTGGGCGTACGGCATAAAAAAAAGGACCTCACAGGATCCTTTTTACATCTTTTTCCCGGACACTCTTTTGGATGTCCTATATAACTAAGAGCTTAAGCCTTGTGCTTGCTTTCGCTGGATACGCTTAGTTTTTTTCTTCCTTTGGCACGGCGCGAGGCTATTACATTTCTACCGCCGACCGTGGCCATGCGGGAGCGGAAACCGTGTTTATTTCTTCTTTTTCGGTTGGAGGGTTGGAAAGTCCTTTTCATTGCTCTGTGTTTTTATCTTTGGTTATTGCTTTCTGGTTATAAAATTCAGGAGTGCAAAAATACAGGTTTTTTTGATCTTCCAAAACATTACGGTGCAATTTTTTAGATCAACCGCTTACGCTGATCTACTCTAAAGGTAAAAAAAGCAGTTTTTTGGTTTCAAAAAAGGGCTCTTCAAACCACTCCTCAAGAGGAGATATAACTATTTGTTTGTCAAAGAGTTTTATATCCTTCTCCAAATCTCCGCCTTTAAGATACAGAATGCCGTTTGGGATGGCATTTTTGGGTTTGGTTGCAATCAGATGCCGGGTTAGTTTCACAAATCCGGGAAGGTTAGTTACCGCCCGGCTGATGACAAAGTCGAAAGTCTGGTGGTACGATTCGGAACGCGATTGAATGGCTGTGGCGTTTTTCAGGGCGATGGATTCGATCACAGCCCGTACTACTTTTATTTTTTTGCCGATGGAGTCGAGCAGGGTAAAGGTTGACCCGGGGAAGAAGATGCTCAGCGGGATTCCCGGAAAGCCTCCTCCGGTACCCACGTCAATGAGGGTTGTGCCGGGTTTAAAATGAATAAATTTTGCAATGGACATCGAGTGCAACACATGGCGCAGATAAAAATGCGCCATATCCTTGCGTGAAATCACATTTATTTTGCTGTTCCAATCCTCATAGAGTGGCAAAAGTGCCTGAAACTGCTCTCTCTGCAGTGGCGTTAAAGCGGGGAAGTATTTTATTAAGAGATCCATCGGTTGTATTATATGCCCCATAAGCGTTTTGGAACTATTAAGGGGATAGTGGGCACCAATTCGACTCTTTATGTTAGATAAAATTCTTGAATTTCATCCAACGGGCCCCAAAAATAATGCCCACTGCTTATTGCCTGTTTCCCTTCCAGCTTTGAGCTTTCAGCTAATCCTTAATCCTTAATCCCTTAAATTACGGATGCTTCACTTCCGAATCCTTCAGGGTATTGAAAAGCAATTCACGGGCTCT
>JACDJC010003354.1_pt1 | contig 11710 bp, 16 predicted proteins | sample 7454191 | NCBI WGS metagenome assembly JACDJC01 (sample SAMN14253291, study PRJNA609438) | sludge metagenome | isolation source: sludge after 25d culture with pyrite and EDTA | collected 2018-12-20
GTCTTGACAGCCGGCCGGCGAGAGGGTAGTCAAGTCGGGCTTATCTTGCAGCGATCATTGATCACCACCGGTCACCGGCAGCAAGGCCCATGGCAACGATACGCGCCACCAAACTTTCCGAATTTCTCGCAGGATGCAGGGACGAAGCCCCGTTGCAGCTAGGGGTGGTGCCCTTCGGGATGCTCTATGCCATCGCCGCTCTGGCCGTGGGCATGCCGGCATGGCTGGCCCAGGTCTCCTCGGCCCTGGTGTTTGCCGGGTCGGCGCAACTGGCCATCGTGCAGATGCTCTCAGCGGCGGCGGGGGCGTTGCCCATCGGCCTGACGGCCGGTCTGCTCAATTTGCGCCATGTCCTCTACAGTGCCTCGGTGGCCGAGTACGTGCGTCACTTGCCCCGGCGCTGGCGACTGCTTCTGGCCTATCTGCTCACCGATGAGGCCTACGCCGTGGCCATCCTGCGCTACCAACGTCAGGCCAGTACGTCTCCGGCGGCTATCCAGGATGCCCGATCTCACCAACCCCTGCCGGACCTTCGGCACTGGTATTTTCTCGGCTGCGGTTTCACGCTCTGGGCCTGCTGGCAGCTTTCCACCGCCGCCGGTCTGATTTTTGGCGCTCGGATTCCTCCTGAATGGGACATCGATTTTGCCGTTCCGTTGACTTTTTTGGCTTTATTGACGCTATTGCTGCGCGAACGGGCCAGCCAAGCGGCGGCCATGGCGGCTGGCCTGGGAGTGCTGGCATTTGCCGCATTGCCTTACAAGCTCGGGTTGGTGGCGGCGATTCTGATGGGATTGTTGGCGGGTTTCGGGGTTGCCAAACATTGGAGAAGCCGGTCATGAGCACGGCTTCCATGATCTTGCTGCTCATGGTGGTGGGGGTGGCGACTTACCTGTTCCGCTATTCCATGATCGGTCTTTTCGCCCATCGCAACCTGCCGACATGGCTGAAAGAGATGTGCAGCTACATCGCACCGGCCAGCTTTGCCGCGCTGACCGTGAGCGCACTGTTCATTCATGGCGGTGAGGTGTCCTTCGCCCTCGATGCGCCCAAGCCCTGGGCGGCTCTCATCGCCGCCGTCGTCGCCTGGCGAACGGGCAGCGTCTTCGCCACCATCGGCGTGGGAATGGCCTCAATGTACCTGCTCAAGCTGCTTTTCTGATCTTCTTAAATCAATCCGGATCGCTGCTTGGGTCTTTTCAAGATCCAGCCGGCGATGAAGCCGAAGATAACCAATCCTCCGCCGTAAAGGATCCCTTCGGTCAGTTGGCTGTTGGCAAGACGGTTGCGATCGCTTTCAAACATTTCAGCCGCCTGCTGAGCCGCTTCAAGATCCTTGACGTTTTTTTCATAGGAGGCCCTGAGTTTGAAAAAATCGGCCGATTCCGTTTTCAGGGTCTCATAGGCGGTTTTCACCCTGTCCAGCTCGGCCTGAGTCTGTTCGAGTTCGCTGCCGGTGGCACGGCTTTCGGTGCCCAGCTCGGCCACCTTCTCTTCCAGCAATTTATTGCGCTCGACCACTTCTGCGTAACGTGTCTCCAACTGCTTCAGCTTGATGGCGATGGGGATTGTCCTGGTCAGGTAGCGGGTGAGCACCCAGCCTTCCCGGCCATCGGGAATGCGTACCCGGGACCAATCCTTGCCTTTTTCGACCATTTCCACCGTGCTCCCCGCGGGGAGAAGGGCAAGAATTTTCCGGTTTGCCGCCGGGCCGGTACGCATGGTAATTTCAAAATCTTCGGACACATACATGGTCTGCGCGGCGGCGACTACGCCGCTGAACCATTGGATTATTCCGGTGGCAGTTACAATCAGGCAAAGTCGGGCCATGAAGTTGATCAATTTGTTGCCTCATCAATGGCGGTCCACAGCTACATTTGCCCCCTGTCGAACCGCTGAAATGGCCGAGACCTCAGCCAGAAAAAAAGCCGGCACGTGCTGTCCCGCCTGGATTGATGACTGGCGCGCCCGGCACGACTCGAACGTGCGACCTACGGATTCGAAGTCTGTGACAAGCGGCGTTTATCGACGTTGAAACACATTGTCAAAATCATCATTTTTCCATATATTTTCGAGTGTTTTCCCTTAATCAATCTAAAAATGGCGTTGATTTAGATTGACAGATATTGCTCTTTTTTGGTTACATGGCGGTTACATGGAGGCCAAAAAGGCAAGTAACCGGAAAAACTTCGAATCATCAAAAACAGCCTTCTGATCTTTTGAAAAAGATTTTGCAAACCACCGACCCCATACCGGAGGCATCATGGCAAAGGTCAATTTCACCACCGGCCGTGTCAATTCTTTTACCTGCCCACCCGCCAAAACACAAGCATTCATGTGGGATTCCACCGTCCCCGGCCTGGGTATCCGGGCTACCCCTGGAAGCCGGTCGTACATCTTTCAGGCTCCTTTACCCGATGGCCGGAAACCGAGGATCACTATCGGCGCAGTCGGCGCCCTGACGCTACAAGCTGCCCGTGAGGCGGCTCAGGATCTTGCATCGAAGGTTTCCAGGGGTATTGACCCCCGCGAGGAAAAGAAGGCCGCAATCGAGGCACTGGAGGCCGCCAAGCGCGAGCAGGAAAGAGGCGCCGTCACCCTGGGGGCCGTCTGGCCGGAATACATCGAAGCCAACCGTCACCGATGGGGCGCCCGGCACCTTGCCGACAACCTGAAGGCGGTTGACCCAGGCGGCAAGAAGACCGCCCCCGGCCTGCTGGCCTGTTTTCTGGATACCCGGCTTGCCGACATCGGCGCGAAAGCCGTGGCGGCGTGGCTCAAACGGGAAACCGCGAAGCACCCCACCATGGCGGCACTGGCATTCCGGCACTTGCGGGCATTCTTGAATTGGTGCGGCGAGCACCCCGACTACAAAGCCACCATTGACCCGGCCGCCTGCGGGCGCCGAGTGAAACGGGACCACCTACCATCGGCAAATGCTCGTGATGACTGCTTGCAGCGGGAACAGTTGCGGCCGTGGTTTTCCGAGGTTCGGAAGCTAGACCCGGTTGTGTCGGCATACCTTCAAGCCCTGCTGCTGACCGGCGCCCGGCGCAATGAGTTGGCGCCCCTGAAATGGGCCGAGGTTGACTTTCGATGGCGATCAATGACCATACACGACAAGGTTGACGGGGAGCGAACAATACCGTTGACGCCATACCTTGCGGCCCTGCTGTATGCCCTGCCCCGTCGCAGCGAGTTTGTCTTTTCCAACCGGCGCAAGAGTGCCCGGTTTGGATACATCACCGAGCCCCGGCGGGCCCACAATCGGGCTTGCGGGGCCGCCGGGATCGAGGGGTTGACCATTCATGGCCTACGGCGATCTTTCGGTACATTGTCGGAATGGTGCGAGGCCCCCGTGGGCGTGGTGGCTCAACTGATGGGCCACAAGCCTTCGGCCTTGGCTGAAAAGCACTATCGACGGCGCCCGCTGGACCTACTGCGTCTGTGGCATACCAAAATCGAGGGATGGATTCTGGGACAGGCCGGCGTCCCGCAACCGGCCGAGGACGAAGCGCTGGAACCGCTTCGCATGATAAAATAGGGCCGTCGCTACCTGAAAAACCCTTTTTTCAGTCAATTCAGTCTCAAACCCTCTTTTTTCAAAAATCCCGCCAAAAGACATCAATCCACCGCTTCAAAAGCAATTTCAGTATCTTAACCCTTAGTTTCAATTAAACAGAAAACACCCCAAAACCACTATTTTGCTAGATACCGATATCTAGCAAAAACAGCCTTGCGCCATTTTTCGCCCCCCCATACGCTGGAAACAGATGGCAAACATTTTACTACCACTTTAATCAAGGGGATGGAAAATGCGTAAAGATCTTGAGGGATTGGGTGGTTTCATCACCACTACCGAGTTTGCGGAAGTACTGAGCATTCAAGCAAAGAGCATTCGACACGCCCTGTGTCGGACCGGATCCTATCACGGAATCCGGCCGACCAAGCTACCCAACCGGCGTCTGGCGTGGCGCGTTGAGGACGTCCGGCGGTTCCTGGAGGGGGCGCAGTCATGACGCGCCTTGGCTTGCTCATCCATTTCGGAATCATTCACCCGCTTGTCTGTGTTTTCCTTGGACTGGAGCAGATTTTCCGCCGGCCGAGCCGTCGCCTGTAGGCTTCGGGCGGCGGTAAAACAGTTCTTGGTGGCGGGGGCGTGCCGGGGACTGATCCATCAAAGCATCGTGGATGCTCTGATCAGCTGGATGGGATTGAGAGGCGCATAAAAATGGAAGCAATGGCGAGGGCATACATGGGAGACCCGGTTTCGGAATTTCGGACCACCATCGAGGCGGCCGGCCTTCAACCTGGGGACGTGGCCCCGGATGGCATCATCCATCGGTGCCCTACGGCCGAACATCCCCGGTCTGCCAATGGGTGGTACGTCCTACACCTGGACCCGCCGGCCGGCGCATACGGGGATTGGGCCACGGGGATGTCGGAAACCTGGAGCATGGGCGGCGAACCCTTGGCACCTGCCGACCGGCAACGGCTCCGCGAGGAAATCGATAGGCAGAAGGCCGAGCGGGAAACGAAGCAGCGAGCCGACCAGGCCGAGGCGATCCACAAGGCCCGCGGCTACCTGGCCACGCTGCCCACGGCTGACGATTCGAACCCCTACCTTATAAAAAAGGGCGTCAAGGCTGTTTCGGGGCTGTTGGCCGATGGCGATCTGCTGGTGGTGCCGGTTTTGGGCGCCGATGGCCGGCCCATGAGTTTCCAAAGGATCCAGCCCACCGGCGACAAGCTGTTTGTGAAGGGCTGCCCCACCCGTGGCGGATTCTTTCCAATAGGCCCCAAGGGCGGCGACGGCCCCTTGCTGTTGGCCGAAGGGCTGGCGACGGCGCTTTCCTGTTGCGAGGCCACCGGCTGGCCCTGCCTTGTGGCCTTCAACGCCGGAAACCTGGGCGCCGTGGCCCGGATGGCCCGGACCCGATACCCGACCCGAAAGCTGATTTTGGCGACCGACAACGACACCGAAACCGAGGCCCGCACCGGGAAAAACCCCGGCCTTGAGGCTGCCCGAGCTGCTGCGGCTGCCGTGGGCGGCCTGCTGGCCGACCCCGGACCAGGCGATTTTAACGACCTGGCCCAAGCCGAAGGCCCCGAGGCAGTCAAGCGGATTATCGAGAGGGCGGAAACCGTGGCAACTACCGCAAAAACCGCGAAAACCGCAACCGCAACCGCTGAAGATTGGCAAGACCCCTTGCCCCTGGCCCCGGACGAAAAAGCAGAACCCTACCCCGTGGAAGCCCTACCCGGCGCCATTGGGGAAGCCGTGGTCGAGGTGACCCGTTTTGTTCAATGCCCCGTGGCCTTGACCGCTTGCAGCGCCCTGGCGGCGGTTTCCACCGTGGCGGCCGGGTTGGCGGACTGCCGGCGGGCGGGAAAACTGACCGGCCCGATAGGGCTGTTTTTCCTGGCCCTGGCGCATTCCGGCGAACGAAAGACCACCGTCGATGGTTTTTTTACGAAGGCAATCCGGCAATGGGAAGCCGAGCAAGAGGAAGCCCACCGGCCCGTGGTCCAAGCCTGGCGGGCGGCTGACGACGCCTGGAAGGCCGAGCGTGACGGCCTGTTGACGGCGATCCGGGAAGCATCAAGGCGCGGGAAGGACACCGCCGAACTCAAGACCAAGCTGGCCGACTTGGAAACCCGGAAACCCGAGCGGCCGAAGGTCCCACAACTACTCATTGGCGATGCCACCAGCGAAGCCCTGACCTGGCGCCTGGCGCATAAGTGGCCCGTGGGCGGCCTGCTGAGCGCCGAGGCGGGCGTTGTTTTCGGCGGCCATGCAATGGGGCGCGATTCGATCATGCGGAACCTGGCAACGCTTAACAGCTTGTGGGATGCGGCGGCGATGAGCGTGGAGCGTAAAACTTCCGAGTGCTTCACGGTACGAGCAGCGCGGCTGTCGGCTTGTCTTGCGGCACAACCCGGCACGGTTCGCCAATGGCTTGAGAACTGCCGAGGGCTTGCCCGTGATAGCGGTTTCTTGGCCCGGTTCCTGATGGCCCAGCCCGAAAGCACACAGGGGCGCCGGATGTTCAAGGAGGCCCCCGAGCACTGGCCGGCGCTTTCACGGTTCCATCGGCGGCTGGCGGATCTACTGGACTATCCCCTACGGTTCGATGACCTGGGCAACCTGGCCCCCGTGGTGCTGGACCTGGACCCGGAAGCCAAAGCGGTTTGGGTGGACTTCCACAACACGGTTGAATCCGAGCTTGCACCCGGCGGCGATATGGCCGAGGCCCGCGACGTGGCATCCAAGGCCGCTGACAATGCTGCCCGCATGGCGGCACTGTTTCATGTTTTTGACCATGGCCCGGCCGGCACCATCGGGGCGGACCTGATGCGACGGGCGGCCCGGATTGTTGCATGGCACTTGTACGAGGCCCGGCGGTTCTTGAATCAAATAGCCATCCCCGAAGCCGTGGCCGACGCCATGACCCTGGAAACCTGGATCATTGAGCGATGCAAGGCGGACCACCTGGCGGCCCTGCCCATTTCAGTCCTTCATAAGTTCGCGCCGAACCGGCTGAGAAAAAAGGCACCACTTGAGGCGGCCATTGACGAACTCGAATCGTCCTATCGGATTCGACGCCGGCGGGAGGGCAAGAAAATTGAGATCGAAATCAACCCTGAAATCATGGAGGCCGACCATGGCGCTTAGGGATTGGATTCATAGGTTTGAAGAACCTGCGGCTGCGGTTCCTGCGGTTATTGCGGCTCAAGAGCCGAAAAACGAGAGAAAAACCGCAAAAACCGCAACTACCGCAACCGCAAAGGCTGGAAAAGTTGCGCTTGACCTGGCGACCCCCACCGGACCCCGGCCCACCACCGTTGCCGGAAACGACACCCCGTCCGGCGACCGGATCACCGACGCGGCGATCTACCGGGGCGAACCGACACCAGAGGCAATCGACGTTGCCGACGCGATCTTGGTCCACCTGGCGGACAAAGACCGGCCTTGCACCGAGGGCGAAATCACCGAGGCCCTGGGCGGCGATCCGCTGATAACCCGGAACGTGCTGCGGCGACTGGCCGTGGATGGAATCGCAGAGGCCCTGCCCGGCGGCTTGTATGGCATCCCACCGTGGCCCCCGAGGCCGGCGGATCTGCCCCGAGGTTGCCCCTTGCTTGGCGGCCCGCACCCGGCCGGCTGCCGGTTTCACCCTAAGCTGCTGGCGCGACTGCTATCCGAAGGCGCCATGCCCCTGCCGGGTGGACGGTGCCCGTTGCGGCGCCTATGTAGGGTGGTAGACCCATAAACTCTTGAACGTCCGGTGTTGGCTGCTCCCCATCACCGGACGGCCAACCCGGGGCCGCCGAAACCAATCTCCCCGGCGGATCGCGCGCTCCTGCGACCCGGCGGGGGAACCAACAACAAATTTCTCTGATCTGAAAGGAAAAAAACAGATGCAAAAATTCATTTCGGAAATGCTCAGCACCGCGAACGCGGCCCACCAAGCCCTTTCGGCAATGCTTCCCGGCGCCGATGCGTCACCTACCGTTGACCAGGCGTTGTACGGTGCCTTGGAGGGCTTGGCCACGTTGCAAAAGACATGCACGGCCCACTTGTTGGCCCGCAGGATTCAAGAATCGCTACAAGCCGACAGCGGCCTTGCTGTTGGTGACTTGACGATCAATGGAGTCGAGTTTCTCATAGACCAAAATCAGCGGGTTTTGACTGAACCGGGGGACGAGTAATGGACGCTCAAAGCCCAAGACCCTGGCAAGGCGTGATGCTCCAGATCAACCCCGAATCCGCCGAAATACTAGCAGCGACGGTCGTCGCGCAAACGCCCGAGGGACACCGCACCATCGAGGCGATGCTTAAAACCCTCTTGGCGTCGCTGAGCGGGGCGACATCTTCTAATTGACCCGGAGTCGGCACCGGGCCACTGCGCCGCGGCGACACGGCCGATTGATCGAATTTTACCGGGCTGGCGGATGGCCGCCGGCCTTTTAACCCCACCAAAAAGGAGCAAGAAATGAAGCCAACCGATTTTGAGTTACGCTTAAACAGAAACCTTGCAATGGCCGAGCGAGAGGCCGGACCCCTGGAAATCACACGTTGCGACTGCCCGGGCGGTTACGGGACGCAAACTACGTGCCATATCGAGATTGCGAGCCCCGAGCACTTGGCGGCCGTAGTCGCGGCGCTCTTGCGGGCTGGTGTCACGGGAGTTGACCGTTTAGGATTCAGTCAAAACGGTCAATTCATGCACGTGGACGTTGAGAATCAGCGTGGGCGCCGGCGGGCATGGATCCTCGGCTCCAAAGCCCCGGACGGTGCCGACGCGCTTTTCAGTGACGATAAAGAGCGGTTTCGATGCTTGAAGCGGGAGGTTGCGCGGCACGGCAAAAGGTCGTGGTCGCTGGAGATCGCTGATAGTAAGATCACCGTTGATGGTATCACAACGGGGCGGCGGACAAGTCCCCGGGAACCCGATCCGTTCTTCAAGCGGCGGCAGGCACGGGCGGCGGCAGGGGCGGCACGGCGGGCGGCGATTGAAGAGTACGCGGCAAGTAAGGGCATCGCCTTGGCCGAGGCCGAGAAAATACTAAGCGGGAAAGCGGCGTAATGAGCGATTTCCGCCCGATTTACTGCTTTTATGATGCGAAATTTTTAGACTGGGACGAGGCGTTGAGACGGGCGGCACTGAATCGGCCCCGGGGTGAGACAGGGACCATAATCTGTTTGCCCCGGGGTGGCCGACTGCGCCCGCCAAAGGCACAAAATGACACCCCCGCCAAAAAAAGGCGAAAAGGCGATGACCGACAAGAAGTTTGACTATTATTCCGAGGCTTTAGCTTACCTAAAGTTGAAAAAGTCCGGTAAAAAACTGACGCAGGCTGCATATTGCGAGCGGCGAGCCATAGAAACCGGGTTTGATGTATCATATCAATACTTTAAGAAGACGCTGGCCAAGATTCGACGGGACCAAAACCCCCGGCTGAGGACGGCCAAAATGCAGGTCGGCCCTGAGCCCCCCTTAAAATCGGCAAATGTTTTCTTGAGCGACCCCGCCTGGCCAAAATTGCACGACGGCTATATCTGCGGAAAATTCAAGAGCCTGGCAGCCGTGGCGGCGCACGTCGGCACGACGGTTGATAGCCGGGGCTTCAAGCAGGCCACGGCGGGGTGGGCAAAAGAGCGACGGGAACTGAAACCGGCGGTTTCGACCAGAACCGCTGAACAGTTGGCCGAAAGCGGCGCCACGGCGGTGGTCCGGGATCTTTATGCCGAAGCCCTGGCGGCCCATTACAAGCTGCTGGATCTGGTGATAGACAGCGCCGAAAACGCCATGTTTCGGTGGAAAAAGAAGGATGATACCCAATGGCATACGCAGATGGGGGCCGTGGCCGCCCTGGACCTGGCGCGGGCTATGGAGAAGATCATCCCGGCGATCCGGGGGCTTGAGAATTTGAAGGCGATCCACAAAATCTTTGACGACCTGAGCGCCGGCGGGGATATCGTGGCCGCCGCCCTGGAGCTGGCAAAACTTGGCGTGACCCTACCGAAGCCAGTGGAAATTCTGCTGACCAAGCACAAGCCAGAAGAGGTGCCGCCGGATGATGGCATGATTGTCACAGACGAGGAAATCATGCGACGGCGGGCAGAACTGCTAGCCGGGATCGAGACCGAACGAACCGATTTTGTGAAACAGCGCAAAAAGCAGGTGGCGCAACTGAAGGCCGAGACCGCCGATAGCTTCGCGCAACCCAGCCTGAAAAAGGAGAAATAACATGGCATGGAAACCGCCAGAACTTGAGATAATCGGCAACAACGATCCGAAGGTTTCTCCGTATCTGAAGGCATGGATCATTCAGGGAAACACTTGTGTTTGTGGCGTGATCGGAGAAGGTACAAGCCAAACCATCTTATCGAATTGGGAATGTCCTTTTGAGGACCTATCGTTATCCAAGTATTTTCAAAGACTTGGCGGTGCCGTCCAGGTCGCAACTGGATTTTCAGACCTGAGCAAGATAAATTCCACGCAAGTCTGGGTTGGAAACCAACCGCTTGAATTAACCCTCGTTCTCAATTTTTACGCCCTGGCCGATGCCCAAAAAGAGGTTTTGGCCCCTATCAAGGCGCTTGAAAAAATGATCGCGCCGGAGTTTTCCCCCCCACTGCCCGGTGGGCGAGTACCACGGGCGGTGGAAGTCAATTTGGGGCGCTTCATCTTGATTGAGAGCTGCATTTTGACCGAGGTGGACGTCCCGTTGGACAAGGAAAAAACTCGCGACGGCTATTTGGTCCGAGCCGACGTGCAGTTGCGACTTGAGACGACAACAATGCTTGATCGGGCGGACGTGGAAAGAATGCACGGCTGAAGGGTTGAAAACTGTCTCACGGCCAGCGCCGCCGGGGTATTTTTTGAGTATCCCTAAACTGTCTCATACCTTGGCATGAAAAAGATTGAATGATATTGATGAGATAAAACAACGTCTGATAAGATACAATATGTCAACTTGCCATGATTTCAGGCACTTAGCTTTTTTTTCTTGAAAAATTTCGGGCAAAAACCGGGCTTTGAGACAGTTTTCGTAAAAGTCCTCGGAATGAGACACTTTCAAGCCCCACCACCCAACGGTCGCCACGATGGCGGCCGTTTCTGTTTTCTGGCCCTGGACCTGATCCGGCCGGCGGCCGTCTCGAATCCACCCGGCGACCGGGCCGTGGGAACCGGCAAAGGGTTGACATCTTATGTCAAGCCGGTTTACCGTTGCCGGAAACATAACCAAGGGAGGGGCGCATGGACGCCAAGAAAGATTGTTCGACGCTGAGAGTCCAACGTTACCGCCAACGAAAACGGGAATACACCAGGCTGGACGTCCATATCACGCCGCGGGCCTCGTGGCGTCTGAAACGGCTGGCGAAGGCGTGGGGGGTTTCCAGGGCACGGGCGATTGACCGTCTGATCCTGGAGGCCGACGAACGCTATCAGGCGATCCTTTTCCCGGATATAGACGAGTACGTTTCCGGAAACACCGCCGACCAGGCCGACCCCGCCGTAAAGAAATAAAGATTGCTTTAAATAAAGATTTCTTTATAAAAAACAGATACTTGACAAGGCTCCGACGAGGCGGTAAGGGTTGGTTGCGGCCGTGAAATTCAACCCGAACCCAGCTGCACCGCGGCGCGGCCGTGGTCGAAAAGACGAGGGTTTCGACCGGGCAATGATCCGGTGCTTGTGGTATTCACTTGCCAAACCAACCCAGTCACAAGAGGAGGCACCACCATGGAACAACAGACCACCGCAATTCGGCCCGACTTCGGACCCGCGATCACCACCGATGAGGGAAAGCGCCTCGTGGACGCCGTTGGCGGATTCGGGAAGCATCTCAAAATCATGGCCAAGGTCTTGGCCATGACAAGCGCCGAACTCATGGAGACCTATCGCCAAGACGTTACGGAAAACGAGGCGGACACCATCCTGGGCACCGTGGACGCCCTGGAGGATTTTCGAAAGAGTTTGCAAAGCCAGATGGAGCTTGCCCGAGCGGCGCAGGCCCGCTTATTTATCGCAGGCGAAAGCCTGGCCGCCGAGATGGAACGGAAGTTCCCCTATCCAAAGACACGCGAATGGCCTATAAGTGATAGAAATTAAGCGTCTTTACGGCGTGTCGGCAGTTTTTTCTTTGTGTCTACCACAACTTTTGACCGGTGCAACATAGGCGGCAGATTCACCTGCAA
>JACDJC010003357.1_pt1 | contig 11690 bp, 12 predicted proteins | sample 7454191 | NCBI WGS metagenome assembly JACDJC01 (sample SAMN14253291, study PRJNA609438) | sludge metagenome | isolation source: sludge after 25d culture with pyrite and EDTA | collected 2018-12-20
GAACAGATCCGGGACCGGTGGGCCTCTTCGTCGCGGACCCTGGAGGGTTGCGGGAAGGTGGATGCGTGGTTGCCGCCGCTGTGCTTCACGCTCTTCGACGACGAGCTCCGCCGCCTGACCGAACACCTGTACCAACAAGACGTCGCCGAAGCCCGGGACCGGCTCGGCCGCCGCCCCCAACCCGACGACCTCGCCCGGGACGCCCGCCAACGCCGCGCTGATGCGCTGGTGTTGATGGCCCAACGCTCCGCCGCGCACGCCGACGCGGCGGTGCCGGCGTCGCGGTTCGTGATCAACCTCCACTGCGGCGCCAACCTCATGCTCCAGATCCTGGAACGGCTCATCGCCGCCCTCCGTGAGGGCGGTGACGAGGAGATCGACCTCGAGGGCATCACCCTCGGTCCCGAGGACCTCTGTGAGGACGACGACGGCAACCTCATCACCCTCAACACCCTCGTGTTGGCGGTCCTCACCGGCCGCGTCCGGGGCTACCTCTATGACCCCGAGGGTGTGCCGTTGCGGTTCGGGCGGGCCCGGGACCTGTTCACCAAGGACCAGGCCGACAGCCTCCGCGCCCGGTTCCGGCGCTGCACCCACCCGTATGGCTGTGGCCGCACCGGGCACCGGTTGCAGTCCAACCACATCGTCGAACGCCGCCACGGCGGCCCCACCGACGTCGAGAACGGGGACCCCGAATGCGGGCCCCACAACCGCTGGCACACCAACACCTACGGCCAACCCCCACCCCATGGCCGGATCGACCGGGACCAACGAAGACTCCCGCCCGACTTCGGGCCCCTCGACTTCACCAAGCTCCCACCCCCGGCGCTGCGCCGGCCCCACCTCCGCCGCGGCTACCGCTGGGCTGAGTGATGCCCGATCACGCCTCGACGTCGGAGGGGGCCCAGCCTCGGGAGCGTTCGACGGCTCGGAGCCACATGGCGTGCTTGGCATCGGCGTCCTCGGGGGCGGCCTGGGGCTCGAACTGGGCGTCGAGGTGCCAGGCCGTGGTGACGTCGTCCAGGCCGTCCCAGACGCCCTCGGCCAGGCCGGCGAGGTAGGCGGCGCCGAAGGCGGTGGTCTCCTGGTTGACCGGTCGGGCCACGGGGACCTGGAGCTGGTCGGCCTGGAGCTGGAGCAGGAGGTCCATCGCCGAGGCGCCGCCGTCGGCCCGCAGGAGCTCGACCGTGCAGCCGGAGGCGGCCGACATGACCGAGACCACGTCACGCACCTGGTAGGTCATCGACTCCACGACCGCCCGGGCCAGGTGGGCCCGGCCGGTGCCCCGGGTGATGCCGACGATGGTGCCCCGGGCGTAGGGGTCCCACCAGGGGCTGCCGAGGCCGGTGAAGGCGGGTACGAGGTAGACGCCCTCGGTGTCGGGGCAGGACTCGGCCAGGGGGCCGGTCTCGGCGGCGTCGGCGATGATGCCGAGGCCGTCCCGCAGCCACTGCACAGCGGCGCCCGTGACGAAGATGGCGCCCTCCAGGGCGTACACCGGGTCCTGGCCCTCGAGCTGCCAGGCGATGGTGGTCAGCAGACCCTCGACCGGTTCGGGGCACGTGGATCCGACGTTCATGAGGATGAACGAGCCGGTGCCGTAGGTGTTCTTGGTCATGCCCGGCTCGAAGCAGGCCTGGCCGAAGAGCGCCGCCTGCTGGTCGCCGGCCATGCCGCTGATGGGGGTGCCGGCGGGGATCGGCAGGCCCTCGGCCGTGGTGCCGAAGCGCCCGCTCGTGGGGCGGACCTCGGGCAGGCAGGTGGTGGGCACACCGAAGAGGTCACAGAGCTCGTCGGACCAGGCCCCCTCGCGGATGTCATAGAGCAGGGTCCGGCTGGCGTTGGTGGGCTCGGTGGCGTGCACGGCGCCGCCGGTCAGGTTCCACAGCAGCCACGAGTCGATGGTGCCGAAGGCCAGGTCGGCATCGGCCTCGACGCCGCCAGGGCCGAGGAGCCACTCCAGCTTGGTGGCCGAGAAGTACGGATCCAGCCCCAGACCCGTCTGGCGGCGGACGAGGTCGAGGTGCCCGGCGTCGGTCAGCTCCTGGCAACGGTCGGCGGTGCGCCGGTCCTGCCAGACGACGGCCCGGTGGCGGGGCTCGCCGGTGCGGCGGTCCCAGACCACGGTGGTCTCGCGCTGGTCGGTGATCCCGATGGCCGCGATCGGCTCGTCGACGGTCGTCATCAGCTCGGTGAGGGTGGTGGTCACTGCCGCCCAGATCTCCGCGGCGTCGTGCTCCACCAGCCCGGGACCGGGGAAGTGCTGGGTGAACTCCCGGTAGGACCAGCCCCGGATCGTGCCGGCGGGGTCGATGGCGAGGGAGCGGACGCCGGTGGTGCCGGCGTCGATGGCGAGGACGAGGGCCATAGGACGTCGGAACCTACTGCCTCTAGGGTCCTGCGGATGAAGGTCGCGATGTTGACGGGTGGCGGTGACTGTCCCGGGCTGAACGCCGTGCTGCGGGCCGTGGTGCGGAAGGGGGAGCGTCACTACGGCGACGAGCTCCTCGGCTTCCGGGACGGCTGGCGGGGGGCAATCGAGGGCGACACCATGGCCCTCGACGTCCATGAACTGCGGGGCACCCTGCCCCGGGGCGGCACGATCATCGGCTCGTCCCGCACCAACCCGTTCAAGGTGGACGGCGGCCCCGAGCAGGTGCTGGCCACCCTGGCCGAGCAGGGGGTCGACGCCCTCATCGCCATCGGCGGCGAGGACACCCTGGGCGTGGCCCACCGGCTCCACGAGGAACACGGCGTGGCCGTGGTGGGCGTGCCCAAGACCATCGACAACGACCTGTCGGCCACCGAGGTCACCTTCGGGTTCAACACCGCGGTCCAGGTCGCCACCGACGCCATCGACCGGTTGCACACCACCGCCGAGTCCCACGATCGGGTCATGGTGTGTGAGGTCATGGGCCGCCACGCCGGCCACATCGCCCTGTGGGCCGGGATCGCGGGCGGGGCCACGATGACCCTGATCCCCGAGGAGCCGTTCGACATCGACGAGGTCTGCGCGGCCATCGTCCACCGCCACGAGGGCGGCCGGTACGCCTCCATCGTCGTGGTGGCCGAGGGCGCCGTGCCCAAGGAGGGGACCCTGGAGCTGGTCAGCGGCGAGGTCGACCAGTTCGGCCACGTGCGCCTGGGGGGCATCGGTCAGGTCCTGGCCGAGGAGATCGAGGCCCGCACCGGCTACGAGGCCCGGGTGACGATCCTGGGCCACGTCCAGCGCGGGGGCACGCCGACGGCCTATGACCGGGTGCTGTCCACCCGCTTCGGGATCGCCGCCATCGACGCCGTCCACGACGGCGCCTTCGGCACGATGGTCGCCCTCCGGGCCGATCGCATCGAACGGGTCCCCCTCGCCGACGGCGTGGGCGAGCTCAAGCTGGTCGACCCCGACCTCTACCACGGCGTGGCCGAAGTCTTCTTCGGCTGACGGCCGACACCCCCCGGTCCGTGCAGCACCTGACCGCCGCCGACGCGGAGGACCGGCAGCGCCGGATCGCCGGGGGTCTCCTGGCCCGGGGGTGGGGCGAGGGCGACCGCTTCGCCCTCGTGGCCCCGTCGTCGGCCGCGCTCCTGCTCACCGTCCTGGCCGCGTTGCGGCGGGGGATCGTGCCCGTTGTCCTGAACGCGGCACTGACCGAACGGGAGCTGGCCGCCCTCGTCGCCGATGCCGACGTGGTCGGCCGCCTGGGCCCGGCGGAGATCAGCCGCCTGGCCGAGTCTTCGCCGGTCGAGCTGGCGACCCACCCCCGGGCCCGGCCGATGCACTACACGTCGGGGACGACGGGGACGCCGAAGGGCGTGTGGTCGGGTCTGCTCACCGACGAGCAGGCCGCGGCGCTGGTGGCCGAGGAGGACGATCTCTGGGGGTTCTCGGCCGACGATCGGCATCTGGTGTGCTCACCCCTGCACCACTCGGCGCCGATCCGGTTCGCGGCCGGGACCCTGCTCGCCGGGGGCGAGGTCGTCGTCCTGGAGAGGTTCACCCCAGCCGCCTTCACCGACGCCGTCGAGACCTTCGCCCCCACGACCACCTTCATGGTCCCGGCCCACCTCCAACGCCTGCGGGAGGCCGGGGCACCGGACCTGGGCTCGTTCCGCCTGCTGGCCCACGCCGGCTCACCGTGCCCGGTGCCCCTGAAGCAGTGGTCGGTCGACCGGTTCCCGACCGACAGCGTGTGGGAGTTCTACGGCTCCACCGAGGGCCAGTTCACGACGTGTCCGGCGGGGGAGTGGGTCGATCGTCCGGGCACCGTGGGCCGGGCCCGTCCGGGGCGCTCGCTGGCCGTCGACGACGACGGCACGGTGTGGTGCACGGTGCCCGAGCACGCCCGGTTCACGTACTGGCGGAACCCGGAGGCCACCGCCCGGGCCTGGCGGGGGGACGCCTTCACGGTGGGCGACCTCGGGCGGCTGGACGAGGACGGCTACCTGTACCTCGACGGGCGGCGCGACGACCTGATCATCAGCGGGGGCGTCAACGTCTACCCCCTCGAGGTGGAACAGGCCCTTCACGACCTGGAGGGAGTCGACGAGGTGGCGGTCTTCGGCCTGCCCGACGAGCGCTGGGGCCAGCGGGTCTGCGCGGCCGTGGTCGGGGCCGCGACCCCCGAAGCGGTCCAGGCCCACGCCCGGGAGCGACTGGCCCCCTACAAACGACCCAAGCAGGTGTTCGTCCTCGACGTCCTGCCCCACACCGCCACGGGCAAGATCCGCCGGCTGGATCTGGCCGACGAGTGCGCCCGAACGGTCGATCAGGCCAGGAGTGACTGGTAGTCGAGCGTCGTGACCGGGTCGTCCTGAGCGGCCCCCTCCTCGTCGGGCACCGGGCTGGGCTCCCCGGCGACCCGGAAGCTCACCGCATCCACCCCTTCGAGGTGGGCCGCGGTGAAGACGACCTGGGCGACCGCGGCGATGAACCGCTCGCCGGTGATGGTGGTGAACTGCTCGCTGAGGTCCACGGTCAGGACGTCGTTCTGGCCGTCGGACTCGATGAAGCTGTCGAGCAGGATCGTGTCGGGGGGGATGTTCGAGCTGTTGCCCGCCGGGAGGCCGGCGGTGTCGGTGGCCAGGAGGGTCTCGAGCACGGTCTGCACGGAGCGATCGCCCACCTCCCGGGACAGCGGTTCCAGGAGGTCGTCGCTGTTGAGGAAGTAGAGCTGGGCCTCCCGCGATGGTGGGAGGTTCTCCGGGGTGCTGGTCGTGGTCGGCGCGGTGGTGAGCAGCCCGAAGGGCACCTCGTCGGCGGTCAGCTCCTGGGGCCGGTCGTCCTCGGGGACGCCGCAGGCGATCAGGAGCAGGCCGAGGACCAGCGCCCCGCCGAGCAGGAGGCGCCTCACGGCTCGACCACCGGCAGCTCGACCACGAACGCCGCCCCGGGCCGGCCGTCGGCGCGGTCCTCGACCCAGACCCGCCCGCCGTGCAGGCGGACGTGCTCGGCTACCAGCGCCAGGCCCAGGCCCACCCCCCGGTCCTTGGTCCGTCGGCCGGCTTCGGTCCCGCGGGCGAACCGTTCGAAGATCTTCTCCCGGACCTCCTCGGGGACCCCGGGTCCTTCGTCTTCGACCACGATGCGCACATTGTCGTCCTGGAGGCTGACCCGCACCCCGGTGGCGCCCCCCGCGTACTTCCCCGCGTTGTCGAGCAGGTTGGCGACCACCCGTTCCATGCGGCGCTTGTCGGCCAGGATCCGGGTGCCGGCCACGTCCTCGTCGTACAGCACGGGCACGGCGTGGGTCGACGATGCCCCGACAGCGTGCAGGACGAGCTCGGAGGGATCCACCGAGTCGAGGTCCAGCTCGGCGGCCCCGGCCTCGAGCCGGGAGATCTCCAGCAGGTCGTTCACCAGCTGCTCGAACCGGGCCACGTCGGCCACCAGCAGGTCCAGGGCGCTGCCCGCCCGCTCGTCGAGGTCGTCCTTGCGGGCCTTCAGGACCTCGATGGAGGCCGACAGGGTCATGAGCGGGGAGCGCAGCTCGTGGCTGACGTCGGAAGCGAAGCGCTCGTCCCGGGCGATGCGGTCCTCCAGGGCCTGGGCCATGTCGTTGAACGACTCGGTGAGGCGGGCCAGGTCCGGGTCGTTGGCGGCCTCCAGCCGGGTGTCCAGGCGACCGCCGGCGATGGCTTCGGCGGCCGAGCCGACCTCGGCGAGGGGCAGCAGGGCCCGCCGGCTGGCCCACCAGCCGAGGGCCGCTCCGGTCCCGGTGGCCAGCAGCGACGCGCCGACCAGGATGATCCCCAGGGAGTTGAGGGTGCTGGCCGTCTCGTCGAGGGCCACGATCTCGAAGTAGGCGGCGTCGTCCTCGGCGGTCTGCAGGGCGATGCCGAAGCCCAGTTGGGGCTCGCCGTCGAGGGAGTACCGCATCTGGGCGGCCCCGCCGGCGAGCACGGTGCGGCGCAGGCCGGCGGGGAGGGCGGCCTCCCCGAAGCGCTGGTCGGTGGTGAACCACTCGTCGGAGAAGAACAGGACGGGCCGGGAGCCACTGGTGGTCTGCAGGTCCTGGATGAGCCCGAGGGCGTCGACCTCGCCTTCGGCCAGCAGGCGCTCCCGCACGATGCGGGCGTTGTTGAAGAACGGGACCGAGGAGGACGACTCCCGCTGGCGGATGAGCTGTTCCCGGCTGATGCCGAAGGTGGTGGCGGCCAACAGGGCCGAGGTGAACAGCGCGCCGAGGGCGAAGGCGGCGGTGACGCGGGCCCGCAGGCCGAGTCGACGTTGGTACCGGAACCGAGCCACGGGCGGGCTAGGGGGCCAGCTTGTAGCCCAGGCCTCGCACGGTGACGACGTGACGCGGGTTGGCGGGGTCGGGCTCGACCTTCATGCGCAGCCGACGCACGTGCACATCCACCAGCCGACCGTCCCCGAAGTAGCCGTAGCCCCAGATGCGGTCCAGGAGCACCTCGCGGGAGAAGACCTTGCCCGGGTTGGAGGCCAACTCGATGAGCAGCCGGAACTCGGTCTTGGTGAGGTGGACGGTCTCGCCCGCGAGGGTCACCTCGCCCTCGTCGGGGGCGATCTCGAGGTCGCCGAACTTCAGGTGGTCGACCCGGCTGTCGCTGGTCCGGGCCCGGCGCAGCAGGGCGCGGATGCGGGCCGACAGCTCCTTGGGGGCGAAGGGCTTGGTCAGGTAGTCGTCGGCCCCGGCTTCGAGCCCGGCCACCACGTCATGGGTGTCGGCCCGGGCCGTGACCATGACGATGGGCACGTCGCTCTCCCGGCGGATCGCCCGGCACACCTCGAAGCCGTCGATGCCCGGGAGCATGATGTCGATCAGCACCACGTCGCAGGGATGGGCGCTGAACACCTTCAGGGCGTCCTCACCGTCCTCGGCCTCGTGGACCTCCCAGCCCTCGTCCTCGAGGGCGAGCTTGACCGCGGTACGGATGCGTTCGTCGTCCTCGACGGTCAGGATCCGGGTACCCACGGTCCCAAGCCTGCCGCATGGGGCGAGGAAAACCCTTGACCCTCGGTGAAAAACACCAGAGCAAGCCGTCAGAACGCCGCGCCGGCCGCCTCCAGGAGGCCTTCCAGGGCGCCGTAGAGGGCCGGCGGGGCGGCCAGGAGGGTCAGGGGCTCAGCGGTGCCCAGGCGGCCCACCTGAGCGCCGGCCTCCGCGGCGATCAGCCCACCGGCCGCCCGGTCCCACGGGGAGAGGCCCCGCTCCCAGAAGCCGTCCAGCCGTCCGGCGGCCACCGCGCACAGGTCGAGGGCGGCGGAGCCGGACCGGCGGATGTCCCGCACGGCCGGCAACACCGTGGTCAGGGCCGCGGCCTGCCGGCCCCGGGTCGGGGCGTCGTAGCTGAACCCGGTCCCGATGAGGGCCGCGGCCAGGGCGTCCTCGGTGGACACCTGCAGCCGACGCCCGTCGCGGTGGGCCCCGTGGCCGATGGCGGCGGTGAAGCGCTCGCCCCGCACCACGTCGACCACGACGCCGGCGACGACCTGGCCGTCGGCCTCGGCCGCGATCGACACCCCGTAGGCGGGGTAGTCGTAGACGTAGTTGGTGGTGCCGTCCAGGGGGTCGATGACCCACCGGACCCCGCTGCGGCCAGCGCGCTCGCCGCCTTCCTCGCCGAGAACGCCGTCATCGGGCCGGGCGGCGATGAGGTGATCGACGATGCGGGCCTCGGCGGCCCGGTCGAGGTCGGTCACCAGGTCAGAGCCCGAGGACTTGGTCCGGATGGCGTCGGGGTCGGGGCGGCTGGTGCGCAGGAGCTGGGCCGCGTCCTCCGCGGCGACGACGGCGAGCTCGAGCAGGGCGCGGGGGTCGGGCACGACCGCCAGGGTGGCCCACCCCCGGTGGGCGCGCCAACCGTTACCGTCGGCCCGTGGCCGATCTCCCGCCCGTCGAGCTCCGTTCCGACACGATGACCCGCCCGACGCCGGCCATGCGCCGGGCGATGGCCGAGGCCGAAGTGGGCGACGACGGCTGGGGCGAGGACCCGACGGTGCGGCACCTCGAGGAGGTCTTCGCCGACCGCCTCAACAAGGTGGCGGCGGTGTTCCTGCCGTCGGGCACGATGGCCAACCAGGTCGCCCTGCGGACCCTGGCCGGCCCCGGCACGCTGGTGGTCGCGGGGCGCCGCCAGCACGTGGTCATGTCCGAGGGCGGTGCCGCCGGGGTCAACGGCACCTTCCAGACCTACACCGTCGACGACCCCGCCGGCCGCCTCGATCTGGCCACCGTCCGCGAGGCGATCGCGGGCGATGTGGGCCACTCGCCCCCGGTCGCGGTGGTGGCCGTGGAGAACACCCACATGGTGTCCGGGGGCCGGGCCGTGCCGGTCGAGATCATGGACGAGGTCGGTGCTCTCGGCCCCGCCGTGCACCTCGACGGGGCCCGCCTGTTCAACGCCGAAGTGGCGCTCGGGGTCCCGGTCGCTCGCCTGGCGGCCGCGGCCACGACGGTCACCTGCTGCCTGAGCAAGGGCTTGGGGGCGCCGGTGGGCTCCCTCCTGGCCGGCGGGGCCGAGGTGATCGAGGAGGCCCGGCACCATCGCCGTCTGCTCGGGGGCCAGCTGCGGCAGGCCGGGATCCTGGCCGCGGCGGGGCTGGTGGCGTTGGACCAGGGTGTCGACCGCCTCGCCGAGGACCACGCCCGGGCGCGGCGCCTGGCCGACGCGGTGGCCGAGCGGTTCCCCGGCGCCATCGACCCCGCGACCGTCGACACGAACGTGGTGATCTTCGCTCATGCTGCGGCCCGGTCCGTGGTCGACCACCTCGCCGGTGACGGCGTGCTCGGCGCCGTGCTCGGTCCCCGGGCGGTGCGCCTGGTCACCCACGCCGACGTCGACGACGTGGGGATCGGCCGGGCCTGCCGGGCCGTCGCGTCGGCGCCCTGACCGAACTGCGGCCTCAGTCGACCCGGCGGCGCCCCTCCTGCTCGCGCCACTCAGCCATCGCCTGGATGGCCAGGACACAGATCACCGCGGTGCCTGCCGCCGCCAGCCCGGCGCCGATGAGCCCGCCGATCCCGGTCTGCACGGCACAGTCTCCGGTGCACTGGAGGTCGGCGACCGCCCACCCGATCAGGCCACCGCACGCCCCGGCCACGAGGACCGACGCCACGGTGAGGAACCGGGCCAGGGACGAGGGACGGGCGGGGGACATCGCCGGGAGCGTAGATGCGGCTCCCTACGATGCGACCAATGCGTGCCCTGCTGGTGCTGCCGACCTATCAGGAGGCCCTGAACCTGGTCGAGGTGCTCGACCGGGTCCGGGCCGCCACCCCCGACACCCAGGTGCTCGTGGTCGACGACGGGAGCCCCGACGGGACGGCGGATCTCGCCGAGACCCACGGCGCCGTCGTCGGCGGCGTCGAGGTCCTGCGCCGGCCCGCCAAGTCGGGTCTCGGCTCGGCCTATCGCGACGGGTTCCGATGGGGCCTCGAGCGGGGCTTCGACGTCCTGCTGGAGATGGACAGCGACCTCTCCCATGACCCTGCGGCCCTGCCGTCGCTCCTCGGGGCGATCGAGCACGGCGCCGATCTGGTCATCGGCAGCCGGTACGTCCCGGGGGGTTCGATCCCGGCGTGGTCCTGGCACCGCCGCCTCCTGTCCCGGTGGGGCAACCGCTATGCGGCGGGACTGCTCGGCCTCGCCGTCAACGACTCGACGGCGGGGTTCCGGGCGTACCGGGCGACCATGCTCGAGCGCATCGACCTCGACGGTGTGGCCGCCGATGGCTACGGCTTCCAGATCGAGATGACCTACGAGGTCGTGCGCCGGGGCGGATCGGTGGTCGAGGTCCCCATCGCCTTCGCCGACCGACTACGAGGGGACTCGAAGATGTCCGGTCGCATCGTCGTCGAGGCCGTGATGCTGGTCACCTGGTGGGGCCTGCGGGACCGTCTGCTGCGCCGCCGCCACATCGACTGAACCGTCTCCGACGCGACGAACCTCGGGCCGGAGCCCGGGGCTCCGTACCGATCCGAAGGGTTGCGTCAGGCGTCGACGGCGACCTTGGCCGTGCCCCTGCGAGGACGGATCTCAGGGCACGGCGAGGTCGACCACGGTCCCGGCGGTCGCGGTGACCAGCGCGTGGGGCTCGATGCCGAAGACGACCTGCGGTGTGCCTCCGGCGGCCCAGACCTCGTCGTGGGCCAGCAGATCCGGGTCGACGAAGGTCCGTACCGGGGCGGGATGGCCGAAGGGCGGCACACCCCCGATCGGGAAGCCGGTCACGGCGCGCACCCGGTCGGCGTCGACCCGGGCGGCGTGGTCGGCGCCGGCGGCGGCAGCCAGCTTGGCCTCGTCCAGGCGATTGGCCCCGCTCACGAGAGCGATGACCGGCTGGACCTCGCCGCCGGCATCGACCAGGTCGAAGACCAGCGACTTGACGATCTGGGCCACGTCGCAGCCGATGGCCCGGGCGGCGTCCTCGGCCGTGCGGGTCCCGTCCGGGTAGGTGACGGCCTCGACGGTCAGGCCCCGGGCCGTCGCGGCGTCGAGCACGATCTCAGTGTTGCGGTGCACGGACGCCTGTCTACCCGGTGCCGGTCGACGCGGGGCAGACTGACCGGGTGCACCGTTGGCTCGTGGCGGGCGCCCTGATCGAGGGCGAGGGTGGGCTGTTGCTCGTCCGCAACCGTCGCCGGGGTGGCCGGGAGGACTGGAGCACCCCCGGTGGGGTCATCGACGCCGGCGAGACCGTGCTCGAGGGCCTCGGCCGGGAGGTCCGGGAGGAGACCGGGCTGGTCGTCACCGCCTGGGAGGGCCCGGTGTACGAGATCCGGGCCGACGCGCCCGACCTCGGCTGGAGCCTGCGGGTGGAGGTCCACCGGGCGCTGGCCTACGAGGGCGACGTGGTGGTCGACGACCCCGACGGCATCGTGGTCGATGCCCGGTTCGTGGCGAACGACGACTGTTCGGCCCTCCTCGACGGCGGCCACCGCTGGGTCGGCGAGCCCCTGGGGGCGTGGCTCGGCGGTGACCGGGGCCCCGGTCGTTCCTATGAGTACCTCGTGCACGGGAGCGACCTCCACGGCCTCGAGGTGGAACGCCGGGCATGAGCCCGGAGCCCTCGCCCCCCGGGATCCTGCACATGGACATGGATGCGTTCTTCGTCGCGGTCGAGGTGCACCGGGACCCGAGCCTGGCGGGGCGGCCCGTCGTGGTCGGCGGCGCCGGGGCCCGCGGCGTGGTGGCCGCGGCCAGCTACGAGGCCCGGGCCTTCGGGATCC
>JACDJC010003359.1_pt1 | contig 11689 bp, 17 predicted proteins | sample 7454191 | NCBI WGS metagenome assembly JACDJC01 (sample SAMN14253291, study PRJNA609438) | sludge metagenome | isolation source: sludge after 25d culture with pyrite and EDTA | collected 2018-12-20
ACCAACGAAGAGGCGGCGAACAGCCAGGCGCTGTCCACCCGCCAGTCGATCGCGGTGTCCGCGCTGGCGCTGGCCAACCAGTCGCAGCAGAGCGTGCTGCAGCTTCTGCGGACTTAAGAGACGGCTAAGGGTTAAAGCAGGAAGGCGGCGAGGGGGCATCCTCGCCGCTTTTTTGCGCCGGAAACAGTTGCTATTGATTGAGACGTCCGCCGGGGCCGATATCTGCAACGCAAGGGAGACAGAATGTGCCCCTGAGAGTCGAGCTCAAGCCGCTTGAGCGCATCGTCATCGGCAAGAGTGTCATCACCAATTCGGAAACGCGCGCGGTTTTCCTGATCGACGGCGATACACCGATCCTGCGCGAGAAGGACATTCTGACGGCAGAAACCGCGAACACGCCGGCCAAGCGGATTTATCTGTGTGTGCAGCAGATGTATCTCGAAGATGACATCCCGAAATATCAGGATCTCTATCTCGGCTTCGTGAAAGACTTGCTGGAAGCCGTGCCCAGTTCGCGCGGACACATAGAAGCCGCAAGTAATCTTATTTTAAGCGGTTATCTTTACAAAGCTCTAAGAGAAATCAGGAAACTGATAAGCCGCGAAGACGAACTCTTGTCGAGGTAATGGATGTCCAACGCTGCCGCCCAGGCTTACGCTCGTACTGCCCAGACCACTGCATCACCTCGCGAGATCGAGGCGCAGGCCTTGCTGAAAGCGGCCAACAAGCTCCAGGATATCGTCAGCAATCTCGGCCGGACCGACGAAGAATTCGCCGCCGCGCTGCTGTTCAACCGCAAGCTCTGGGCGATCCTGTTGAGCGCCGTGACCAGCGACGACAACCAGCAGCCGATCGAGGTTCGTCAGAACATCGTCAATATCGGGACGTTCGTGCTGACGCAGACCGCGGAACTGCAGCTTAATCCGCAGCGCGACAAGCTCAAGCCGCTGATCGACATCAACTGCAATCTCGCGGCGGGTTTGTCGGGCCGCGCCTAAGCCGGAGCAGGGCGATGTCTGACATCTACAGCATCCTGCAATCGAACTACGTGGCGGTCGGCTCCAACGTGAACTACTCGAAGGGCCCGTATGTGGCCGTCGATGCCGCGAGCTATGAAGGCAACTGGACAGGCAAGTACGCCAACAACGACCAGTTCAGCATCCAGGTGTCCAACGTCGTCGGCTTCCGCGCCAAGGTGCGCTACCAGAGCGGCACGACCGTGAAGTATCAGGATGTGCTGATCCGCGACAATTCATTCAGGGTTGGCGACTCGAAGTTCACGCTGACCAAGCAGGGCACGGCGCAGATCAAAACGGTGATGACCAATCCCGCCACCGGCGCCCAGTCGCTCGAAACCGCGTACGCCAAGCAGGGCTGATCGCGCGCCCTGCCGCTGCGAGAATCCTAGACCCTCAGATCGGTATTCCGGCGCATGTTGTCTTCGCGGGCGATATCCATCGCCCGCAGATAGGCGCGCGCGCGCAGCCGCGCCTCGTCGGGATACTGGCGAACCACAAGGCTCGTTCGGCTGTCCACCGTCCGATAGACGATCTCCGCCGCCGCGCGGTCGATCACCACCTGCTTCGACAGCCGGTCGGTTTCACCTTGCGGATTGTAACGCGCCTGCACGGAGGCGTCCGGAGCGGTGACGGCCTTGTCTGCAGGAAGTTGCGTCGGGACAGCCGTCCTCGCTGCGTCGGACGCAGGTTCGGCATATGTCGCGACAACCGATGCCCCCACCGGTTTGATGTTGAAATCCGCACTCATGGCAGCCTCTGGCTCCCGCTCGAGTCAAATCCCAACCCCTCCAGTTCCCATACTGGCGGAACCGTCTGAATCCGGTCCTTATGTTGCTGCGGTGAATTGATTCAAAATGTTCGCGTTTCGCGCTGCGATGATGCCGCGACGAATGCCGCTGCGAAGACAAATCTCTCGCAACGACGAAGCGGAAGGAGCGATGTCTAAAAATAATCGCTAAAGCGAGCGGCTGACCGACAGCGGCGTGGCATGGCGCTGGTTCGGCATCGCGCGCTGGCCGCCGGCGGTGTAGCCGTTGGGCAGGTTCTTGCGCTGCATCTCGCCGTTGACGCCCCGGATGATGCCTTCGGAAACAGCGTGCGCCGTCGCCAGCACGGTCAGATTGACCTGCAGCATGGCGCGGAATGTATCGTGGTAGCGGTGCAGGGCGGTGAGCAGTTCCGGAGTCGTTTTCTTGAGATAGTCACGGCTGCGCGTCACATGCGCGATGGCCTCGACATATTGTCGCGACATATCGCTTTTCTGGGCTTCCAGCGCCATCGCCTCGCGGACATTGCCGCCGCGCACCAGTTCGGTTTCGCGCTCCACAATGCCGAGCAGCGAACTCATGATCTTCATCATGCCTTCGGCGAGCTTGCGGGCTTCGGCCGGTGTCGATGCGGGTGCCGGAGCGGGGGTCTGCTGTTGCTGCTGGATCATGATTTCCTCAGGCGCGTTCAGGCCGCTCTGTTGGCCTGTTGCAGGATCAGGGTGCGGTAGACGTCGCTGGAGATGCCGACGCCGCCGGCCTGTGCGAACGATTTGGAGTATTGCTCGGTCATCATCGAGCGCCAGATGCCGGTGCCCGGCGTGTTGCCGTAAGGACCATCGCCCTTGATGCCGCTCATCATTTGCGAAAACATCGAGTTCAGAAACACCGCCTCGAAATCCTGCGCCTGGGCTTTGGCTTTCGCCTGCTTCTCCGGCGAAACTTTCGTCAGGGCGTCCTGCAACAGGAGATCGGGACGGCCGCCGGTGAAGGTGACGGGTGCGTTCGTCGTGCTCGGGAGAAGGCTCATCACATCACCTCGATGTCGGCCTGGATCGCGCCCGAGGCCTTGATCGCCTGCAGGATGCCGATCAGGTCGCGCGGGCCGATGCCGAGGCCGTTGAGACCATCGACAAGCTGCTGCAGCGAGACGCCGTCCTTGACGACCGCGAGTTTCTTGCCGTCCTCCTGAACCCCGACGCGCGTGTTCGGCGTCACGGTGGTCCGTCCACGTGAGAACGGCGCGGGCTGGCTGACCTGCGGGCTTTCGGAAATCGTGACGGTGAGATTGCCCTGCGCGACAGCAACGGTGGCGACGCGCACATCGCGGCCCATCACGATGATGCCGGAGCGTTCATCAATGATGATCTTGGCGCCGAGATCCGGCTCGACCTGCAATTGCTCGATCTCCGTCAGCAGCGCGACCACGTTGCCCTTGAACTCCGCCGGAATGCTCAGTTGCACGGTGGAGGGGTCCACCGGCTCGGCGGTCTTGGTGCCGAGATAATCGTTGACCGCGGCGGCGATGCGCTTGGCGGTGGTGAAGTCGCCGTTGCGCAGCGCGAGGCGGACATTCGGCAGCCGGTTGAGGGCGAATTCGATTTCGCGCTCGATGATCGCCCCGTTGGCGATGCGGCCGACGGTGGGAACGCCCTTGGTGACGCTGGCGGCCTGGCCTTCAGCCGAAAAGCCGCCGATGGCGAGCGAGCCCTGCGCGACCGCGTAAACGTTGCCGTCCGCGCCGAGCAGGGGCGTGACGAGCAGGGTGCCGCCCTGCAGGCTCTTGGCATCGCCGAGCGCCGATACGGTGACGTCCATCCGGGTGCCCTGGGTGCCGAAAGCAGGCAGGTTACCGGTGACCATCACGGCGGCGACGTTGCCGGTACGGATGGTGGAGCCGCGGATGTTGACACCCATGCGTTCGAGCATCGCTTGCAGCGACTGCTTGGTGAAGGGGATGTTGTTGAGGGTGTCGCCGGTGCCGTTGAGGCCGACCACAAGGCCATAGCCGATCAACTGGTTCTGGCGCACGCCCTCGATGTTCGCGAGATCCTTGATCCGCGATGTCGCATGGGCCGGCGCGCCGGCGGTGATGACGGCGGTCAGCAGGGCGATCGCCATGCAAGCTGCCTGAGAAATCCGAAACATCCTCTGCTCCCCGCTGAGGTCTTGGCGGCCCGTTCCGTGCTCCCCACGCAACTGGTCCGCCCTGATCCATGCGAGGGCCGTGCCAAGGGACTGAAATCAGGCAAGGCATTGGATTTACGCGATAATTATCTGGCCTGGGCGCTTGACCGCGAGCTGTTGAAGTGTCGACTTTGCCGTATCCGGCACAAATTGCCGGGTCGTTTACCTCCCGTTAACCATAAACGGCGCACCTTGATTGTATGGAGCGGAGGAGCGGCATGATGCCGAGAGGTCCCGCCCTTGAGAGATCGGCACGATGCGAATCTACGGACCGAATGGAGCCAATCTGGCCTCGCCGGCGGCGAATACCCGGCGTTCGGGTTCGGCCACGTTTTCCCTCGGCGACATCAGCACGGCCGCCGAGACCCGCTCCGCGGCTCCGCCCCGTGCCGCCGGCAGTATTGATGCGCTGCTGGCAATGCAGGGTGTCGAGGATTCCACCGAACGGCGCCGGCGCTCGGTCGCCCGCGGCCGGACCGCCCTCGATGTGCTGGACGACCTCAAGATCGGGCTTCTGGCCGGAGCCTTCGATGCCGGTACGGTCGCCCGATCGCGCACCGCAGCAGCCGATCTGAAGGTCACGTCGGGCGATCCCGGCCTCGATCAGGTGCTGTCCGAAATCGAGCTGCGGGTGGAGGTCGAACTCGCCAAGGCCGGCCAGTCCGCAGGCGGATAGGGCGTTCCGGGGCCGCCAAAGCCGGTCAAGGTTCCCTGTGGATTGGTATTTCTGGCGGGGATTCCGGGGATTTTCAGCCCCCACGCGATATTGTCTGTCACAAGGCGTAGCTATATAAGCTGCGGCGCGAACGGGCATTTTCCGTCCGCCTTGTACGCCGACATGGACCGCACTTGGAAAAGTTGAAGAACTACAGGCCCTCTGAAAAAGAGCCTTTCATGAACGAGCGCCAGCGGGAGTATTTCCGCCGCAAGCTGCTCGACTGGAAGGATGAGATCCTTCGGGAATCCAAGACCACGCTTCAGCAGCTTCAGGAAGAAAACGTCAATCATCCTGATCTTGCCGACCGCGCGTCATCGGAGACCGATCGCGCCATCGAGCTTCGCGCGCGCGACCGGCAGCGCAAGCTGATTTCCAAGATCGACGCCGCCCTGCAGCGGATCGAGGACAACACCTACGGCTATTGCGAGGAAACCGGCGAGCCGATCTCGCTGAAGCGGCTTGAAGCGCGCCCCATCGCGACGCTGTCGGTCGAAGCGCAGGAGCGTCACGAAAAGCGCGAGAAGGTTTACCGCGACGAGTAACCCGTCGCGTCATGAATGAAATTAAAAAGCCCGGCGGCCCAAGGTCGCCGGGCTTTTTTTGCGACTACCAGTGATGGTGATGGTGGCGATCGCGTTTGATCACAATCACCTTCTTGTGGTGGCCGCGATGCCATCCGCGATCGCGGTGCATGTAAGCGTGCGAATTGCGATAGCCGTGATGATGGTGCATTCCGCGCTCCTTGATCACGACGGTCTGCGCGCTGGCGGCAATCGGGACCGTGAAAGCGAGTGCCGCGGCGGCTGCAACAACATAAGCAAATTTTTTCATCGTCTCTCCTCTCATAGGTTGAGAAGAACGGCAGCGAGCGGCGGATGTTCCGGGTGCGACGTGGAGATTTTGATGAATGGCTGTTCAAATTGATGCTGATCAGTCAGCGCGTATCTTCCGGCGGAGGCTGTAGTCGTGAGGAAACGGACATCCCTCGCGGCGCGCCACCTGTTTCACCGCCAATATCGTTCGCTTGAAAATGCTCGCGGCACGCGCTGCGGAGCCGCCGGCGGCAACATGCGCCTTGAGGCGCTCGATGTCCTCCGCAGACCAGCTTGTTTTTGTCGGGCGTCTCATGAGTTCACGATTCCGGCGGGCGCAAGCCCGGGGACGACGCCCAGTCGTCCATGTGAGACGCGGTTTCGAGCTGGCGTGCCTTCTTCAGAATCGCCTCGCGTTCGGGTCCCGGTGACAGCAGCGCAGCCCTGGCGCGCAGTTCCGCCGCTATCGCTTTCCAATCCTGAGCCGGGTCCGGTCGTTTGGTCATTCTGATCCATGATCCGATGAAGGCGCATTATATCGGTTCAAAAAGCGCAGGCTTTATCATTTGATAAAGAACCAAAGCGCATCGAGCGCGTTGGTGGGCATGGCGCCACCTGATGCATTGCTCAGAAAATTAAAGCTGCACTCACGGCTCGACGCGCCGGACGTGAGCGCGATTCGCAAGCTCAGTTTCACCTACCGCGAACTGTCGGCAGGGGATGATTTCTGCCGTCAGGGCGACAAGGCGACATCCTGCGCCATCGTGGATGAGGGGATGCTCGGGCGTTATCACACGATGAGCGACGGCAAACGGCAGTACATCTCGCTTCACATCGCAGGCGACTGGGCCGACGCGCAGGGATTGTTTCTCGATCACATGGATCATTCCATTTGCGCCATGGGGCGCGCGTCGGTCTATTCGATTCCACATCAGGAGTTGTTCAAGTTGTTCAAGGAGCGGCCGCAGATCGGCTTTGTGGTCTGGCGCGAAACCCTGATCGACGCCGCGATCTTCCGGATGACCATCACCAATAACAGCAGCAGGCATGGCGCGGCGCGGCTCGCGCACTTTTTCGCCGAACTCTACTATCGGGCCAATGCGTTCGATCTGGTTCGCGGCGGCGCCTGCGCGTTGCCGCTCAATCAGACGCAGTTGGGAGAAGCGCTCGGCATGTCGATCGCCACGGTGAATCGCAATTTGCAGAAATTGCGCAGAAGCGGAGCGGCTGACTGGAGCGGAGGCAGATTGACCGTGAAAAGCTGGAGCAAGCTGACGGCCATCGGCGGCTTCGATCCGTCATATATTTATCAAAAGGTGCAGGGAAAGCGGTAGCGTCCAGCCGACATCAGGCCGCGAGGCTGAAGCCGGAAATCTTGACCCGGTTGCGGCCCGAGGCTTTGGCTTCGTAGAGCGCGGCGTCGGCTCTGTTCAGCAGCGATTGCAGGGTTTCCGGCTCGGTTGAGCGAACCGCGATGCCTGCGCTGACGGTTGCGCGGATCGGTCCGCTTGCGGCCGGAACCGATGTCGCCTCGATCTGCGAGCGGATGCGGTCCGCGACGGCCGCCGATGACTTAGGCGTCGAGTCCGGCATGATGATGCAGAACTCTTCGCCGCCCATGCGCGCGGCCAGATCGTTGGCCCGGATATTGGCGTGAATCACGTCGGCGAAGGCCATCAGGATACGGTCGCCGGAATCGTGTCCGAAGCGGTCATTGATGGCCTTGAAGTAATCCAGATCCATCATCACCACAGCGGTTCCGGCGGGTGCGATCTGCTGCGGATTGTCCAGCAGCGCGCGCCGGTTGAGCAGGCCGGTCAGGGCATCCTTCATGGCGTCCGACTTGTGGCGGTTCGCGATCCGCATCTGGTTGAGGGTGAGGGAGAGTGCACCCATGCCGCTCAACCCCGCGACCGCCACAATCGAATTGATCTCCTCCGCCCAGTTGGCGGGCCGCGAGGTCAGGATGAGTTGTCCCTGCTCGGCGAGCGCGTAGCCGCATGCGATGAACGATGCGGCGGTGATGGCGCAGAACACCGTGTTGGCCGTCATGAGAAGCGGAGACTCCGACCGTGCGCGCCAGTAGTGGCGTCCTGTCATGACAAGAAGAATGCCGATGGCGACGTTGCCGATCATGGTTCCGACGCCCGAGTAACCCAGCGCGAAAGCCTTCGCGGTCAGGAGACAGGAAATCGCGGTGCAGACGGTTGTCGTGGTCCAGTCCGTCTGGCCGGAACAGAACCGGGCACAGCCTGCATGAAGCAACCCAAATCCAACGATGAGGAACTGAAATGAAACCAGCAGGAATGTCGCGTTGTAGTTCTCCACCACTGTGCCGAAGAGGGCGACGCCGACGACGATCAACGCAAGGGCAATCGCCCACATCAAGAGATGAGTCTCGGACCGTCCGATCGCCCACATCATGAAGAACGTCAGGCCGAGGGATGCGCCCGAAAAGCCGATGGCAACAAGAACGGAAAGCTGATCGAGAAGCATGCGAGTGGGCCGCCTGAGTAATCCGGCTCCTACATAGGTCAATGACTATTACCTAACCAACCACAGTCGCGTCATTCGCCCTTCAAGGTGATCAAATGGTTACCCCGTTCGGTCAAAGGATCGCGTTACCGCGCGACAGCCTGTCCACGACGGCGTACTTCGCTTCCTGCGTCCGGCGCCGCTACGCCAGAGTATGAACGATGACCGGCCCAGCGACAGCCGTCGCAGGGCCGGTCAGCAGCGGCGAAAGGCTTTTTTCGATCCACGCGAGTCCGCGCCGGTTCGACTCTTCGGCTCCTGCGACATTGTTGAAGATGCTGATCGCCGTCACCGTATCGTCCGGAGCGTAGATCACATAGTAGGCCATGAAGCCTTCGACATCGCTGATGATCGGGATCGCGCCTTCCTTGATCCTGCGCGCAAGTTCCTCGGCCATCCCGGTTTTGGCTTTTCCCTGACGGATTGCGGCATACATGGCTTCCTCCTTTTCCGGCCGGCTGCCCTGACGGAAAATTATCACTTTCGCCGCTCGCTGGACATGGCCAATGACATGGCCTGCAGCAAACGATCACGGCTCTCATCAGGGGAGCTGATGAGAGCCGCGTCGTGAACACCGTGCCGCGCCTAGGTTCGCTGCCCGGTGTGGGAGCTCGGGAGAAGGACGGTGGGAGCCGGCCCGATATGCGAATTGATCTCCTTGAAATCCGGTCGCGCCTGAGAAGAGAGCGATCAGAACGGCAGCAGGATATCGAAGGCTTGCTGGCCGTATCGGGCCTGCTGCACATCGGTTATCTGGCCGCGGCCGCCGTAAGCGATGCGGGCTTGCGCGATCTTGCTGGAGTCGATGGTGTTGTCGCTCTGGATGTCTTCCGGCCGCACGATGCCGGCGACGATCAGTTCGCGGACCTCGAAGTTGACGCGGATTTCCTGCTTGCCCTCGACCACCAGATTGCCGTTCGGCAGGAGCTGCGTCACCACGGCGGCGACGTTGGTCTGCAATGCCTCCTGCCGGTTGACCGAGCCCTTGCCGTCGCTGGAGGAGGTGGAATCAGCGGTCAACATGCGTCCGGGCGGGATCGCGGCATTGGTGCCGGGGATCTTGTTGATGCCGAAGAAGCTGGTGACGCCGGAGTTCTCGGAGTTGGTGCGGCTGCGCTGGGTCTCGTTGGCGATGTTGGCCTTGTCGGTGATGTTGACCTGCACGGTCAGGATGTCGCCGATCTGATGCGCGCGCTGATCCTTGAAGAAGGCGCGCGAGCCGTTCCGCCACAGTGAATTCGGATTGAACGAGGCGGGTTGCGGCGCGGGCATCGGCATCGACACCGGCTTGTAGCCGGCCTGGGTGGTCGGAGTGTCGATGGCCGAGAGCTTCGGCTTTTCGCCGATCGCCGCGAGGCGGTCGAGCGACGAGCATCCGCTGGCCATGGTGCCGAGTGCGAGCAGGCTGCCTGCGACGATGATGCGGTTGAACGCGTGTGACTTCGACATGACTGGTTACTCGGCTTTTCTGGATTCGGAAGCGGCAGGTGGCTCGCTGTTTGAAAGTGCTGCGGTGGTAAGGCGAGGTCCGGGGACGACGATGGAGACTTGTCCAGGGCCGGTGACCACGCCCTGAACGGTGCGCTTGGATTGCAGGTTGGTGACGCTGACAGTGTCGCCTTCGGTGCCGCTTTCGAGCGCCTTGCCGCGGCCGGTGAGATAGAGGCCCGGCGTTTCATAGATCAGCATCACGCTCTGGTCCCGGGACACCATGTCCGGCTTGCCGAGGTCCGCGGCCTTGAGTGCCTGTCCGGCGCGCATCGGCTTGCGGACCTGCATGCCGACGGCGCGGTCACGGATCGCGATATCGTTGCCGACCTCGGCCTTGGGGCGGCGCTCAACCACCACATCGGACGACTTGAGAATGTCGTTGCGCTCGACCGCGCGGGTCAGCACAGCGGCTTCCACGGTTTCCACCGCGACGCCGGTGAAGCGCAGCCTGGTCGCGGTATAGGTCACGTCGTTGGGAATCTCGAAGGTGATATCGAAGCGCCCGTTGCGCGGGTCGAAGCGCACGATGGTGGCGCGCATGTCACCGGTATGCGCGGCATCGAGCTGAAGCTCACGGAGGTCGCGCTCGAAGTTGACCGAGATGTTGGCGGCGTCGCCGAGACCGTTACGATGTTCCAGCACGCGGGCGATCTGCTGTTCGATTTCCTTCGCGGCGAGCGTGCGCGAGGCGCGGGTTACGGAGACTTCGCGGATGTCGTTGGTTTGGACGCCGATCACGTCATGGGCACGCAGCACCGACAGCAACTGCTGTGTCGGCAGCGATCCGGTGGTGCCGAGGTCGGGCGCGCGGAAGATGGCGATCTGCGCGGCGGTGCCGGCGTTCTCCACCACGTCGCCGATGCGCACCACATCGCTGCCGACGGTGACGCTGGCGCGCAGGGTTGGCGCGGCGATAATGTTCCGTTCGGCCTGCGCGAATGCCGCGCCGGTGAAGGCGAGCAGGGCGGCAACGATGAGTGTCGAGCGCAACATCATTCTCTCCCTCAGCGGAACATGCCGGTGGTGGCCTGCATCATCTGGTCGGCGGCGCTGACGACCTTGGCGTTCATTTCATAGGCCCGCTGTGCCGCGATCAGGTCCGAGATTTCGGACACGACTTCGACGTTGGCGGATTCCAGGTTGCGCTGCTGCATGTCGCCGAAGCCGTCCGCGTTGGCGAGGCCGTCCTGCGGCGGGCCAGAGGCCGGCGTATCGGTGAACAGGTTGTCGCCGATCGACTGCAGACCCGCCTTGTTGATGAAGCGGGTGAGGCCGATCTGGCCGACAACGGTCGGCGTTGTCGTGCCCGGCGTCGTCACCGACACCTGACCCTGCGCGTTGATGGTGAGGCCGGAGGAATTCTGCGGAATGGTGATGGTCGGCTGGACCGGATTGCCCTGCGCGTTGACCACGCGGCCTTGTCCGTCGGTGGTGAACGAGCCGTCGCGCGTATAGGCGTAGGTGCCGTCGGTCATCTGGATCTTGAAATAGCCCTCGCCACGGATGGCGATGTCGAGGTCGCCGCCGGTCGGGGTGAGCGTGCCCTGCGTCATCAGGCGCGGGGTGCCGACGGTCTTGACGCCGCCGCCGATGTCGATGCCGACGGGAAGGATGGTGCCTTGATCGGACGCCTGCGCGCCGACGCGCTTGACGTGTTCGTAGATCAGGTCCTGGAACTGCGCGCGCTGCTTCTTGTAGCCGGTGGTGCGCAGGTTCGCGATGTTGTTGGAGATGACCTGGACGTTGAGTTCCTGGGCCGCCATCCCGGTCGCTGCTGTGTAGAGTGCGCGCATGGGTCTGTTTCCTTATGCCGGAACGTCGGCGAGCATCTGGATTGCGTTCTTGCGGAGGTCGCTCTGCTGCTGCATCAGCGATGCGACCGACTGATAGGTGCGCATGACTTCCATCATGCGGGTCATCTCGGCGACGGCGCTGACATTGGACTTCTCGACGAAGCCCTGATTGACGCGCGAGGCGAGGTCGGGCTGGGCGGCTATGCCTGCGGGGGCCGCGTAAAGATTCGAGCCTTCCTTGGTGAGCCGCTGCGGGTTGTCGAACTTCACCAGCTTCAGCTTGCCGCGAATGGAATCGAACTGGGTGACGATGCCTTCGCGTACCGTGATCGTGCCTTCGCCGGAGATCACGATGTCCTTGTCGGTA
>JACDJC010003361.1_pt1 | contig 11687 bp, 6 predicted proteins | sample 7454191 | NCBI WGS metagenome assembly JACDJC01 (sample SAMN14253291, study PRJNA609438) | sludge metagenome | isolation source: sludge after 25d culture with pyrite and EDTA | collected 2018-12-20
ACTGATGCCATAAGGGACGAGAATGTGTTGAAATTCTCGGTAGAGTACATTTCGACCTTCCGCAAGAAAGACCACATCATCGACATCAACGTGGAAGCCATTGATGAGGCCGAGGTGATGGAAGCCCCCCAAAGGCTCAACAACATTGTGGAATACATTATTGCCCACCACGACCGCAAAACACACAGCCGCGAGTTCACGGCCATCTTCTGTGTGTCGGGCATCCCGGTGCTGATGGAATATTACAACCTGTTTCAACAAAAGAAGCTCGAAGGACAGCACAACCTCAGGATAGCCACCATCTTCACCTATACCCAGAACGAAGAGGACAAAGATGCCATGGGGGTGTATGACGTGGAAGAATTTGCCGTTGCAGCCGATGACACCCCACTCTACCAGACCATGCACAGCCGCGATGTGCTGGAAGAGATGATCATCAACTACAACCGGGAGTTCAGCACCAACTTCACATCGAGGGATACCCAGTCGTTTTACAACTACTACAACGATATAGCAAAACGGGTGAAGAACAAACAGGTCGACATCCTGCTGGTGGTGAACATGTTCCTGACAGGCTTCGACTCGATGTACCTGAACACCCTGTATGTCGACAAGAACCTGAAGTACCACGGGTTGATACAGGCCTATTCGCGCACCAACCGGATACTGAATGAGCTGAAGTCGCAGGGCAACATTGTCTGCTTCCGCAACCTGAAAAATGCCACCGATGAAGCCATCACCCTGTTCTCGAACAAGGAAGCCATCGATGTGGTGCTCAAGGGGCCCTATGAGCAGTATGTGGGCCAGTTCAACCAGGCATTCATCCAGTTGCTGACCATAGCCCCCACGGTGAACAGCGTGAATACCCTCCCCAGCGAGGATGAGCAGCTCGAATTCATCAAGGCCTTCCGTGAGCTGATGCGGGTGTTGAACGTGTTGAAAACCTTCACCCAGTTCACCTTCGATGACCTGTCGATGAGTGAGCAGTCGTTTGCCGATTACAAGAGCAAGTACCTCGACCTGTACGAACAGACCAAAGGACAGCACCAGAAGGAGAAAGTGTCGATACTGAACGACATAGACTTTGAACTGGAGCTGATACACCGCGACGAGATCAACGTGGCCTATATACTGAAGCTGCTGGCCAAAATGAAGCAAGGCACCCCCGAAGAGCGTGAAAGGCAGCGCAAGTCGATTATTGACCTGATATCGGGCGATGTGCAGCTCAGGAGCAAGCGTGAGCTGATAGAGAAGTTCATACAGGAGAACCTGCCCCACATAGAGGATCCCGAAGATATAACCGATGAGTTTTTCGTCTTCTGGGACGAAGAGCAACAGGCAGCCATCCAGCAGCTGGTATCGGAAGAAAACCTCGATGAAGCCAAAACCCAGAAAGTGATAGGCGACTACCTCTTCACCGAGCAAAAACCCCTGAGGGATGACATCATTGATGCCATGAAAGAGCGCCCCTCCCTCCGCGAACGAGGCTCAACAGCAGAACGAATCACCGCCCGTATTATGGCCTTCGTAGAAACATTTATAAGCGGGATGGTGGTAAGATAGGCAAGAATATTGAATTTTCAGAATATTTATCTCTTCTATATTTTAATTAATGCAAGTTATTCTTGACTTCTAGATAAAATCTAAACTAACTGCAATGAAGACAGACAATCTAATTAAACTAATACATGATGTAAAAGAAAATGGAATTAATCCAATTAGTGATATTAAAAAATCTAATATCTATTGTTATAATAATTTTACTCTCTTATTAAACTCCAAAGGCAAATCTTCATTAGATAAAATTCTCTTATCAATTAAAAATGAATTAGATAAACTTGGCTATATCAATATAAAGAATCTTGAGAAGTATTTCTTGAATGAATGTATGATTCTTTTTTCGGAGGATAATTTTGATCATCAAACTATTGAAAATAAACTAAATGAATTCATTTCCAAACTTAAAGAAATACTAGTTAAAGAACATACAATAATAATACCTATCACTGGATTAAAGGTAAAGAAAAACTTCGATATTCTTAATTATCAGATAGTTTCAAAAACGGCATTTCATAGAGAGTATAAGAAATTTTTCGAAAAGGATAGAATAATCGGAACATCATATTCGAAATATGTTGATGTAGGGGATTCCTATGCAATTACAAAAAATGCTGGAGATCCCAATTCTATTGGCAATAAACAAATCGAAGAATTAGATTCAGCTTTAAATTTAGTAAGACTATATATTCCAACTTTTTGGCATCATGATTATGATGTTCAGATCTCAATCGTTAATAAGGAATTTGTAACAATAAATAGTTTTTTTGTCCTTGACAACTTGCAGCTTAGAAATTTCTCTTCTTCAATTGACAGAAGGCCATTGAAATTTGAAATTGATAAAAAAAGATCAAATTTTTCTAGGTATTCTCAACGGAAACACATGGAGTTATTGAACTTTAAAGATTTGAATGAGACACTTATGAAAAATAATGCTCTATCAAGAATCATTGAAAATTCCTTATCGTGGATTGGATTATATACAAGAATAAAAAATACTAAGCTCAAGTTTCTTTATCTCATTTTTGCATTAGAAAACATTTTTTCAAATGAGAATAATAATTACAGTTCAATTACAGCAGCAGTTAGTGAAAAAACAGCCTTTATAGTTGAATCCAATAGTAGAGATAGACGTAAAATTTTTGATTTTGTAAAGGCAATGTATGATAAAAGAAGTGCCATAGTTCATGGGTCGGCTCAAATGGTTGATAATAATGATTTGATTTCTTTGTACGACGTATATTTAACTTGTATTTCAAAACTTGCCAAGCTTATACTAAAGCATAACTTAAAAACCAAGAATGATCTTAATAATTACATTTCAGAAATGAAATTCTCATAGTAAATCGATTATAGGATTAAAAGTACTTGCTTTCATTTCGCCTTTGGTTTGTTCAGTATGTACAACGTCTTATCGGGTGTAATTTAGACCCAATTTAACTAAAAAATTGCCTACTTTTAAAAAATCATTACAACCTCAAAGACAGATGAAAAGGTCATTAATCATTACCATAATTTGTTTGTATGCTATTGCCATTGCAGTCGTTTCTGCAAGTGGGCAAACCGAAAATGACAGTATTCCCACCCTACCGGCACCAGAACCACTTGAATTATGTCCATCCTCCCCCTTGCCACCTCCGATCACTTCATATACAGAATATTTCACGTCAATAGGAGCAGGAACTACCTATTGCCCGAATGGATTTGATGAGTCAACTTTCAAGCTGGTTAGCGAAGTGTCGGATGGAAATACATGCCCTGTAACTATTGTTAGGACCTACCAGATTGAAGACAAGTGTGGCATGAAAGCAACGGTGGAACATGTATTCGTCAAGAATGACTATAATCGGCCAGTCTTCAATTTCCCGACCATCATCGAAATATATAGCCTCGATGAAGTAAATGAATATCCTATATTTAAATCATTAGATGAATTCGTAAATCATGGTGGCATTGCGTTTGACAACTGTGCAATTGACCCATCCACCTTCAAATATATCGGTGATAGTCCGCTCGAAGGTACTGAATGCGATGGCATGATCAGACGACGTTACTCTGTGGAAGATTATTGCGGAAATTTGGCCACTGCCGAGGTGATTTTCAGGATATACGCTGAAATGCCAACACAATTGCGATGTCCGCCTGATGCAAATGTCGAATGTTTTATTAGTGAACCTCCAATTACTGATCCTCAGGTTATGGTGGATTTAGGTTACCTGCAAAGCACAGCGGATATTGATCTTAATTCGTTAACTCATACAGATGACGTGAGTAAAACGCCCGAAGGAACAATCATCCTTAGGACATACACGATAAGGGATATTTGCGGGAATGAAAGTTCGTGTACACAAAGAATATTTGTCAGAGATATTGAACCGCCTGTATTGATTGCACGGGACCTTAACATTTATCTGGATGAAACCGGGATTTACACAGTCGACCTATACGACATCCTCGAATCGGTGTCTGAAAAATGTACGCCGGTTAATAGACTGCCAATCAGTGCTGTTCTTCCTACTCTCGGCTGCAACGATGTAGGGAAAGTCATTCAGGTTGAAATTACGGCAAGTGATGACATCGGGAATAAATCAGAACCGGTTTATTCGAACATCACCGTTCTCGACCAGGTGCCGCCGGAAGCCTTGTGCCGTGACATTACAGTTTACCTTGATGAAAATGGTACGGCCAGCATTACTCCGGCTTATATCGACGATGGCTCGACCGACAACTGCCAGATCGTTTCAATGACCCTCGACCGCACAGCATTCAATTGCAACGACGTTGGGCAAAATACAGTTAAAATGAAAGTGGCAGATGCATCGGGCAATCAGGATGAATGTACCGCCATGGTCACCGTGATCGACACTATCGCTCCTGTCGCCATCTGCCAGAGCATCGAGATCCATCTTGGCCCGAATGGCAGGGCTAACCTGTCGCCCACCATGGTCGACAGCGGAAGCTATGACAACTGCGGTGTGCCATCGCTTGACATAGACCCAGGATTCCTTACCTGCGATAACATTGGTGAAAACATTGTGACCCTGTATGTAACAGACCGCTTCGGTAATGTCAGCAGTTGCCAAACCATTGTCAATGTATGGGGCAACACACCACCAGTAGCCAAGGAGGATACAGTAAATGTCATGATGAATGAATTTACGCTGATTCAGGTCTTGCTTAATGATTATGACCCAAATGGAGCAATAGATCCCAAAACCGTATGGATCGCAACACCACCAGCTCACGGATCTTTGACTGTTGATGCTGCCGGTGGGGTAACCTACAAACCATTTGACAATTACACGGGAACAGATTCGTTTTCTTATCGGGTTTGCGACGATGGACTGCCGTGTGGTGAAGAGTGTGACGAGGCAACGGTTTTTATTGAAGTAAAAGCCGACAATGAGTCACCTGTTATATATGGCATGTTACAAGCGATGCAATTTGAATGCCTGACCGAGGTCCCGGTGCCATTTTCTTCGTTGTATGAATTAGCTGAAGCTGGAATTACCGTCACCGATGATTTTGCCATTGATTCAACCTCTTTTCACGTTTCCGAAATGGCGTTCAATGACAACTGCATCATTACTTTGGTTCGCCAGTATACCATCTCAGACCTGGCCCAAAACTCAGCAACCATTGAGCAAACCTTTGTCATCGAAGACACCCAGGATCCGATCCTGAAATGCCCCCCTAACGTGGTTCTTTCGCTCGATCATCCGTTGCCCGGTAAATTCACCACGCTCGATTCTTTCGTTGCCCAGGGAGGCTCTGTGGCCGATAATTGCGAGATTGACTCGGGCAGCTTCTTTAATATGTCGGAAAGCATTGACACACTCAGTAATTCCATCCTGATTCGCCGGGCCTACTATGTGGAAGACTATTGCCGGAATGGCGACATCTGCCTCCACCAAATAGAGATCGAGACCGAAACCAACAGTATCGGCATACCCGATGTCAGCGATTTCCAGATATCGGTTTATCCCAATCCCAGCAACGGGCAATTCTCAGTGAAAGTTGAGGTAAGCCAACCCTCTGATGTCCAATTTGAGATCGTCGACATGAATGGCAAAACTATATACACCGATAACTACCCATGCACCACAGGCACCAACCTGAAGGAAATCTCCCTCCAAAACATTGCCCCGGGCACCTATATGCTTAAGGCGAAATCGGGTAGGGATGTGGTGATTGAGAAGGTTGTGGTGCGGTAAATAAAACGTATAGTATTAAAATAATAAACTATGTTCGATGATAACAATTTAGTTACTGCTATACAGGTGGGTATAGTAACCATGCAATTCAAACAGATTTAAGGGAGTAAGCTGAGTAACCTAAGGAAATTTTCAAAGAATGTCAAACCGAAAATAACAAACATGATAAAAGGAACCATTCTTGCCATTCTGCTCATTGCATTTTCAGACTTAAATGCAAATGCCCAAAAAGAGACAAAAAGTAATTTTCAATTCGATAAAAATGAAAGGACTATATCCTGGATGAAAGTTTTTGAAATCGATCAGAACATTGACATAAATGAACTTAAGCGCTACTTTTCGGAAAGCAGGATATTAAACATCCAAACTGAGAACCCAAACTCTATTACAGCTGAATTTGTGAGGAGGCCGATTGATATTCAAAAATACGGTTACGCAAGGGGAACAACTCCTATGGTTTTGCTGGATGTTGAACAAATTTTCAATGCATCGATAGAATACAAAGAAGGCAGGTATCGGGTTATATTAACGAACCTCGGTTATATCGATGATGGCGTCTTGTCTGACATTGCCCAACAGGCGTTGGTCGGAAACACTTCAACCACCGCAAAAGGCAATGTTGAATCATATAATGGGGATTTCAGTTTTAATAAAAGAAACGAAGTTCGAAAAAGCTATTCCAGAATCTTTGAGATATTGGACAAATTCTATTCGGATATGATGAGCTACAAAAAACCTGTTGCCGGTGATGACAATTGGTAAGGATATGTGGAGCATTATTTTCAATTCCATCTTAAATCTACCCTAAAGAGAGCTACACTGAAAGATTTTAAAATTCATAATTCTAGGTTAATAGAGAAGAGTCATTTTAACGAACCATATATAACCTATAAACACAATTTCTCATGAAACAAGTGATTATAACTTTATACCTTTCGACTACTATATTTCTTCACAGTTATTCTCAATACCCAACTTTTATAAAGAATGAACAATGCTATAATGATCTTTTTAATTCAAAGCTTGAATTCATTGAGCCTTCTTCTGACGGTCATTTTTTTGTTGGTGGACTTTATAATGAAATAAAGAGTGATGGCCCCATTAATCTTTCAATTCCATACATACAAATTATAAAAACTGATATCAATGGGTCTATTTTATGGAAGTATAGTTCAATTAGGCTGGTCAACAATGAATTGATAGCAGTGCCAACATCGGATGGTGGTTGTTTGATTGGCGGTTCCATTAGTAACTATGGAGAAATGAGCTCCATCTCACATGGAGAACATGATTATTGGCTATTAAAAATTGACAGTTTAGGGCAGAATGAATGGGAAAGGGCTTATGGGGGAAGTAATTTTGATCAGTTAAAAACAATTATAAAAATTGAAAATGAGGGTTTCTTGTTAGGAGGATCTTCATATTCGAATGACGGTGATGTGGAGTCAGGAATCCATGGTAATACTGCAAACTCCGATTATTGGATAGTACGAATTAATAAAGAAGGCAACATAATTTGGGAACAAACTTATGGTGGAAGCAATTATGAAGAACTTTTTGCATTGACTCCAGCACAAGAGGGAGATTATATAATTGGGGGCATAACTGATTCCTCAGATGGTGACATCCAATCTGGGTATAATGGAGTACTTGATGCTTGGGTAATAAAAATTGATGCTTCAGGAAAGATTATTTGGGAACAAACATATGGAGGCAGTAAACAAGATAATTGTACCTCTATTATTTCTGACTCAAATGGTGATTTTTTAATAAGTGGTTTTACACTTTCACAAGATGGTGATGTTCAGTCAGGCCATCATGGTTGGAATGATGCATGGATTGTTAAAATCGACAATGATGGGAATATATTATGGGAACGAGCCTTGGGAGGCAGCAATGATCATGACTGGATACAATCTATACATCAAACAAACGATAAATACTGGATTGTGGTAATGGCTACCAACTCCACTGATGGTAATGCAATTTCAAACCATGGAGAATATGATATCCTGTTATTGAAAATAGACAATTTTGGAAATATCATTTGGGAAAAAACATATGGAGGTACGGAACTAGACTATCCAGCTGGCTGCTTTTCATCAGACAATGGGTTTATAATTGGAGGGAATACCTTATCGAGAGATGGTGATATAAAATCTGATTACTTTGGAGATTTAGACTGTTGGTTGTTTGAAATTGATAATGACGGCAACTTAATTTGGGAGCAGACTTTTGGTGGAAGTGCCAACGATCAACTTCAAGTAATCGCTCCTGCACAGGATGGATATCTATTCGGCGCCCGAACCTTATCAACTGATGGGAATATAAAAGAAACATGTTTTAATTACCTTGTGGATTTTGGAGCAATGAATTCCTGGATTGTAAAAACTGGAAAAAATTCAGATCCTACTGACATTATTCTTTCAAATAATAAAATCGATGAAAATATACCGCCTGGCACAATGGTTGGGGTCATTACATCAATTGATGAAGATAAAAATGACAAATATACCTATGAATTAGTTCCAGGGGTGGGCGATACAGATAACCTTCATTTCTATATATCTAACGACACACTATTTACTGGCAGCACTTTTGACTACGAAGAAAAATCGACTTATTCAGTACGATTATTGACTATAGACAAAGAAGGAAAAACATTTTCAAGATCAATAGATATTTCGATTAAAAATCTTAACGAGATTTACATATCAGATATTAAGATCCCTACATTGAAATGCTCCGATCATTTATCGGGATCAATTGAGTATACAGTAAATGAATTTGTTCCTCCGCTCTCATTCATGTGGTCAAATGGAAAAACCACACAGGATTTGCACAATATTGGATCTGGAAATTATTCCGTCACAATAACAGATGGCGATAGTATGTCACTCGTATGTAATTTTCAAGTTGACACTATTCCAATTTATGAAGGATCAGGAATTTGCTATTTGACAAGCGGTGGGCAATCAAACATTGTGCATATAAACAAAGGAGCCAATAGCTATAACGTGATGAAATATATTATTTACAGAGAAGGACATATTGCTGATAAATACGAAAGGATTGGTGAAATAAACTCAATAGAATCATATTTTAAAGATTCATTAATCAATAATAGTGCACAGAGTTATAGTTATAAAATTTCAATGATTGACAGTTGCGGCAATGAAGCAGCCTTAAGTCAAGCACATTCGACTATTCACCTTTCGATTAACAGGAGCGCTATAGGCCATGTGAATCTAAGCTGGACTTATTATACTGGTCTGGATATTCAGTCCTATGCAATATTCCGAAAAAAGATTGGCCAGCAATATGAATTGTTAAACCTGATCTCGTCGAATAAAAATTCTTACACAGATACAAATACAAATCCATCTGAGGATTACTTGTATTATATTGCTTTTCAGCATATTGATTCAATTTGTGGACCTGCTTGTTTGGATATTGATTGTCAGTATAATGTAAAATCGAATGTCGTCAGTACGGGTTTAAAAACATCAGCAATAACAAATAATGCTTTTTCAAATATTAAAGTATATCCAAACCCAATCACGGATAAAATAAGTATTGATACAAATACCATTACTCCAACTGATTTGGTTCTTTTTGATGTAATTGGTAATCAAATTTTTAAGCAGAATTTAGAGCAAGAATTTAATATTATTGATCTATCACATCTAACCAAAGGCATTTATATTTTGAGAATCTTAAAAGAAGGTGAAATATCGCATGTTAGCAGAATTGTTAAGTTATAAAAGAACTGACTTTACGTAACGGTCAGCTTATTTCAGGGTTGCTATCAGAGTCTGGAATGTACCTCCCTTTGGTATTTGCGGGTTCTGCATTTTCTGGAAACATAAAACATAACAGCACTAAATAATACAAACCGATAAATGAGAAAAATGACAGGGATAATTTTGATGGTTTCGGGAATCATGCTGTTTGGTGCCGGATTGGCAATTTACCGCCATAAGGAAGCCAAACCAAAGGAGTTGCCGAATATTGGGCAGGTTGTTACCGAACTCCCGGAAAAGTTGGAAAACAGGTATGAGAGCAGCTCTGTTGAAGTTAGTAAGCTTGCCGACACTGCTGGAAGCTATCAGGGATCAACCCCGCAGGCTGCAACTGAAAGCCTCGAAAAGGTCATCCAGATGGCTATAGCCGACGGTGTACTTACGAACAATGAACGCAACCTGATAAAAGAGTTGGTCGAAGAAAGAGGCCTGGACTTTGAAACGATAATTTCGGGCATTGAAGCAAAAATGGACGAAATGGGCATTGACTCCGAAACGCAGCTCATCGATTTTAATAAAAAGAGTGGCGATGATTTTGAGAAGTTCGTGGTGCAGAAATTCAATCGTGATTTTTTTCAGTTAAAAGAATGGGCTGGCGACAAATATGTCAACGGTATTTATGCGGAAACAACCCAGCAACCCGACCTGGTAATGGAACTCAATATAAACGGAAGAATATCGCAATTTGCCGTGGAGTGTAAATATCGCAGTGAATTTAAACGGCGGGGTATTGAATTTGCCACCCGGGAGCAGTTCAATCGTTACCGTGATTTTGAAAAGAACAGAAATATCCCTGTATTCATCGCTATTGGCGTTGCCGGCAAACCCGACAGTCCACAATATTTTTATGTGGTTCCATTATTTAAGCTGGACTCAAATTTTATTGATGAACAAACCCTTGAAAAATATGGGAAGAGCACTAAATCAAACTTCTTCTTTGATCCGAAAACAGTATCCTTGAGCTAAGCCTTTTGTTTTCAAATCAATGGTTGTCAGTTAAAGGGTATCAGAGAAATTTGCTGAAGTAGTTTCGCTTTAATATGACAGTTAATTGGAAGTTCTTTTACTTGCTTATCTGTCTTATTGAAATCCTAAGCTTTTTAATGAGACTGTTTGTTATATTATTAATTTGGAAGCAATTATGATTGAGAATTGGCTCCATCACTGCCTAACTGGTATTTGCTGAATATATCTGTAATGAAGCTGTGTGTTTCCTTCATGGTTTTAGTTGGAGCCTGGACTTCATCTGCCTTAGGCAATAAATAGGGCAGAAGTTTTATGGTTGTGTCAACCCTTTCCTTGGGCGACATTTTGTTCAGGAGCGATGGCATTTTATGTAGTTCATCCCTTATAAGATTGTTTATTAGATCCTTTACATTATTGGATAATCGGTTTGGAGTACCCTTCTGTCGTCCGCCTGTTTTTTGTCCTCTAGCCATAATACTAAAAATCAATCGTATACTCAAAATTAAATATTATTTATGAATATAATTCAAAAAGTAGATAAAATCTATCAATCATTATTAAGTGCGCTATTGCCCGACAACAGTGATCTAGACTACCATTGAGCATGATATATTGTATCTAATTCTGTCTATTTTAGTCAGGGAACCATATTGTCACATTTTATTCCTCCCTCTTCAAAAAATAAGGTTATGAGGGAATGACAAGTACCTCATAACCTTAATAGGTATCATTCTTTAACAGGCTAAGTGCCCTTAATCCTAAAACGGACAATCAAGGCGAATATCAACCAAAGCCTGGTTTTTCAATCCCTCGACTATTTCTTGTTTTAAACCCGGATAAGCCTCATCCAGGATTTTTCGATAAAAGGAGTATGCATCACGGTCAGGACCCCTCAAATCAGACATGGAAAATCCAGCAAAGAATTGCTTTATTATCATGCCGGTGACCGATGACTCGGATAATTTGTAAAAGTTAAGACTTCATCTGACAGTAGGGATATTTTGCCCTATCCGGGCAATGCGTTTTCTGAGGCATTTACTCCTGGAATGATCCAGGAAAATCGGGGACCTTTTGAGTCCCCCTGACCATTCGAGTCGGACAGGTTATTCCTGGCAGGTTGGTCGCCACCAGAGCCTGTTTCCGCTTC